>Ga0082212_10003205_pt1 | contig 23317 bp, 16 predicted proteins | sample TergutNt197P3_FD_71548 | JGI IMG/M metagenome (GOLD analysis project Ga0082212, IMG submission 71548) | Neocapritermes taracua P3 segment gut microbial communities from Petit-Saut dam, French Guiana - Nt197 P3 | ecosystem: Host-associated > Arthropoda: Insects > Digestive system > Gut ...
TGGCGCAGCGGCGGCTGACACTAAACATTCTGCGGGCTACTTCCGTTCATGTTCGCACGTCACTTTCAGCGGAGTGACTGCCGCCGTTGCGCCAAACCGCACGTTGTAGGCTGGCATTTGTCCTTATTTGTCTTCGGTTATTGTTCCTTCTGAAATAATTACGGGTTCTTCTTCTAGCGGGTCAATTAATAATACTTTATACTTCTGATTGAATTTTCCCTGATGTGTGAAAATAAAATCAAAAGTATAATAACACATGCAGCGACAATAACAATCAGCGTTTTTGCAAGTGTCTGTTACATACATGACTATGATGTCATCTATCGTCTCGCAATTCGTTTCAAAAGGTGCACAACAGATATAATTGATACCAACAAATACATGAACGGATTCCTCCGAGACGGTGATAATAAATTCGTCTTCCTTCGCTTCTGGTACATCACTCTTCAAGGCGGACTTTATATTACATCCGCCTAATTCGGTTGTCACGTATTGCAACTCGGGTTCTTTTGGCTCTGCCTTGTCCGAAACACAACTTGTGAACACTACTCCGCAAATCAATGCGGGAATAATCATTAAAACTAATCGTTTCATGTTAACCTCCATTTTTTAATTTTTGATATAAATAACTTATTTTCACTTCGTTGTCGACTGCGCTCTCGCCGCTTGCCTACAACTCAAAAATAGACGCAAAAATACACCTTTTTTTTCAATCTGCAAACTTTTTTGAAAAATTTTTATCACCAAACAGTTAAATTATTTTTCTATACGGAATGCGTGATCATTTTTTTGTATCTTTGCCGAAAATTTCAATACAAAATGCGTATGTCATTCAATCGTCAAAACTATAAATTCGCAACAGGCGAACATCACGACAAAAATGTCATTTTCGTGAGTTTTCAATATAGTCTGGATTTGAAAACGGAATTGAGACAAAAGTTCCCTTCGGCAAAATGGAGCATGACTAAAAAAATATGGTATTTGCCTGATAACAATGCTATTAGAAATGAAATCGGCATGAGGCCTATAACAGAAGTGGGAAAAATGGTGATCAGTCAGATATGGCCTGTAAATCATGAGGCGCTTAAACGAATGCACGAACTTCTTCTTCTTAAATCATATAGCCCAAACACCATCAGAACGTATTGCGGCGAATTTGCACAATTGCTTTATCTGCTTAAAGATACGTCTGTTGATACGCTGACGCCCGAACGCCTGCGCTCCTATTTCCTGTATTGTGTAACAAAACTTAAACTTTCCGAAAACCTGATACATAGCCGGATAAACGCTATAAAATTTTACTTTGAACAGGTACTGCGGCGCGACAAAATGTTCTTTGAGAATATTCCACGACCACAAAAGAAATCAATTTTGCCTAAAGTCATCAGTAAAAAAGATGTTTCAAAAATTTTCAGCAAAGTTGATAACTTTAAACATCAGGTCATGCTCAAGTTATGTTATGGTATGGGCTTGCGTGTGAGCGAAATTGTGAATCTTAAAATTACTGACATTGACAGCGAACGAATGCTCGTCCATATCGAAAACGCCAAGGGTAAAAAGGATCGCTACGTAACCCTGCCAACGTCCATACTCGACGATTTGAGAAGATATTACAAAACTTATCAACCAAAAACATACCTGTTTGAAGGGCAATTCGGCGGTCAGTATTCCATTCGCAGCGCTCAGGTTGTTTTCAAAAATGCCATGCAAAAGGCAAAAATTAATAAATCGGTTGGAATTCATGGGTTGCGGCACAGCTATGCCACCCATTTATTGGAAAGCGGAACTGATATGTATTTTATTATGAAACTGTTGGGTCACAAGGATATAAAAACTACCGAAATCTATACCAAAGTCAGCAATCGCCAAATGGGCAATATCAAAAGTCCGTTGGACGATTTATAAGATCATTTCTCAATTAGAATATTGAACCAAAAATTATTTTACGCCTTCGGCTCGGTCACTCCCATTTGGGTACTACACCAATATTCCGATGCAAAGTTAAGCAAAATATTTTTTATTTCGCACAAATCTTTCCATTCAGTTCACGACTTTCTCTACTACTACTTTATCGGACTGCACTACTTTTTCGAGACGTGATTCTTTGTCGACAACGCTCTCGCCGCTTGCTGCCAACGCGTTTTTTCACGCATAATCATCAGACGGCAATTCACTCTTTCATGAATGCGGTAAACCTGTAACCTTAAAACGAGCAGACAATCTTCATGAATTTATCGGCTACCAGTGATGCTCCGCCAATCAGTCCGCCGTCGATATCGTTGCATGCAAACAGTTCGCGTGCGTTGTTTTCGTTGCAACTGCCGCCATACAGGATAGTAGTGTTACCGGCAAGTTCTTCGCCGTATTTATTTGCAATCTGTCTGCGGATAAAGTCGTGCATTTCCTGAGCCTGTACGGGAGTGGCGGTAAGTCCGGTTCCGATAGCCCATACAGGTTCGTAAGCGATGACGACTTTGCTGAAATCGTCGGCTGACAGGTGGAACAATCCGTTTTTGAGTTGCTCGAGCACAATGTAAAAATGTATCAGGCCTTCGCGATCCGACAACCTTTCGCCGATACAGTAAATAGGTTTCAATTCGTTGGCCAGCGCCAGGTCGACTTTCCGTGCAAGGATTTCATCTTTTTCGCCGTAATAGGTGCGGCGTTCGGAGTGACCGATGATGACGTATGGTATGCCTGCGCTTTGAAGCATGGCTGCCGACACTTCGCCGGTATACGCGCCCGATGCTTCGGCGGCACAGTTCTGCGCCGATACGCTCACTTTGTCTCCCACTACTTGGTTCACTTCCGTGAGATGCAGAAACGGCGGGGATATCACCACATCGCATTTCAACGCGCCGACGGCTTCCACTGCGGCGTTCACATCTTTGGCCAACTGTACGCCTTCGGAAAGGCTTTTATTCATTTTCCAGTTGCCTGCTACTATATTCTTCCTCATTGATTGATTTTTTTAAAATGAAGCCCCAAAAATACAATTATTTTAAGATAAACAAAAATAATAAGTACATTTGCGCCATGATCATATTGATTTAATTTAATAATAACCATCATCATGAACCAAACAAATCAAAACCGTCGCAGTTTCCTGAAAACAGCGGCTTTGGGCGTAGCGGCCTTTACCGTCGTTCCGCGCCATGTACTGGGCGGCCCCGCTTATTTAGCGCCCAGCGATGAGTTGACCAAAGCCATCATCGGCGTTGGCGGCATGGGACGCGGGCATATCCCTTACCCGGGCGCGCGCCTCACGGCCATCTGCGATGTGGACAAAAGTCATCTCGACATTGCCCTCAAACAATGCCCGTCAGGCGTTAAAACGTATCACGATTACCGTGAAATCCTGCAAGACCCGTCTATCGACGTCGTGCACATTGCCACGCCGCCGCACTGGCACGGCGTTATGTCCGTAGATGCAGCCAAAGCGGGCAAGGACGTCTGGTGCGAAAAACCCATGACGCGCACCATTGGCGAGGGTATCCGTGTGAAGGAAGCCGTACAGCGTCACGGACGTATTTTCCGGTTAAACACATGGTTCCGTTTCGCCGACAACTTCTACGGCATGGGAACCACCGTGAAGCCTATCAAAAAACTCGTTCAGAGCGGGTTGCTCGGCTGGCCGCTGAAAGTTACCGTGAGCGCCACTACCGGCTTCGACTGGAAATTTTTCTGGGTGGGAAAAACCGGCTTGGAAATACAGCCCGTTCCGTCTGAATTGGACTACGACTTATGGCTCGGTCCGGCGCCCTTCAAACCTTACAACGTACACCGCACGCACGGAACGTTCCGAGGTTACTGGGATTATGACGGCGGCGGTCTCGGCGATATGGGGCAACATTACCTCGATCCCGTTCAGTATTTCCTCGGCAAGGACAATACCAGCCCCGTGGAAGTGATTATTGACGGCGAACAACAGGACTCTGACGCATGCGGCACGTGGAAACGTGTGGAATTAGTGTATGCCGACGGTTGCCGTATCATCCTCGACGGCGAAAACCGCGACCGAAGGGCTGCATATATCGAAGGCCCAAACGGGAAACTCTTCCCCGGTTTCCGTTCGGATATTCCCGATCTGGAAAAGAAATTAGCCGCTTTCCCCGATCCGCAACCGCAAATGACCGATTTTGCCGAAGCCGTGCGCACACGTACCACCTTCGCATTGAACGAACAAAACGGTTTCCGCTCGTCTACCATAGTGAACATGGCGATCATTGCCGTTCGTCTGGGACGTTCGTTGAAATTCGACCCGGAAAAGTTGCAGTTCATTGACGACGACGGGGCAAATGCTTTGATTAACCAACCCATGAGAGCGCCATGGAGTATATAATTGAAAATTAAAAATTGAGAATTGAAAATGAAAAAAGTATTTATATCATTCATATTAACGGTCGGTTTATTATCGGCAACTTATGCCCAAACCGACCAGAGAACCCGCGAAACGAAAATCGCGGACATCGTGGCGAAGTTGCCTGCCAGTAATACGGAAACATTCAACCGCCTGATGGGCGAATTGCTCCAATTGGACGGCGTGATTTCCGATCTTGCGCCACTATTGGCAAATCCCGGCGGAAACGATGCACAAATACGTTCCGCCATCAGCGGGTTAGCCATGTACGCATCGAAGGATGCAAGCCTGAAAAAGGCTGTGGCAAATAAATCTGTGGCAATTTCACTCTGCGACGCTATACAAAAAGCGAAGTCGGATGAAATTCGTGATTTTCTGTTTATCCAGTTGCAATATGTGGCAAAACGAGAATCGTTGGAAACAGCCTTGCAGTATCTTAACAACCCAAGGCTGTCTGATGCTGCAGCCCGTGTGATGGTACGCATTGTAGGAGAAGAGTTTGCCGAGACAATTGCCAAATCGGGAAATAAAACTGGTAGACCAGGATACGACAATGACACCAATCGTGCCATACTAACTGCTCTCAATTCAGCTACGGGCGAACAAAAAGTTACGATTGTAAAAGCCCTTGGCGAAATTCCTTATTGGGCTGCAAACGACGCCATCGTCGCTTTAGCGCCGACCAACGATGTAAAACTTCGCAAAGCAGCTTTATACACCTTAGCACAGATAGCCGATCCATCTTCTGAAAAGATACTTGCCGAAGCAGCTGCAAAAGCAGGCTACAAATATGAGCCAACCGATGCGTTGGGTTCGTATGTACTGTATCTGAACAACAGTCTTCCCGCCCAAGCGGCTATGGTGACAAAAGCATCTCAAAAAATGCTGAAAGCCACATCCGAAAACACGCAGATTGCTGCAAAAACCGCTGCGTTGGAACTTCTTACTCTTTCGGCGGGCGAAAAAGCCATCAGCGATGTAACCGGCGCACTGAAAAGCGCCAACAAGCAATATCGTCAGGCTGCATTGAAATTTTCGGCAAATATCAATTCGCCAAAAATGTATAACGAATTGATGAAGGTTGCTAAAAAAGAAAAACGCGCTGAAGTGAAAGCCGAAATCGTAACTGCATTTGGCGAACGCGGCGACGAGGCTGCGTTTCCATTTGTAAAGGAATGTCTGACCGATAATAACGGAAACCTGCGTACAGCGGCTATTGTAACGGCAGGTAAGATACGAGGAATACTTTCAGTGAAAGATATTGTGAACGCAATGAACACAAGCGACGAACAGGTGGTCGCCGCCGGAAAGAACACATTGTTGACGATTGCCGGCGAACAGGTGGTGAATGAAGCCGCAGCATCTATCCCTCAAACATCCCCGCAAGCGAAAGTAGCGTTTTTGGAAATTCTGGCGGCGCGTCGGGCAACATCGGAAGCCGGAACTATTTTTGCGCAGACTTCATCGTCCGACGTCGCCGTGCGTTTAGCAGCCTGCAAAGCCCTTGCAGTGGTGGCGGAAGAAAAGGACGTTCCGCGCATTGCACAATTGCTGAGCGTTGCATCCAACAAGGATGAGATTGCCGCGTTGCAACAGGCGTTGTTTGTAGCAGTATCCGAAAAAAGTCAGGACGAACAGACTGCCCATGTTATGGAACAAATAGCAAAAAATGGTAATCCTGCCGTATATGGCAATGTGTTGGCAAAAATTGGCGGCAAAAAGGCGCTGGATTTAGTGATGGATCAAGGGTTCAATCATGGTAATGCAGAACTGAAGGAAGCCGCATTTGAAGCATTGCTCAACTGGAGCGATGGTCTGGCCATCCCTCAACTTTACAAGATTGCCGCCGCCGATCCGTCGGGAGCATATTTCGACAAAGCGCTGACCGCTTACATTTCAAAAACGGGAGCGACAAGAAACACGCCTGAACAGAAACTGCTTATGTTGCGCGATGCGTTAGATATTGCCAAAACATCGGAGCAAAAACAGACCATACTGCGTCAGATTTCCCGTACCGGAACTTTCGTGGGATTACTCACCGCCGGTAAATATTTGGACGACGGCAACAGCGAGGTGCAACAGGCGGCAGTACAGACCGTGCGCACGATTGCCCTTGCACATCCCGAATATTACGGAACAGAAATAACCGCGCTGCTCAACAAGGCAATGGCTGTGAATAAAGACTCCGAAGCCGACTACCAGAAGCAGGCCATCCTGAAACATCTGGCTGAATCGCCCACAGAGGGCGGTTTCGTTTCGATGTTCAACGGAAAAGACCTTACCGGATGGAAAGGCTTGGTGGAGAACCCGATTGCCCGCTCGAAGATGACTCCGAAGCAGTTGGCTGAAAAACAGGCAAAAGCCGACGAAATGATGCGCAACAACTGGAAAGTGATCGACGGTATGTTGGTGTATGAAGGTAAGGGTTTCGACAATCTTTGCTCGGCGAAGGATTACGCCGATTTTGAAATGTATGTAGACTGGCGGATTACTGCCAAAGGCGACGCCGGCATTTATCTGCGCGGTTCGCCGCAGGTGCAGATATGGGACATTGCCAATAGGAGCGCGTCTGTCGGTTCCGGCGGACTGTACAACAATCAGAAACATCCGGCTAACCCGTTGGTAGTGGCCGACAATCCCGTTGATGAATGGAACTCGTTCTATATCAAAATGCTTGGCGAAAAAGTAACGGTGTATCTCAACGGTCAGTTAGTGGTGGATAACATAACGCTCGAAAATTACTGGGATCGCAAACTGCCTATTTTTGAGAGTGACGCTATTGAATTACAGGCGCACGGCGACCGTGTAGAATACCGCGATCTCTATGTCCGCGAAATACCGCGCCCTGAACCTTACCGCGTATCGGACGCCGAGAAAGCCGAAGGTTTTGTGCCGATGTTCAACGGTATCGACATGTCGGGCTGGGTGGGCAACCTGAGATCCTATTTCCCGCAGGACGGCGCGATTGTGTGCGACCCTTCGCGTGGCAGCGGCAGCGGCGGCAACCTCTATACCGACAAGGAATATACGAACTTTGTCATGCGTTTTGACTTCCTGCTGACGCCTGCCGCCAACAACGGCATCGGCATCCGCGCCCCGCTAACCGGCGATGCGGCTTACGGCGGTACGGAAATACAGGTACTCGACAGCGAAGCCGAAGTGTACCGTAACCTGAAACCATACCAGTATCATGGCTCGGCTTATGGCATCATTCCCGCCAAACGCGGTTATCTGAAACCCGTAGGCGAGTGGAATACGCAGGAAATCTATGTCGAAGAGTACCGCGTCAGAGTAACGCTCAACGGCACAGTGATTCTCGATGGCGACCTTAAAGAAGCGAGCAATAACTTCACCAAAACCATGGACGGTTTGAATCATCCCGGACTTTCAAACAAGACCGGACATATCGGCTTCCTCGGACACGGCGACTGGGTGGCGTTCCGCAATTTGAGGATTAAGGAACTGAAATAAGTAATCACAATATGTTTCAGGATTGGGAAACCAAAATAAAGGATAATCCTCAAATATCGCCCCATCTGCTTTGGGATATCGACAAGTCAAAGATTGACTGGGACAAAATGAAGGTATTCGTCGTGGAAAGAGTCATCGAACGGGGCGATGTGAACGACTTTTATGCTATGTTTCGGCTTTATGGCGGTCCGGATGGCGTAAAGGAAATTGTAAAAAAGACTTCCTTTTATGACCCAAGGGATGAAGCTATGGCGAGAACTTTATTTGACCTTAAAAAGAAAGATTTGGAATGTTACAAACGCAAACGATTGAGGAGAAAACGCTTGGGCTTATAAAAACGCTCATGAGTGATGAAAAGTTAAGTCAATTCAGCCTTGTGGGCGGTACGGCATTAGCGCTTTACCTGGGTCACAGGAAAAGTGTTGACATTGATTTGTTTTCACAACAATTGTTTGATGTTGAAGAAATGAAAGGTTACTTAACGCATGCGTATGGTTTCCAAATTGACAGACAATCGGATGTAACCTTGATTGGACATATCAGTTCCGTAAAAGTAGATTGTATCGGGTACCATTATCCGTTGGTTGAGTCTGCAAAGAAATACGAAGGAATCCGGATGTATTCCATGCCGGATATAGCGGCTATGAAATTAACCGCAATTTCACAGTCGGGAAAAAGGTTGAAAGACTTTGTGGATGTTGCCTTTTTGTCCGCAATGATGTCATTAAACGAGATGTTAAACGCCTTTGAAAAAAAATATCCTAAAACCAGTGTAATGTCAGCAGTAAGGGGGTTATCATATTTTGATGATATTGATTTTTCCTTAGAAATAGATTTGATGGATAGAAATTTCAAGTGGAAGGTAATAGAAAAGCGTCTCAGAGAGATGATTAAATATTCCGACAGGATTTTTCCGCAGATGCTGTTTTAAATAATTGGCTGTGGTCGTATCAAATGGAATTAAATTTGAATTAAGGCGGATGTTTTATGCCGCCTTTTTTCCTTGTATTTTGTTGATAATATTATGGCTGATACGTTTATGGGAATGGGATTTTCAAACGAATCTGTACTGGATGGGCGTTTATCCCCGTACCGTCTTCGGGTTATTGGGCGTTCTGACGGAGCCGCTTGTTCATGCCAGCGCGAAACACCTGTTCGCAAATTCGGTTCCGTTGCTTGTGCTGGGTTGGTGTCTGTTTTATTTTTATAAGGATTTGGGATATGTCGTCTTCCCGACACTTTGGATATTTTCGGGATTTATTACATGGTGTATTGGACGCGAATCGTATCATATCGGCGCGAGCGGATTAGTCTACGGGTTGTCGTTCTTCCTTTTTTTCAGCGGGGTCATCAGGCGCTCTGTCCCGTTGATGGCCGTATCCATATTAGTCGTTTTCCTCTACGGAAGTACGGTGTGGAATATGTTGCCCATTTCGGAACTGATTAAGGAAAACATTTCATGGGAAGGTCATCTTTCAGGCGCTTTCAGCGGATTTTTGTGCGCTTATCTTTTCCGGAAATACGGCCCGCAAAAACCGGCAGACCCTTTTGAAAATGAAGAAAACGAAGAAGAGGATATTGAAAATTGAGAATAATTCCTGTCCAAAGTGATTCCCTTCCTTACAGTCTTACAACCTAAAAGGAATACAACAAACCTATTTCAAAGTATTCTTTTACCTGAAGTTTAGCGCCGTGCTGTACCGTTTTGTATTCTCCATCGACCCATTCTTTGGCGAATGTCTTTTGATGGTCGTAATGCATCATATTGATACGCACGCCGGCAGATATGAATCGGGTAAGCGCAATCCGAAACTGAAAATCCCAAACCACATCTATATTTTCGGGTTCATCAAAATAATTGGAAAAAAGTTCAAGTTGAGAGGAATAGGAGACTTTTTTTGAAAAATAATCGCCGCTGAGGTTAAAAACAATTCCTCCTCCAAATTCATAACGCGCTTTTTTATGGTTGTCAATCATATCCTGACTGATACCGGCAGAAAGCAGTATGGTTTGGTTGTTGGAGTTTACAAAAGTTGCTTTCCCCATGGCAGGCGAAAAACTGACGGACAGTCGGCTCGATGGCTTGTAATCAAGTCCGAGCGAAAGAAACAGATATGCCGGCGCAACAAAGTTCGAAATTTTGATGGTATCTGCCGAATAACTGTATCCGGGTGCAAACTGTGTTTTCCCAAGCATAGCAGCCGTATAATACCAATTTTTTGCCATTTCATATCCCACCCTTGAACCGATGTTGATCTGATCGCTGTTTTTTATAGATTTACGATCGCCGGCCTTCACAATACCATAAGCCATAAAAGCATAATTTTCCCAAATCATTTTGTTCTTTTTGTAATTGGCATACAGATTGGCCGAACTACCTAACGACAATGAATTTTCACCTCCGGCAGCCCAGTTCGAGAGCGAAGTCTGCGCAAAGTTCAATGACACATTTCCACCTTTTTTCCATTTCAACGTATCGTGAGGAAGCGCTCCTGCATTCCGTCCTACGCCGGCATTTGCCGCGCTCGCTGCGCCCTTGATGGCGGCTTTATCCGCCTGTGCCTGCGCCGTCAGTGAAACCATACTCAAAAAGATGGATAGAAAAAATATATACCTCATTTTCATTCGATTAATTGATTTTTTTATGAATATTAACTGTCTGCAAAGTAACTCATTTCTTTTGGAAAAGAAAAAAATAAGTTGGGGGGCAGCAATTCCGCTACAAATATTTCCTCACTCCTTATTATGCCCTCATTTTGTAACCAGCAACAATTCAAGCATTTCGACAAGTTTTTCATCATGAGTTTTTGACTTGTCTAACTTGGCGCAAACCTGTCAGGTTTACAAAACATGACAGGTTTTTTCGCTTCCTGAAGGTATTAACATTGACTATCCATATACAGGGCCATATACTGCACAAGCCCTGTAGTCGGCGCCTTCCTCGTCAGAACCGTATGCCGCCCACGCTGCCGGACGGAAAATGTCCCCGTCGGTAACATTGTGCATACACACCGGTATTGAAAACATGGAAGCAAGGGAAATCAAATCCGCTCCGATATGTCCGTAACTGATTGCGGCATGATTGGCGCCCCAATAGTTCATTACAGACCAGACGCTCCTGAAACGCCCGTATCCGGTAATTCTTGGCACGAAAAACGTTGACGGCCATGTCTTGTCTGTCCGTTTGTCGATTACATCAAATACTTTTTCAGGGAAGGTAACCGTCCAGCCTTCAGCGATCTGGAGAACAGGCCCCGCGCCTTTAACTAAGTTCAACCGGCACATTGTCACCGGCATACCCGGCTGGGTAAGAAATTTGGATGAATAACCTCCTCCCCTGAAATACTCTATAGAAGCCGGACCCCACTGAGTTGCCGACAACATTGCCGATACCTCCTCCCCGGTGATTTCCCAGAAAGGTTTCATCACAGGTTCGCCATTGCGCGTCTGGCGGCCTGTTCCATCCAAAGTACACGATCCGGAGTTGATCAGATGGATCGCTCCATCCTTCATCAAACCATCCGGTTTCCATCCGCTGACGCGCTCAATCGCACCGGCGCTCCAGTATGTCCGCACATCGGCGAAAATCTGGGCTGTGTTGGTCAGCAACCGTCCGAACAACATCGACATGGCATTGAGGTAATCGTTTTCGGTAGCGAAAACGAACGGAGCCCTGACGCCGTTCCAGTCGAATGAAGAATTGAGAATGGCTTCCGAAAAATCGCCGTTGGGCAGAAAATCCGTCCATTGACGCTGCCCCTGAAATCCGCCTGCAATGGCATTGTGTCCCAGCGCTTCTTCGCCAAATCCCATTTCATCAAGATGGGAATTGCCAATCATCATGTCGCGCATGATCTGGGTCATTTTGACGATAAAAGCCCAATCCCCGTCTTTTTGTTGTCGGTTACGACGAATCGCTTCAGGGTTATGGTCGGGCAATTCGTTTGCAGCACAATTTTTCATCGTCCATTCCATGGCTTTTTCAAATTCAGCCTTGTCGTAAATTTCCTGTTGTATACGGCGAAGAATTTCCGAACAATCCACATATTCCGTACGCATCCCGAAATAGTCCTGCAAAAAGTCGGGATTCACCTGCGAACCGGCAATACCCATTGAGACGGTTCCTATCGCTAAATATGATTTTCCTCTCATTTGAGCTGCAGCTAAGCCGGCACGCGCAAAACGCAACAGTTTTTCCTGAACATCAGCAGGTATTTCTGGATCGCCGATGTCCTGAACGTCGCGTCCGTAGATACCGAATGCCGGTAATCCCTTCTGGTTGTGTGCCGCCAAAGCAGCGGCAAGGTAGACGGCGCCGGGGCGTTCCGTTCCGTTGAATCCCCAAATAGCTTTGGGTATGAGCGGATTCATGTCTATCGTTTCCGAACCGTAACACCAGCAGGGAGTTACAGACAGGGAAAGCCCAACGTTTTCCTTCTCAAATTTTTCGGCGCAATCAGCCGCTTCTTTTACGCCGCCGATACAGGTATCGGCAATGACGCATTCCACCGGAGAACCGTCGGGGTAGCGTAATGTCTGACGATACAGCCGGGCTACATTGAGCGCCATACCCATGGTGGTTTCTTCCAGCGACTCGCGGATTCCTTTTCTTCGACCGTCAATAACGGGTCGTATGCCTATTTTTGGCTTGTTTATCCTGTTCATGATCTGGTTTTAACAATTTTAATATTAATTATTCGTTTGACTTTATTGATTTACAACATTTTTTTACAAAAAAATCAGGCAAATATATCAAATTAATCGCTTCAACAAATAAAAAGTTAAATGCAGGGCAAACGCATCTAAATTTTTTCAGGGCAGCCGCATCAAAATATGCGATATTTTGATGCGGTTGCCCTGATGTTAAATGTTTAATTATTTTCTCAAATTTCACACCTGCTTTTTACCCGACAAGCGTGTATCAGCCACGTTTTTCATAAAAACAGTATAAAAAAGAATGGATATTCATTGTTTATTGCCGACAACTGCTTACATTTGCACGCTGATTTTTTTGAAAAAATAGTATCATTCTAAATTTTAATTAAGTGAAAGCATGAAAAGATATATATTGTTTTTATGGTTGTTATGTACCGGTAGCATGATCATGGCACAGGAGATGACTGTAACGGGAACGGTTATCTCCGAAGCCGACGGAGAACCGTTGCCGGGTGCAAGCGTAGTAGTGAAAGGCACAACGGTTGGTACGGTTACCAATTTGGATGGTTTTTTCTCTGTTAGTGTTCCTGCCGGAGGCGGTACGCTGGTTTTTTCTTTTGTCGGTTTCATTACCCGTGAGGAAAATGTTACTGCCGGCTCCGGAGTACTTCGGATTCTCCTGTCCGAAGATACCAAAATGATTGAGGAGGTAGTGGTGGTCGGTTACGGAACGATGAAGAAAAGCGACTTGTCGGGCGCTTCGGTAACAATAGGCGAAAGCAAGATCAAAGGTTCCGTCATTACGAACATTGATCAGGCGCTTCAGGGACGCGCTACGGGGATTACTTCCGTAATGACTTCCGGCGCTCCGGGTTCGGCGGTATCTATTCGTATTCGCGGGCAGGCAACCATTAATTCGGGCGCTGAACCGCTATACGTTGTTGATGGCGTCATCTGGCAGGTTGGAACCACTAATGGGCGCAAATCTCCCAATAGTATTGATTTGGGATTGAATCTGGGTAACGGGAGCGGTTCTTCTATATCTCCGCTTTCTACATTAAATCCTTCCGACATTGTATCAATGGAAATATTGAAAGATGCTTCGGCGACCGCCATTTATGGAGCGCAAGGTTCCAATGGCGTAGTGTTGATCACCACCAAACGCGGAAAAGCCGGCGAAGCCAAATTTTCTTACGATGGCATGGTGGGTTTTCAAAATCAGACACGTCGCATGGATATGATGAACTTACGCGAATATGCCCAATATAGCGACGCTATTGCCAAAACGACAGGCGGCGCAACGAGTGTACCGGAATATAGTAATCCCGCTTTATTGGGACGAGGCACCGACTGGCAGGACGCCATTTTCCGTCAGGCGTTGATGCAGCAGCACACCATTTCGGCGCAAGGGGGAACGGAAAAAATCCGGTATTTCGTGTCAGGTTCTGTGATGGATCAGGATGGAACAATGATTGGTACGGATTTTAATCGTTTTTCGTTTCGTACAAATTTAGACGCTGATTTGAAGTCGTGGTTAAAATTAGGATTCAACGCCATGTATTCGCAAACGAAAGAACATCTGATTCGCGCCGACGGAGAGGAGGGCGTTTTATTTTATTCATTGGCCACGCCGCCCGACATACCCATTTATGACGCTTATGGCGAATATTCCAGTGCAGTAAGAGAAGGATATACACGTATCAATCCTGTTGCGATTGCTGAAATGAACAAAAATTTCCTGAAAAGACAAAAATTAAACGGAAATATATTTTTGGATATTACGCCCATAAAAGCATTAACATGGCATTCGGAATTAGGTTACGATATTGGTTTTACCAATTCTGAAAGTTGGCAACCGACTTATAATTTCGGATCGGTTCAAAATCTATCCAACAGCATTGGATGGCAAGTGAATCAGAACTATTTCTGGCAGGTAAAGAATTATTTTACTTATACCGGCAAGTTTGACAAACATTCGGTTACGGCTATGGTTGGACAGGAAGCGTGGGAGTCTTCATGGACGCATCAGCGGATTTCTTCCAAAAATCTGCCTGGTAATGAAGTACAAAATCCGGGGTTGGGCGATACGGATACAAAGACGTTTAGCAATGGCTTCGGCGACGCTGCAATGGCTTCTTTCTTTACCCGTGAAACCTATAATTACGACAACCGTTATTCACTCACGTACACTTTCCGGTATGACGGTTCTTCCAATTTTGGCCCCAAAAACCGCTGGGCTGCCTTCCATTCGGTAGCCGGATCGTGGCGTTTCTCAAATGAAGCCTTTTTTGAACCCTTGAAAAAGATCGTCAGCGATGGAAAATTGCGTGTCGGTTGGGGACAGACAGGTAATTCCAGCATTGGCGGCGGACGTTGGAGCGCTACTATCGGAGCGTTTCCTACCGGTTTAGGCCCCGCTTACAGAATGGATAAATTTGCTAATCCATACATCAAATGGGAAACACAGGAACAGTGGAATATCGGATTGGATTTGAGTTTGTTCAAAAACCGTATTAATATAGTGGTGGACGCCTACGATAAAACGTCCAAAGATATGTTGATGCAGTTGCAGTTACCCACTTATCTGGGATCCTCAGGAAATGGAAGTTCTTCGCTTGACGCCCCGATGGGAAATTATGGAACCATCAATAACAAAGGTTTGGAAATTGCGCTGAACACCCGTAATATCGAAAGCAGAGACTTTACATGGAGCAGCGATTTCCAGATTTCGTTTAATAAAAATAAATTAGTAGCCCTCACAGGAACCGATGCTTCCGGTCTGGAAGGATACGGACAATGGAGCGATGTGGTAAGTTACTCCGAAATAGGGGGGCCGTTGTATCAATTCTTTGGCTATATCGCCGATGGCGTATATCAAAACAGGGCTGACATCGAAAACCATCTTTGGGGCGAAATTCCCGAAAATGGTTTCGACCGTTATGCAACAGTTTTCACAGGCGATATTAAATACCGTGATTTGGACGGAGATGGTAAAATTACGACCAATGACAGAACCAACATCGGTTCTCCGCTTCCGAAATTCACTTATGGATTTACTAATACGTTTGCGTACAAAAATTTTGACCTTACGTTTTTCATTCAGGGATGTTATGGCAACAAGTTATTCAATGCTTTAAACAGGGAACTTACCAGTATGGGCAAATGGACCAATCAGTTGAAAAGGGCGATGAACTATGCCAATCTTGTTCCTGTCAATCCCGATAAGCAGTATCCTTTTACAGACAACTACGGAAGGATTGTCAATGACTGGTATGAAGACATTGACAATGTGGCGCTTTCAAATCCCGACACAAAAATGTCGCGTGCAGGACAGGGTTTACCGTATAATAACAGACAAACCAGCACGCGCTATATTGAAGACGGTTCGTATTTGCGTATCAAAAACATTGTATTTGGTTACACATTGCCGAAAAATTGGCTGCGTAAGGTACAATTAGAAAATGTGCGCGTATATGCGAACATTCAGAATCTTTGTACCATCACCAAATACACGGGCTTTGACCCGGAAGTAGGCATCAACCCGCAAGATGCGTCCGGTAACACATTTGGTTACGATCAGGGACGTTACCCCGCTCCGCGACTTATTTCAGTTGGTCTCAATTTATCATTTTAATCATTTTTAATGTTGAAATTTATGAAATATTTGTTAAGAACATGTTTTTTCGCAGTAACCATATCAATGGGACTGATCTCATGCGAAGATTTTCTGGATCGTCCGGACAAATCCCAATATACGCTCTCTGATTTTTTTCAGAATGACGAACAATGCCTGCAGGCGGTTAATGTTCTTTACTCTTCGCCCTGGCATGATTTTACCAGAGGCTGGTTGGGAGTAGGAGATATGCAATCGGGAAATTACTATGAAAGCGCTAATGGATATTGGAAACTGACCCCATTGGACGGCACCATTGACGGAGATTTGGCAGATATGTCCGCTGCCTTGTGGTCGGTAGTTGCCCGCGCCAATACGACCATAGAAAATATTGACATGTATCATGGTTCTGCAACCACCGAAGCCGGACGGAATCTGGCCAAAGGCGAAGCGCTGGTATGGAAAGCGATGGCTAATTTCTATATGGTTCGTATTTTTGGCGCTATTCCTATTGTACACGATAACTCGAAATTAATGGCCACCGGTCAGTATAATCAATTATTCCGCGCTAAAGTGGAGAATGTTTATGATTATATTATCATGACTTTGGAACAGGCCATTCAATGGTTGCCGGAACAAAACAAAAGCGGGCGTATCGACAGGTATTCGGCTTATGGCCTGCTGGCAAAAGTCTATTTAGCAAAATCAGGATATGGACGAAGCGGAGACCGCAATCAGGCGGATCTGGACAAAGCTAAAGAATATGCCGCAAAAGTAATCCATGAAAGCGGACGTTCTTTAGAACCTGTATATTCAAATATTTTTCGCGGAAGTTACAATTATACGCCGGAAGCCCTGATCAGCTGGCGCTGGATATCGGAAGCCACAGAGTGGACGTCGGCTAATCCGCTTAAATCAGACCTGGCGCCGGGTGGAATGGATGAATTTGGAACGTCAGGCGCCTGGGGCGACTGGCGCGGCCCTTCGCTCGATTTGCAGGCTGCTTTCGGCGAAGACGCTCTGCGTCTGACCCGTAACAATACGGACAAACGTCGCAAAGCGACCATGATGATGTATGGCGACGTGTATGAATATTTTTGGAGAGATCATCCGGTCAAATCCGGTACGGATGGAAATCCTGTCAGCTTTCCCAATGGGTTTGACGTTACTAAATATTGGCTCGAATTGCAGGGTGATTTCCGTTCTCCTACAGGCGCTAACTGCGTCAAACATTTAGTTGGAAATAATGCCGACCATCTGGCGGAAATGGGTGTACCTATTGCTGACAGAATGTGTAACGGCTTGGCTACACACATCCTGCGTCTGGCGGACGTCTATTTAATTTATGCCGAAGCCATTTTGGGAAATACCGCTTCTACATCCGACGATGAAGCCTTGCGGGTATTCAACGAAGTGCGTAAACGTGCAGGCGTTTCGGAAAAAACTACTCTTACCTTTGATGATATTTTCAAAGAACGCCGGTTGGAGTTGGCTTTCGAGGGGGATTTCTGGTACGATTTTGTACGTTTATCTTACTATAAGCCAAATGATGCGCTTGCCATTCTGAATGCTCAAAATCGTAAATCATACGCAGGGCTTGCATACGGGAGTTATTATAAAGATGGCATAGAAGGAAACATAACCGTTGGCGACGACGGCGTGCCATCGCCCCGTATTGACGAAACAGTTCCTACGGGACAACCATATCAGTCGTCCGTATTTACCATGCCTTTCCCGCGACAGGATTTACTGATGAATCCAAACCTGCTGGAAGACCCCGTTGATTACGATTTAAGTCAGTTTACATATTAAAAACAAAAATATTTACCGATATGAAAAGTAAAATAATATTTTTGCTTGTGTGCATGACGGTTCTTTTTACTGCATGTGAAGATTATACAGGCAAATACCAAATGACCAACGGAACGCCCGTTATCACTTATATTCGCTATCAAAGTAATGATTTGGCAGATCAATTGCTTGACGGCGCCTATATGGGCGACAATATCCTTGTTATCGGCGAGAACCTGACAAGCGTTCAGGAAATTTGGTTCAACAATGTAAAGGCCTTGCTGAACATCAACCTGATTACAAAAAATGCGCTTTTTGTGAGTGTACCGAGAGATTTGCCAAGCGTACGCACCGATAGAATCTATTTTGTTACCGCAAAAAAAGATACAGTGAAGTACGATTTTGAGGTAAAAATTCCGGCTCCGACAATCAACCGGATGAAATGCGAATTTTTACCCGAAGGAGCGGATGTGGTTGTTTACGGCGATTATTTTCTCGCTACCGATCCCGGCCTGATCAAAGTGTTTATCGGAGATTACCAAATTCCCGCGTCGGATATTGTCAGTTACGAAAAAGCAAAATTGGTATTCAAAGCTCCCCCAATGGATGTTAAGGGACAGATTGAAGTAAAAACTTTGTATGGAAATAGCGGACGTACCAAAGACGTTTTTCGTGATGATCGCGGATGGATTACCGGTTTTGAAGATGACGAAAATGGCGGAACAGGTTTTGTAGCGGGTTGGGGACGCCCCAAACGTATAGAAGAAGATCCGGAACTCTCGCTTATGGGAAAATATGCAGTATTTAAAGGGGATCTTGACCCGGGTGATAATCCCAGATTTGTCGGCGCATACGATGATATGATCATTAATATCTGGAGTCAGGAGAATAGCGGAATATCCAACCCGATGTTTTCAAGCGATCCGAAAACTTCTACTCTGAAGTTTGAAATCAATGTGATAGAAGCGTGGAGCGCCGCTCCGATGATTTTCATGTTTGATGCAGCCGGTACAAATGAAGACTGGTGTTGGGCTGATGGTACCAAACCCCGCGCATTCTGGGTTCCATGGCTGTCAAACGGTTCATATACTACTGATGGATGGGAAACGGTTGCCGTTCCTTTATCCGAATTTAAATACAATGGCGATGGCGTTGAATTACCGTTGTCTGCGTCATACGGACAGTTGGGAATAGGCGTTCACAACAGAGGAATGGCTGCGTATGGAGGTACTGCATGTAGCCCTGTTATCCTTATTGACAATATCCGAGTAGTCCCCTAATATTATAAAAACATAATGATGAATACAAAAAATAGATTTTCAAATATTTGGGCAATCCTCATGGTTGCGTTCTGTTCGATGTTCATTTTCACGACTTGTAGCAAAGATGAACTGAACACCAATTCGCTGGGCAGCAAGGAAACAACTTTGGCGGCTTATGGCCCGAATCCTGCGTTACGCGGACAAAAACTGACTTTCGCCGGTACCCGTTTAGATAAAATCGCCAAAGTGATTTTGCCCGAAAATATTGAGATTACCGACATAGAAGTTGTCAGTGATAAAGTGATTCGGATAGTTATTCCTCAGGAAACGGTAGAAGGAACGGTTAAGTTGATCGGCCCCGACAATCTTGAATTGATTCCGAAAAATCCATTGACTATTTCCGAACCGATTTCCATAATCTCCATGAGTCCGCAGCCTGTTAAAGCAGGACAGACTTTAACCATCGAAGGCGATTATTTCAATTTTATGACGAAGGTAATATTTACCGAAAAGGTAGAAGTTCTGAAAGCGGATTGTAAATCTTGGAGTCGTACAAAAATTGAAGTTGTACTTCCGGCAGAGGCTGCGCCGGGCGTTATTACTTTGGCGGATGACGCTGAAATTCCGCTTGAATATCAGTCTCCGGAGCCTTTACAGGTGGTACTGCCTTCGGTAAACGCCGTTTTGGATTTAACCGGCTACAAACCGGGCGACGCCATCACAGCGCCGGGTAAAGACCTTGATCTGGTGGTCAGGGTGGAAATGCCCAACGGACTCGAAACTCCCTTCACCGTAAAAGACGGAACGCTGCAATTTACGCTCGCCGAAAACGTAAGCGACGGCGCCATTGTGATGATACCCGCTTCGGGAGTGAAGGTAGTAGTAGCAAATATCGGCGTGGCAATGCCCGGCGAAATAGTCGTTACGCCCGACAAGGATTTACGTGCCGGCGACGTAATTACGATTACAGGTATCAATATGGAATTAGTTACATCGGTAAGTTTTACCAACGGTGGAACTGTTGAGCCAATTTCGCAATCGGCTGCCGAAATCACAGTGACCATGCCCGATATGGCTATCACCGGTGAAATTGTGTTAAATACCGCCAGCGGAATGACGGTTACGGCAGAAATTGAAACATTGAAACCGGAAGTGATTGCTTACCATCCAACTCCTGCATCTGCCGGTTCAGATCTAATATTGGAAGGGCGCCATCTTGATTTGGCCGTTTCGGTTACGTTTGCCGAAAAATTAGTCGTTCCGGCAGAATCAACTATTGCTAATGAATTGGTTGTCGGTATTCCGTTGAATGCGGTTACGGGCGTGGTCGTATTGACCATGGCAAATGGCGAAACGGTAGAATGTGATGAATTGGAGATAACAGAACCGGAATTTGCCTATTTGCCTAATCCTCCGGGATCAAAAACGGAAATTTATGCAAGCAAGGTATTTGCACTTGAAATAGGCAATGGCGATAAATTGACTGATGTACAGATAAACGGCGTATCAACCCTCTTCATTGTTCACGAACAGCACGTGTATATCCTGATTCCGGGTAATGCGAAAGGAGACGTTGAACTGAAACTCGTTTCAACAAACGGAGAAGCGGTTTACGCCATTCCGGTCATTGGAATGGGTATTACTGAAACAATTGTTTGGGAAGGTCTTTATGAGGTAGCATGGGATGGTGCGCTTGGACTTCTTAAAGAGGTATTTGAAACCGTACCTGCAGGAGCAAGAATGCGTTTCTATTTTGCTCCGGCCAAATCCGACGCTCAGATATGTGTTATGGATGGCGATTGGGGTAAATTTGCATTTCCTGACGACCCAAATTATTCAACGCAATGGGAAGTCATTGATATTCCGGAAGAATTAACTGCCTACGAAGTAGAACTTAGAGCCGATATCCTTGAAATTGTTAGAATAAAAGGGATGCTCTTTGGAGGAGGAAGTTTGATACTATCCAGGATTTCAATTATAGTAGGCGAAGATGATCTTCCCCGATTGGGGCTTGCTATATATGACAATGGATATCAGGAAGGATTCAAATACGGATGGTGGTTAGGTACAGCGCCGGATCCTGAAAATACGGATGTTGTATTTCGCTTGCGTGATTACTCTTTGGCTGTTACTTTTGATGGAAGTTGGAGCGGGGCTTATATTCTTGTGGACGAAAAGGTGGATATATCTTCTTATTCTACGTTCTACTTTTCGGTGTATGGAGGTACGGGTACATCCGGACAACAGATTGGTATCAGTTTTGATGCCGGCGAAGATGCAATCGATAATACTCCGTTTGACATTGAAGAGGGAGAATGGGTAGAATATTCTGTGCCTGTATCTACCTGGCCTTGCCTGAGTGGAGGAAGTATAGTAGCGGTACAGCTTCAGGATTGGGGTTTCCCTGCATCTGCAAAGGTTTATATTGGCAGAATGGGATTTATGAAATAAATTTCATTTTCTACATCTTCACTCTGTTCATTCCCAACGCGCCAATCATCCATCGCGGCAATGGTTTATTCGGGTCGCGCTTCTCAAGGTTGAGATACCAGTTCCATTTCTTTACCAAAGGTATTTTCTTGGTTTCGACAAATTCTATCAATGTGCCGTCCGGGTCTTCTAAGTAACTCCAATGTCCTGCCGCTTCGCCCATTTGGAAAGCGGTATCGCTTTCTACCGTGAACGGAAAGCCGGCTGCGGCGCACTCCGTTTTCAGCGCTTCCATGCCGTGTATGTCGAAACAGAGATGGATAAAACCGATGTCGCCCCAATAGCGTCCTTCAAAAATTTTGCGCGGCGTTTCCGTCAAAGTTTGAACCAACTCTATCTGACTGCGACCCAGCAACGCCGACATGCCGCCGCGACGCTCCTTAGAGTGAGTAAGCAACACCCGCCGGAATTTTCCATCGCCGCCTTTCAACGGGGCTAAATCCGCGAATACGCCGGTTTCATCGTATATCACCTTGTCGTAACCCAGCACGCCGCTGTACAGTTTGCGCGAACGTTCTATATTGCTCACCCCGATGATACATCCGTAAACGCCGCCTGTGGCATGGCGTTTGTTCGGCTTGAACCATTCGTGTGCCTCAATCACCTGCAATTTGTTGCCGTGCAGGTCGTCCATGTAAAAACACTGCTGTTGGTCAGGGATTTGCAAAATGTCGCTTGCCACGCCGCCTTTACTTTTGACTTCCCTGTGTGCTTCGTGGATGTCCTTTGCCTTGATTTTTGCAGCAAAAATACCCAAATCGCCGATGGATATTTCTTCTTTTGCAGGTTGCGGCGTTCTGTCCATGAACTGCCATATTTCGTAACAACTGCCACCTTGCATGTTAGCCGCCAGAATCGCCCGTTTTTGATGCGGACTGCCGCCCATGTACGGCGCCATGTACGTGGCTGTATTACTGTCGTCGAACACCTTGACGTCTGCGCCAAGCATCCGCCCGTACCAGTGAAACCCTTCAACTGCGTCGTTCACTCCGACGCCTATTTGCTGTATTCCGTATATTATTTTTTGCATTTTAGTTTGGTAATATTGATTTTTATTGTTTTTCTATTTGTCTTCTTAAAGCCAACAATTCATCAGTTAATATAATGGATTCAATATTAGCATCAACAATTACTCGCATTTTATAAACCGATGCTTATTACTATTCCACCAATTTCTACTAACATCATCCGCCAAGTCATCAACATCTGCTTGTTTAGCTTGCGACCGGACAGTTGCGTCCAAATACCTTGCATAATCAATCAAACTTTGGACATCAAGTGTTTCGACCTCATTTTCAAAGGTCATAACAAATTTCTTTTTGTTTAAAATTTCTAATTCCATATTTTTAACATTGTTATTATAAATCTGTACTTTTTTGCATTTTGGTTTTATTTATTCATTTTTTCATCCTGTTTGGGCATTATAACCTTCCATTTACCGCCTTTGGCTCCTCCTTCGCGACAAATGATATTATCGTTCTTCATTACTTTTAAGTAATGTATTATCTGTGATTCAGTTAGATTTAATTGAGTTGCAATTTGAGCACGCGAAAAGTTATCATCAGTTGTTAATAAATTCAAAATTTTTTGTATGTTTTCTGTGCGTTTTCTGTGCGTTTTCTGTGCGTTTTCTGTGCGTATTTTCTGTGTGTTTTCTGTGCTTTTTCTGTGTGT
>Ga0082212_10003206_pt1 | contig 23299 bp, 25 predicted proteins | sample TergutNt197P3_FD_71548 | JGI IMG/M metagenome (GOLD analysis project Ga0082212, IMG submission 71548) | Neocapritermes taracua P3 segment gut microbial communities from Petit-Saut dam, French Guiana - Nt197 P3 | ecosystem: Host-associated > Arthropoda: Insects > Digestive system > Gut ...
AAAGGGCAAAGACGGCGCTTCGTCTTTCGGGCAGGCGCTCGCCGGAGCGATGACGCAGAATGTTTACCTTGCCTCACAGAGCCTGAACATAGGCGCGCGTTTTATGGCAACCATGCAGCAGGACAGCGTCCGCAAGGAATTGAAACTTGCCGACGATGATGTCGCTGTTAACATTATGCCGCTGGGAAAAAAATAATCAGTAGAGGTGATTTGATTATGGGATTACCGCAAAAAAAAGAGCATTACACTTACCATGATTATTGCGCCTGGGGAGATGGCGAACGATGGGAACTTATTGATGGCATTCCTTATGCAATGGCAAGTCCGTCGGCAACACATCAGATGATAAGCGTTAATTTGCTTCGTCAATTGGCAAATTTCCTGAATGGTAAACCATGTAGAGTGTTTCACGCGCCGTTCGATGTGCTCCTGAACGCCGAGGGTGAATATGACGACGATGTTTTTCAGCCTGATCTTATGGTTATTTGTGATCTGGCAAAAATCGGAGAAAAAGGCTGTAATGGCGCGCCCGATATGGTGATTGAAATATTGTCTCAGTCATCCTTGAAACACGACAAATTTCTAAAATTCAATAAATACCAACGTGCCGGAGTGCGCGAATACTGGATTATCGACCCGGATTCCAAAACGGCACAGGTACACATATTGGAAAACGGGCGATACTTTATTACCAGCTATAGCGAAACTGACACAATTCCCGTAAATGTGCTGGAAGGTTGTAAAATCAGCTTATCGGACGTGTTTCCTGAGTAAATAAATAAAACAATCCAGGAGTTTATATGTATGTATAACAATGTATATAACGGCATTTTAGACGCAATAGGCAATACTCCGCTGGTAAGAATCAACCGGATGAACGCAAACCCCAATGTTTTGCTTTACGCGAAACTTGAAGGGTTTAACCCTACCGGCAGTATTAAAGACCGGATAGCTCTGAAAATGATAGAGCAGGCCGAAGAGGAAGGCATTCTTACAAAAGACAAAACCATCCTGGAGCCGACATCAGGCAATACCGGCATCGGCCTGGCGATGATCGGCAGGGTTAAAGGTTACAATGTGGAAATCGTCATGAGTTCGGCCGTTTCCATTGAGCGGCAGAAAATGATTAAGGCTTTTGGCGGAACAGTGACTTTGACGGCTGCCGAACTTGGAACGGACGGAGCTATCATGAAGGTCAGGGAACTGCTGCGGCAATATCCCGATAAATACTTTAATCCCAATCAATTCTCCAATGTTTACAATAAAATGGCGCATTACAAGACTACGGCGGAGGAAATTTGGGAACAAACGCAAGGGAAAGTGACTCATTTCGTTTCTTCGCTTGGAACTTCGGGCACGCTTATGGGAATAGGAAAATTCCTGAAAGAAAAAAATCCCGATATCAAGGTTGTCGAAGCGCAGCCTGTGAAAGGTCATTATATCCAAGGGCTTAAAAACATGCAGGAAGCCATCGTGCCCGAGATTTACGACCCTTCGCAAATTGATGAAAGCATAATGGTGGATACCGAGGAAGCTTATGAAACGGCAAGAGAAATTGTCGCGATGGAAGGTATTTTTGTAGGAATGAGCAGCGGCGCGGCCATGGTCGCCGCGTCTAAAATAGTGGAAAAACTGACATCCGGCATGGTTGTGGTTATTTTCCCCGACAGGGGTGAAAAATACCTCAGCACCAAACTCTTTGAATAGTCTTTGCTTTTTGCTAGTATTTTATTGACGTACGCAAAAAGATACATTATTGAATTATAACAGTGAAAACGAATAATACCGAAACGCCACAAAAGGAATTTGATTTTTCTTCGCCGCGCCCGCGTCCGTTTACCGCCAGCCTTCCCGCGCGCCTTGACGACTACGAAGAAGGCGTCGCGCGCTTTTTCCAGTGGAAAACCGGGCTGGATTACTATCACGCGATGGATCAGATCATTGATTTTGTCATCAGCGCCGGACGGACTAAAATCGTCGACCTTGTTACCGACACGGCGGTTTTCGCTCTGCGCATCGCCGGACGAAAAGCGTTTAACGGCCGCGTGTATTCGTTTGACAGCAATGTCACCCTGCTTGAGCGCGCAAAACAGCGGGCGGCGCAACTGAACCTGCAAAAATCCATAGAATTCAAGCAGGTTCTTCGAGAAACACAGCTCTCATTGCCAAATTGTTTCGCGGAGGCAGCCGTTTCGATTTTCGATCTGCATAGGCATCCATTACATCAGTATCTCTCGGAAGTCATGCGGATACTTGAGCCGGGAGGGCTTTTTGTTATCGCGGTGCAGACGGAGCCGAAAGCCGCTATTCTGTTCAGACTCTGGCACTGGACACGCGTAAAATACATCCATAAAAATCCGACGGAAGCCGACACCGTCTACCCCGACCGTGAAGAACTCATAAAAGCGCTTTTCGGCGCGGGTTTCCGCCAGGTAATTATTCAGGAAATGAATTCTCCGACTACGATGCGGCCGGGAGTATTCAGCCTGATCGCGGCGACAAAATAGGGGGAGAATATCGCTATGAAGATTAAAACAGGTATTCTATTTATTTCCATGGCTCTCATACTTGCGCCGGTCTTTGGTGCCGCGCCCGTTCGTATCCGCAAAGTAGGGAAAGCGCCGAATTTTATCGCGCTAAGTCAGGACGGCACAAAAGCTTATGTGACTTCCTATGCCGACGAACGTTTTCTTGAAGTTGATTTGCAGAAAAAATCCGTATCAAGGAGCGTTCTTCTCGGCGGCGCACCGCTCGGATTTGCAATCTCAGAGGCGGAAAATCTCGCGCTAATCGCGTGCCGCGACGCAGGCATGACGACGATAGTAGATTTGAACTCTTTTAAAATCATCGCGGATATCAGAACGGGGGCAAATCCCAATTCAGTCGCTATCGACCCCCGCGGATACTTCGCTTATATTGTCGATTCCGGGCGCACAAATACCGGAACGCTTCACATTCTGGATATCCGGGAGCGGAGCGTGACGGGAACCGTCAGACTTGGCTCATCGCCGTTCGGAATTGTGGTTTCTCCCGTTTCGGAACAGGTTTTTGTTTTAATTGGCGGGACAAATGAAGTCTGGGTCATAGATCCCGGTAAACAGGCAGTCGTAGGTAAAATCCAGGTGGGCGATGGGCCTGACGGAATCGCGGTTACTCCGGACGGTAAAAGGGTTTTTGTAGCGAACAGCCGCAGCGGGGACCTGACTGTTATAGACACTGAAACGCTCCAGGCGCAAATAACAATTCCTGTCGGAAAGATGCCATTCGGCGTAACGGTGAGCAGGGACGGCAAACAGGTTTTAGTCGTGAATGCCGGTTCCCGCACGCTGACAGTGCTTCCCGCCGATCTCAGCAACCTTTCAGGCGAATCTTCTTCGATTGACAAAGGATCGACCAACGTCAGCGTGAGTCCAGATGGTAAGACGGCTTATATCCTGAGCGAATCGGAAAATTCCATACTTTTTCTTGGGATTTAACCCGGTTATCCATTATAGGCAGCCTCCTAGAAATAATAATCTCTTGACGCACGTATGTAATACACGTATTGTATTTTAATGACGGCCACGGAAATTTTAAAACTTTTGCTCAATGACGGTTGGATTGTGCGTGAACAGACCAATTCTCATATTCTGCTCAAACACCCGTCCAAGAGCGGCCGGGTAACCGTGCCAGATCAAAAAGGCGACATAAAAAAAACCGCGCTTCACATCATTTTTAAACAGACCGGCGGAATAAAAATCGGAATATGAGAAAAGTTACGTATCTCGCGGTTTTTGAAACCGACGAGAATCCCGGAATAAGCATTTATTTTCCAGATGTCCAGGGTTGTGTTTCCTGCGGCGATAATTTTGACCACGCTATGTATATGGCAAAGGAGGCCTTGTCGCTGCATATATACGGCATTGAAAAAGACGGGGAATCGGCGCCTCTGCGTACCGACAAAATTCCCAGGACTGACGCGGGCGATATGGTTGTACCTGTAACGATTTTCCCCGATATTGTTAAAGATGAACTTAACAATCGCCGCGTAAAAACGACTATAACCCTTCCTCATTGGCTTAAATCCGTTGCGGAAGAGGAAGGCGTTAACTATTCTAGGCTTCTGGAAAACGCGCTTAAAGAAACACTGGGGTTTCATTCCCGTTTTTCGCCGGTTTCCAGACAAAAAACCTGATATTGAAGGACGAACACGGACAGTTTAACGCGCACCCAGGTCAGGGTTTTGCGAAATCGCCGGCTTTGACGATGGTTAGCTTCGACGGGTCGATATGCTTGCGCAGCGCCTCAAGCATCTGCTCCGGCGTCAGCGCCTCAGAGGCTTTTGAAGCGGGGTCGGACAACGCCATTTCATAGGAAGTAAGCATCAGTTTTTTCAACTGCTCGAATTCATTCGCCGGGAAAAACGGCTCGCGCAGCACATGCGCGGACAGACGGATTGCCGCGCCGATATTCTGGCGTGTTGTTTGAAAACTGCTTGGGCCGCCGTTCATTTTCAGTTTTGAAAATTCATCGCTCAACTGCTCGCGTGAATAACGGCTGGTGCCGCGCATCAAAAGGGAACTGGCCATTGATGCCGCATAGCTCTGTCCGAAGAGAGTCTCGACATTGCCGTAAGGCAGACTCATCGCAAAGTAAACCATCTCGCCGCGCGTTTTTTTCGGCAGCAGCGCGATTTTCATACCGCCGATCTCAAGGCGTTTTACACGCTGTTCGATGTTTTCGGGACTTGGGTCAAATTCATCCACTTCAGCCATCGCCTGTTTCGGCTGGTAGCTTTTCAGCTGTTCCGCGGCGCTTGCCGCCGACGGAATCTCTGCGCGCTGCGGATTGTCATCATGCATGAACATGCCAACTGTGCGATTGTCACGGCGAAAATATGCCACTGAGGCGTCAGTTACCTGTTTGGCGGTGACTTGCTGGAGACGGTCACGCTGGAGGAAGAACATGCGCCAGTCGCCTAAAGCAATGTATTCAGAGAGCGATAACCCGATGCTTTCGTGGTTGTTCATTGTGCGTTCGGCGGAATTAGCGTAATTGCGCCGGGCGCGATCCATTTCTTCTTCTGTCGGTGGATTATCTGCGAATTCCTCCACCAGTCTGATTAACTCGTCGCGCACAGGTTCAATCGGCTCGTCCTGCTTTACGACTGCAAGAAAAGCCTGAAGCGAGACATCTACTCCTCCAAGGCGTCCGCCTGAGACCTGTACGGCTTTTCCGGTTTCCACAAGCGCTTTATGCAGACGACCAGAAGGGGTAGATGTCAATATGTAGTTCGCATAGTTAAGCGCATCGGAATCCGGATGCAGCGCCGCCGGTGTTTTGTACGCCAATACAAGGTACTGCACGTCGCCGACGCACCGCACAATGAAACTGCGCTCGCCATCCTGTGTGGGTTCGACGGTCCATAGATTGGGCAACCGACGTGTAGGTTTTGGAATCACGCCGAAGTATTTGTCGATAAGCTGAAGCGTCTTTGCCGGGTCGAATTTGCCGGCCACCAGCAATACCGCGTTATCCGAATATTTTTGATTCCCAGAAGGAATCAAAAATATTCGGATATCACCAAAATCTAAAACAACTTGAATTTGATTGTAAGAAATTTCTTAGGATCCTTGCGTATGTCGTAAAGGAGCTTTGTAATCTCAGACGTGGATTGATCGAGATTGTTGTAAAGGCTTGGGTCTTTCAGGAGCATGCCGAGCGTTCCTTCGCCCCTGTTGATTTCTTCCACGAGTGTTGCGAATCGGTCGAGTGCTACAGCGGTTCTTTCGTACAGCGCTTCATCTGTTGTGAGTTTGCCGAGTGTTCCTTCGCCCTTTTCAATTCGGGCCATGAGCGTGTCGACTTTTTGAAGCGTAGCGTTGGCTGATTCATAAAGCGAAGGATCATTGATAAACCTGCCTATGGTTCCATCGCCGCTTTGGATTTTTTCCGCAAGCGTGTTGAATTGTTCCAGGGATTCGGTAAGGTGGTTGTAGAGCGTGGCGTCGGAAACAAGTTTGCCTATGGTTCCATCTCCTTTCTGCATCGCGGTAAGCAGTGAAGTCGCCTGCTGGAAAGTGCTGTTGGCCAGATTTACTGCACTCTGCGCATTTTCGAGAATGCCGCCGATTCCGTCAGTGATCGTATCAGAGGTAATCTTTTGAGTGAGTTCTTTAAAATGTTCGGAAAGCACCCCGAAATTAGCGATAACGTCGTTAGCGCCCGTCATAATTTCCCTGAATCCGGCGCTCTGCATGCTTTCGATAACGTAGTAATCTCCCTGGCGCAGCGGTTTAACGCCCGTGGCGCCAGGCGAAATGTCTATAAACGAATCTCCTATCAATCCCCTGGATTCGATGCTGACTTCCGAATCGTAGCCGATGCGGTCGAGGTATTCAGGTTGTATTTCAAACAACACCTCCACCATACGGATTTTCTGTTTGAAATCACGTATGTCACCCTGAAGGTCGCTAATCTCTCTTTCATCGGAGGCGGAGAGTTCCGGCAAAGCCTGGATGGCCTCAATAAGCATGAAAGTTTCTTCAATACGCCGGTAGACCGGCGCGTTGCCTTCGTATTTTTCGGGATTGATTATGGAGACCGAACGGACGCGTCCGATTTCGATTCCCGCAAGCCAGACAGGAGCGCCTGATTTAAGGCCGCCGACATCGGTAAGATATGTTACAACATGCACGGATTTTGAAAACCAGTTGAGTCCCCAGCTTTGCTGAAGAATCAACCCCAGAATCAGAGCCATCGCGGCGACAATGAATATTCCAAGTTTAAATTCGGCCAGGCGAACCTGCTTTTTCTGTGGCATTGGTTTTCCTCCTCCGACAGTTTTGCCTGGGAGCGCGGGCATCCTGCCCGCGCTCCCAGGGGTTTTGCAATTACATCTAATATCTGCTTACGAACTTTTTTACATACGGGATTTCCGATTTCATCAGTTCCCGATAATCGCCTTCAAAACAGATTACGCCGCCCTGCAGCATAATATATTTATTGTGAGCCAGACGCGCGGGATCCGTAACGGGCAAAAATCGCACGCTTCCATCATCTTCCTCGACCGCGTATTCATTTGCCATGATTGACGCGGCGTGCAGGTCGTGCGTGACAAAAATGCTTGTTACGTCCTCGAGATCGCGCAGGCGTATCATAAGGTCCATAATCGTCCGTGTCGTTACAGGATCAAGTCCCGCCGTAGGTTCATCGTACAGCACTACGCGCGGCGATCCAAGGAGCGCGCGGGCGAGTCCGGCCCTGCGTTTCATCCCGCCGGAAAGCTGCGCCGGCATTTTGTCTATGGCATCTTCAAGGCCGACAAAACTTAACTCTCTCCGTACAGCGTCTTCTATCAAAATTTCATTTATTCTGCCGTCCTCGTAAAGACGGTATCCGACGTTTTCGCGCACGCTTAGCGAATCAAAGAGCGCGCCTTCCTGAAAAACCATGCCTATGCCGCGCCGCACGTCAACCAGGTCGCTTTCCCTTAGTTTTGTTATATCCTGCCCGTCAATGATTATTTCACCCTCTTCGGGGCGGATCAGTCCAAGAATCAGTTTCAGAATAGTCGATTTTCCGGAACCGCTGGCGCCCATAATTATTTTGGTTTCGCCATGGTCTACGCAGAAACTGACGCCGTCCAGGATTACTTCTTCGCCGAATGATTTATGTACGCCTCGGAATTCAATCATCTTTAATCAATCAAAAAATAAAAAATTCTACCAATCCAAAATCCACAATCATTAATCAAAAATCAATTAATCATTGGCGCCAGATAAAGCAGCAAATTGTTCAGGAAAAAATCGGCCACAATGACGATAATGGACGAACTGACTACGGCATGAGTCGTGGATTTCCCGACGCCTTCCGTTCCTCCCTCGGTACTGAGGCCGGCGTAGCAACCCGTCATTGCTATGATAAAGCCAAAAACCACCGGCTTAATCAGCGTTCCCACCACGTCTGAACGCTGAAGCGTGTTTATTGCGTCAGACCAGAATTGACTTGAACTTATCAGAAGTTTGGTGCTGGCAATCAACCATCCTCCAATCATTCCGACAGCGTTGCAGACCAGAGTCAGAATCGGCAACATGATAATCATTGCGACCAGGCGCGGCGTGACAAGCCGCCGTATCGGGTCAGTGCCGAGCGCGCGCATGGCGCTGATTTGCTCCGAAACGACCATTGAACCGAGTTCGGAGGCGATGCCCGCGCCGATTCTCCCAGACAGCATGAGCGCCGAAAGCACAGGCCCCAGTTCACGGATAAGCGTCAGCGCTACGAGCTGCCCTGTCATGCTGACGGCGCCGTATCGCCGCAACGCACCTTCGGACTGGATTGCCAATACAGCGCCTGTGAAAAATCCCGTCAAGGTGACTATGATGATCGAACCGACGCCGATGCGATCCATCTGCAGGATAATTTCTTTAAAATAAACCGGCCGCGTGAAAATGCCGGCAATCGCCCGGCCGCTTAGTTTCGCGTAGGCTTCAATTTCCGACAAAGCTCGCAGAACAAAAAGCCATGGCGCGCCAAGAACGCGCCTTATAGTGTCTATCATAGTTTCTGTCCACTGCGCATGAGTTTATCTCGATTTCGGAAGCGTCGCCAGAAATTTTTCAATTTCCGTCCTGTATCCTGTCTTTATCTTTTCAATGCGATCTTCCGGCCATGCCGGATCCCATCCCAGTCCGATATCTTCCTTTGAGATAATGACGGAAAAATCGACCGACGGCGGACGTTTCGAAATGATCGTTGTAATGTTGCAAATGCGCTGCGCGCTGTCGCAATCCGCGCATGTCTCAGTAGACGCGCAAGGTGTTTTCATGCCGAGACATTTTGAGTGATATGGCGCGATAACCTTATGTACGCGTTCCAGCGCCTCCGGAACGTCGCGGACGATTTTATTCGCGCCAATCAGCAGGATTACCCGCCCTACGCCGTAGATCATTCCTGTGACGCGGTTGCCCATCCCGTCGAGATTGACGAATTTTCCGTCCAGCGTGACAGCGTTGCTGCTGACAAGCAATACGTCTTTACGTGTCGCGCCTGTTTCAGTAAGTTCCGCGCCGGGCGCCGAGAATTTATTTCCGCGTTCCCTGAGCAGGTCGAGGATGCCGATCTGCATGATGGAAGCGGACCCGGCCCCTTCAATAGAGGCGTCCGGCGGTATCCATTCGAGAAGAAGCGGAATTGCGTTCTCCGCCTTTTCCACGCACATAACCGGGTTGTAACGATTGCGCTTGAGCGCCGCGATTACTGTATCTATTTCCTGTTGTGTCGCCATTATATCTCCTGTCTATCCACAGTAAATTCGGGCGCGATTAATCGCGCCCGAATTTATCGTGGATAGATCCCTTATTTATTTCCGGAAAGGATTTTCACCGCCTCTTTAAGTTCCTTTATAATGTCGATTTTCTGCGGACATTTTTCCATGCAATCGCCGCATTCGATACACTTTTCGCCGCGCTGGCTTTCATCCATGAGATTTTTATAGAAAAACGGACTGAATTCCTTGTCTTCGAACAGGAATATTTCGTTGTATAACTGAAAATTCGAAGGAATATCAACGCCGTTTGGACAAGGCATGCAGTATGCGCACGAGGTACAGTCTATCTTGAGTTTTGAACGATAGAAGTCGCGCGCGCGGTCGAACAGCGCCAGTTCTTCCGCAGTCAGAGAATTCGGTTCGGCGTCTTTTATCATGCCGATATTTTCCTTGATCTGGTCGAACGAACTGGAACCGGTCAATACGACGTCCGGTTCCGTATGATTCCATACCCAGCGCATTCCCCATTCGGCGGGAGTGCGCCTGACGGCGGCGCTGTCCCATATCTTCCACACTTCATCGGGAATTCTGTTCACGAGCTTTCCGCCGCGCAACGCTTCCATAACAATAATGCCTATATTGCGCCCGGCCGCGTAACGCATTCCTTCGCGCCCCGCCTGGTAGTCCTGATCGTAGAAATTGTACTGTATCTGCGTAACGTCCCAATCGTAGGCGTCGATGATCTGTTTGAAAACCTTGATTTCATCATGGAAAGAAAAGCCGGCGGCGCGTATCCGCCCGTCCGCTTTGAGTTTGTCGAGGTATTCCAGCACGCCAAGGCTTTTCATCTTTTCCCAGTGGATGTTGTTTATGCCGTGAACAAGATAGACGTCCAGATAATCAGTCTGGAGCTTTCGGAGCTGTTCCTGAAAGATACGCTCGAAATCTTCGGTCTTCTGGATGTTCCATACCGGAAGTTTGCTGGCGATTAATACCTTTGTCCGCACGGGATGCAGGACTTTTCCCATGTATGTTTCGCTCTTGCCGCCGTGATAGCCGTAGGCGGTATCAAAATAGTTGACGCCTTTATCCAGCGCGTATCCGACCATTTTATCGGCCCGGGTTTCGTCAATCGGAATTTTGGGATCAAATCCGGCAAGACCGCCGGGATCGCCCACCATTGGGAGGCGCATCGCGCCGAATCCCAGAATAGAAGCTTCCAGATTTGTTTTTCCAAGTTTTCGGTAACGCATAATTTATACCTTTCTATTTCAGTGCCTTACTTTTTAATTTCTTTCTGATATCCGGCGATTTTTACTTTTTGCTCCGCCGCCATTACTTCGAGTTCTTCTTCAGTCGGGGCAGGGTATGATGAATTCAAAATGAGTATGACGCGCGCCACATCAGCTTTGCTTTCCGCGTCGCCGCCGCTTTGCGCAAGCTCGAACCAGACATAGGCTTCCAGCGTGTCATCAACGACACCAATCCCTTTTTCATAGGCGTACCCGACGCAGCGCTGCGCTTTGGCGTTTCCGAGGTAAGCAAGCGCCACGCAGAGCTGGAAATCAGATCGCGGCGTTTTGCTGACGGAAGACATAATGCCTTTCAGCGCGGCGTCCGTTCTTTCATTTTGCTGCGCGGCGGGCATCTTAGATGCCTGATTCATCCAGGCGATGATATCGCTTTTATCCGGACGGTAGATGTCCTTTTCGGATGACGCCGGAACCTGGGCAGCCGTTGTGAAAGCGAAGACGGAGAAGATAAAAGTTACGACTAAAAACAGACGTTCAAACATGAGTCCTCCATTTCGGTAATTAATACGACCTATATATCCTATTACGTCCGCTTTTTTACGGCAACAGGGATTCTTTCGTCGAATCTATGATTTTTGATTATCCTTGGATGTTACCCCAGTGATGCCTCACGGCAAGTCGCCGTGAGGCATCACTGGTCAGTGGCCGGCATCGTGGCTCTCTACCACAACCGGGAACGAATCCGATTTTGTTACTCCGCCCGCGGTAACCGCTGCCGTTACGGTTGTGATGCCAATGCCCACGGGTTTTACCGCGCCGTCTTTGCTTACGCTCGCTACAGCCGGGTTGGCGACCGTATAATTAACGCTCACCCCGGCGTCGCCAAGGTCATAGAAGGATTCGTCAATACGTGTGGCGGACAGGTTTGCGTGAATCACGGCGTTCGGCGTATTGATATTTAAAACGACGCCATCCGGCACGGCACGGACAACGTCAAGTTTTAACGCGGGCGCGGCTGTCAGGTTAAAAGTTACCGATCCGCCGCGGGCGGAGTCCGGTCCAACCAGCACCGTCCATTTCCCTAAATCCCAGCTTTTTCTGTGCGCCCGGTCATCCCATGTCCAAAGGTTTGCCACGGGAACCCTGATGGTCACGGACTTCGTTTCGTTTGCAGCCAATGACACTTTCTCAAAGCCTTTCAATTCTTTGAGCGGTCGTTTTACTCCATCAGCGCCCGGCGAGCTTACGTATAACTGAACTATTTCCTTGCCGGCTGTGGCCGATATGTTAGTCACGTCCACAGTGGCTATGATCGTATCATCTCCTGTGTAAGATGCCGCATCGAGTCGCAGGTTCGAATAGTTGAACGTGGCATAAGACAGGCCGTAACCGAACGGATACGACACTTCGCCTTTGAAATACTGATAAGTCCGGCCCAACCCGGTCGCCGTCGTGTCAGGGGTGATGCCGTAATTCCATACGCTGCTAAGCTGTTCAGGATTCGAATACCATGTCATGGGCAGTTTGCCCGATGGCACGGTAAGACCAAACAGTATGTTTGCCGCAGTGATGGATTGATGCTGGCCGTTGTAATTAGTCCAGACAATCGCGGGCACATTCGGGTTGCTGCGAAATTTCTCGATGTTCATGGTTCCGACCGATTGTATCCACACTACAGTGTGTTTGTTCAGGGCGGCTACTCGATTGACGAGTTCGTCCTGGAAACGCGGCAGATCGATGTTAACCCTATCCATTTCTTCAGATGCTTCGGCGTTGGTGGTGCCAACTACGACGATTACTGCGTCGGCGTTCGCGATTGCCTTTTCGGCGGCAGCGTCAAGGTTATAAGCGTATGGATGTCCCGGCGTGCCGGCTTCTCCGTAATTGCCCAGCACGCCGTTGTCATAGATAAAATACAAATCGTGAATGCGGTTGAGAGTCCGACTCAGTGGAACAGTGCCATTTAACGTACCAGGTGCCGATCCGTCTGCATCGCAGTCTGAATTCTTGCCCTCGGCCGGAACCGTGGCAATAATCGGGCCGTTCATCGAATCCAGGCGAACGCTGAATACACCGGCTTTTGGCGCTTCATTCGTATCGCCGGACTGCGCCAGACACACGGACGATTCGCTGCCGTTGAATTCATGGCGGGCGGCGAAATATCCGCCCCAAACCGAGCTTGGCCTCATATAGTCTTTGTAACCCCAGTTGATGCCCATCCAGCCTTCCCAAACGATGAAACGTTCGGGCGCGGGATTGTCCGTCAGCGACAGCGGGTAGCCATTGGCGGATTCAATAGCGTTGATTGGCATGCCGGCCGGCGCGCCTTTGGCGTCCTTGAAAACGACGCTCTGGACGCCTGGTTTGCCGCTGGCGTTGGTTACAGACCACCACATCGGGCAGGTAAAACCGCCGGTATTTTGAGGGTCGTATCCGGGGCCGAAGAATCTTTCGCATGCGTCGGCTTGCGATGCCGTAACAGCCGGGATTACACCCGCACCGACATAAGTCACCCTGGCATTCGTATTAATCTTTCCGGCGACCTCCTTCAGTGCCGTATTGAACGAGCGGCCGTCAACCGGGTTTGAACCCGAATAACCGCCGGAAACGAAGACATCCGCAAGGTAGCCGACAATGACGATATTCCTTGCGTCATCTGCGGTCAGTGGCAGACCTTTTACGGATTTGCCATTGATAATGTCATTCTTTAATAACACTGGCGCTTCATTTGAGACCGCCAGTGAAGCGGCTTGCTGATAGGAAGATGCAACGTCGTTGTAAGCGGGCCTGGTGTAAGGCACTTTGCCCGGCGGGTCAAATTCTCCCAATCGAAAACGCCCCTCCAGCAGTAGTGTTAATTCAGTGTCGAGATCCGCCCCGGTTATATAACCGGCATCGTATGCGGACTGAAGATGCTGTTCATATGAGTTGCCCTGGCAGTCAATATCAGAGCCGGCTTTAAGCGCCCAGGCAACGGCCTCGGCCGGGGTGACGCTATGATCCCAGCCATCCGGCGTCCATAGATGCCTGTTGAAGGAATCCTGTATTGCGGAACAGTCGGTGGTGATATAGCCTTTGAAGCCCCACTGCCGCTTTGCCATGATTTCAAGGTATTCCTTAGACAGGCTCACAGGAATGCCGTTAACCCGGTTGTATGCCGTCATGAAAGAATACGCTCCGACGGCGGGACTCATGGCATAGGCAAACGCCGGCGTGTAATACTCGCGAATTTCCCGTTCAGTAACTTCCGAGTTGCCGTTGCGCCGGTTGGATTCGGAGTTGTTGGCGAAAAAGTGTTTTGGCGTAGAAATTGCCTTAAGGTAGGTTTTATCGTCGCCCTGGAGACCTTTGATGAACTCCGCGCCTATTTGTCCAACCAGATACGGATCCTCGCCATAGCTTTCATCAGCCCTGCCCCAACGCGGATCCCTGGAGATGTTCAGCGTCGGAGACCAGTAGGTCAGTCCCTTGCCGGTTGAATTGTTCAAGGCGCGCGCCTCATCGCCGATTATGTTGCCAAGCAGGTAAACAAGATCGCGGTTCCATGTTGAACCAATGGCAGTGGGACTTGGAAACATTGTCGTACCTGAAGCGACCACGCCGTGAAGCGCCTCGTTCCAGTAATCATAGGCTTTCAGCCCAAGGCGATCGACGGCGGGCGGCTTGTCGTCTAACTGGGCGATCTTTTCTCCAACCGTCATCCGGCTTACCAGCGCTGCCGCGCGCTCCGCGAAAGAATATGACGTATCAAGCCAAATCTTTACATCATCTCCCTGCGCAGCCGGAGGCGCAAAGGCATTTGCGGCAAGCCCGAGAATAACTGTAAGAATAGCGTATATTACGACCAGCTTTGCCCTCCACCGCTTTGTGCGCGTTGATAGCATGATATTTCCTCCAATACGTAGATAGAGCGCCACGAAATAATAAAATCCATTGTCATTTTACGAAATTCCGCAGTAATATCAACCTTTGGCATGGCGGAAGCGCCTTCAGACCTATTCCCGAGGGAAAAGACATGAAAACTAATAGACGAAACCTGCCTGGCTCGCTGTTGGCGGGCGGCGTTGCGTCGTTTGCCGCCGGAAGCCGCGGCGAAGCGGCTGTCCGCATCTTTATCTGTAAACTGTCATGAAAGACGGCGTGCTGCTTCTTAATCTGGGCGGGCCTGAAACGCTTTCGGATGTCCGGCCTTTTCTCTATAAGCTCTTTTCGAACCCGGAAATCATCCGGATAAAAAAAACAGCGCTTCGGCGTATTCTGGCGTGGTTCATTTCGCGGGCGCGCGAGAAAAAGTCGCAAAACCTTTACCGGCAAATTGGCGGCGGATCGCCGTTGCGTAAAATTACTGAATCCCAGGCGGAAGCGCTTGAAAAGGCGCTTGCCGACGGAGGAAACCCATCGCGCGTATATGTAGGCATGCTTTGCGGAAAACCATCCATAGATGAAGCATTCGACAATATCACGACGGACGGCGTGCGCAGGCTCACACTGCTGCCGTTGTTTCCGCAGTATTCCGGAACGACCACGGGAGCGTGTATCCGTTACGTTCGCGAACTTGCCGTTCGGCGTAATCTTTCCGGAAAAATCGAAATATCCTGTATTACGGACTGGCATAAGAATCCACTGTATATTGACGCTGTAACGGATGCTATCATGGCCGCACTCAATCGCTTTCCTGAGGATGAATGCGCTGATGTACATATTATTTACAGTGCTCATTCGCTTCCGGAACGATATATAAAACAAGGCGATCCATACCTCTACCAGACTAAGGAATGCGTTTCGCTTATAAATAACCGACTGCAAGAAAGGCTTAACTACAACGTCGAATATTCCATCGCGTTTCAAAGCAGGGTCGGCCCTGTGAAATGGCTTGAGCCTTCGACGGAAAGCGTTATTGGAACTCTGGCACGTCGCGGCGTCCGGAATATTCTTGCCGTTCCTGTCAGCTTTGTTTCCGATAACATCGAAACGCTGTATGAACTGGATATCGAATATGGAAACCTTGCGGCGGAACTGGGTGTCGCGAATTTTAGACGCGTGGAGTCCCTGAACGTTCATACGAAATTTATAGAAGTGCTGACGGACATTACGCTTGCATGCGACAAAAATACGAATTGGCTCGGACACGGGAGCATGGGCGTTCCGACGGCGTATAATTAATAAAGAACGTGCGCTGAAGGCGAGCGCGTTCCAAATGTAGGAGTGGTTCGCGAACCGCCCAATTGAAGCGATCCTTCGTCGCGCGTCTATTTATAAATTATACGCCGGCGGGGACACCCGCGCTCCAAGGGACGGCCACGTTCACGTGCCTGCAATTTTTCAGGGCGCCCCTGATGTTTTCAGGGCTTGCGCGGATGTTTATTTTTTTGTACAATATCCCCCGTTTATTGAGGCGTCGTACCCAAGTGGCTAAGGGAGAGGTCTGCAAAACCTCGATTCAGCGGTTCGAGTCCGCTCGGCGCCTCCAACTACTTAAGACATGAGGTAAAAGAGTTCCAATGGAAAAAGAGACCGGAAAGGTAAAGTGGTTTAACAACGCCAAAGGCTACGGCTTTATTGAAAGAAACAGCGGCGGAGATGTTTTTGTCCATCATACTGCGATACAGATGGGCGGATTCCGGACGTTGGCTGAAGGCGAAGCTGTAAGTTTTATAGTAACCACGGGTCCCAAGGGACTCCAGGCGGAAAATGTCACAAAAGCTGAAGAACAAGGAAGCGATGAATAGATGACTGTGTCCCCAAAAACGACCCGGGCAATACATCGACGCTCGTATGTAAAGGAAGTTGTGTCGATAATCTGTATTGTCGCCGCATCATGCTTTTTGTCTTACAGCCTGTTCGGCCCTGGAGGTTATCGAGACCTGCAGAAAGCGCGTATGGAATTGCATGAACGTCAGTCAAATGTAAAAACGTTAGAAATAGACGTTGAACAGCGCACGGGAAATGCCAATGCAATAGATGAAGACGCCCTGAAATCGGGGCGCACTGAAGCGCTGGAACTGCTGGAGAGAAGAGCCAGGGAATACGGTTATGCCCGGGATGGCGAATACATACAACGTATGCCTGATTAATCCGGATATTTTCATTGCAGGGGCGCGCTCGTAAGCCACCCCTGCAATTCGAAACGCCTGTTCGGCCTTCTCGCATAGATAATATATCTTTGTCGGTATCAGGGGCGTAGCGAGCGCGCCCTGCTATTTTTTTACTTCCCCATTTACAGAACGCGGTTAAATAAAAGGTCTGATAGATCCTCCATAGTTTACTTTTTTTGACGCCGAATACTGATAACTACTACAGCCGCCAGTCCGGTAAGAAGCATTACCATCGTGCCCGGTTCAGGAACCGTGCTAATGCCTGGCAGGTCAGGCGAGCCAGGCAAGTCGTCAGACACGCCTGGGATAAACGGCAGGTCAGGCAGGTCAGGCGAACCCGGTAGAACAGGCGTAACCGGCAGATCAGGCAGGTCGGGCGTGACTGGCAAAACAGGCGTAACCGACAGATCAGGCAGATCAGGCAGATCAGGCAGGTCGGGCGCGACTGGCAGAACAGGTATGCCAGGAGGCAGAATAGGATTGTATCCGCCCTGATCGACCAAAGAAGCCGGAATTCCCGGCATATATTGACTAAAAGAGTCGCTTGGCATCATGCCCAGCGGAGCAAATCCACTTGACCGTGGCGCGTTTCCACCTGACAGCGAATTCGACGTTCCTCCAATTGGCAATTGCGCCAATGGCGTCGGACCCGAATCAATGGACTCGTCCGGATCTGAAAACCCGGCCAACGGTACGTCGTTCTCAGGAATATCAAAAAATTCGGCATCTGGTTCTTCGTCTGAAGTCGGCGTCATTGCCGTGGCGGAAATCCTGTTTCCGCAACGGGCGCGCGCTTCAAATGTGCCGTCCGTGATAAGAGTTTCGCCTTGAGGTATCTGAACCGCGTTTGCCGTCCAGTAAACTTCATTTCCTATACGATATGAAACATACATAGACCGTGTTTCCGGCGCCTGTACTATTCTGGCTTCGTCAACGTTAAAATCAGAGTAATGTTCGGCAACGACGGAATCAGTGCGAATATTTGCGTTTAATTCCTCGCGGCTTCGCGTACCTCCCCTAACGATGGAATACGGGTAGATTTTTCGTTCATACCGCGTCGATTCAAGCTGCTCTTCCGAAGCTGGAGAGTTTATAAAAGATGAATTGAAAACCAACGGGGCATCAACCGTATTAAGCAGATCATATATGCAATACGCGCCGATGGCAACAAACGCCAATAAGCACATCAATATCAGAAAATTCCTGACGCCGGACTGTTTTTTTATGATTTTATTATTCTGCATCAGGGCACACTCCTTTCCTTATACTTTTATTATTATTTTCTTTATTTTTCTCATCTTTTCTTATCGTTCCTTGTTTAAAATACTTTAAAATATTATATTATCTTCTTTATAATCATACACTTATACGCGCAATGCCCGTTCGGGACACCTTTATGTGAAACCCCCATGAAATATGCCGTTCGGTAAAAAACGGAATCATTTTTATTATTGACTCAGACAACATATAAATAATAAATTATGAATTTGAGATATGGGCTTGAAACCGATGATTTTTTTTATAACCTGGAAATTTTTATTTTGCCCCGTGAAGATTACGAGTCCTAAAATCCATGTTGTGAAAAAAACATCCCGGCTAATCATCGTCCTGGCAGTTCTGCTTGTTTTCGCGCCATACGCATTGTCCGCCGCGGAAGATATCCGAAGCGAAGCAAAATCAGAAATCGACGTCGCCAATATAAATGACGGATACATCATCGCGCGGTCAAAATCAAAAAATCCCAAAAAGCTGAAGCTCAGGACGACGTATGTGAAGCCCGGAGGCATAAATGTTAAATACGATTATGATTTAAACGGCGAGAGCGCATGGGAAATATTTTCGCTTCAGAGCGGAAACGGAGAATATACCATAAGCATTCATGAAAATGTCGACGGATCCAGGTACACGACTATACAATCGGTAAAAGTCGATGTTATATATAGCCGGGAAAACGCTCCTTTTCTCGTGCCCTCGCAGCATGTGAACTATGACGCCGCGTCCAATGCCATAAGGAAAGCGGAGGAACTCAGCAAAAACGCGTCTACGGACCTGAAAAAAGTTGAGAGCATTTATCAATACATAGTTGAAACAGTAAAGTACGACACGGAAAAAGCAAAAAAAGTAGCCCTCGGCCAGTTAACCGGATACCTGCCAAATATTGACGATACGCTGGAAACATCAACGGGAATTTGTTTCGACTACTCATCACTGTTTGCGGCCATGCTCCGCAGCCAGGATATACCGGCAAAATTGATAATGGGGTACGTGGGGGTTTCGGCAAAGCCGACTTACCACGCATGGAACGAGGTGTATACCGAAGAAACAGGGTGGATAAAAATAAGAAGCGAGGTTCAGTTCAGAGGCAACGACTGGGAACGCATGGACTCCACATTCGCTGCCGGCAACGCAAACGGCGCTAAAACCAAAGCTATCAGCGATGATAAATTGTACACAAAAGACAAGGAATATTAGGCGGACAAATTATGCCTGAAAATAAAACGCACAAAAAGAAACTCGGCGCGGCGGAACTATCCCTTTTTTGCGGGCAGCTAGGCATTTTCCTGCATTCCGGAATAACTCTTTTAGAGGGTCTGGAAATCATGTCGGAGGATATCGGCGGCAAGCGGCTTCAAAAAACCTTACGGGAATTGTCCAACGCTATCGGCAACAGAAAAACTCTAAGCGAAGGCATGGAACTTTGCGGCGTTTTTCCCGATTATCTTGTCAGGATGGTCGTTATCGGCGAGGTATCGGGCAATCTCGAGAAGGTATTGAGTTCCCTTGCGCAGTTTTACGAAAAGCAGCAGAGAATGAACGAACAAATCACCCACGCGGTGGTCTATCCGCTTATACTTATTCTAATGATGTGCGCAGTAGTTTTTTTCTTAACAACGCAGGTTTTGCCAATGCTTAACGATATTCTGACGTCGCTTGGCGGCGCAATGCCTGTAAGCGCAATGGCGCTGATGAACCTCGGCGTATTTATCGCCGGAAATTACATAGTTGTTTTATCTCTTTTTATCGCGCTTGTCGTTTTATATTTCATATTTTCAAAAACGGCTTCCGGCAGATTGAAGCTCGATAAATTCAAGGCGGTATTTCCGCTTACCAGCGAACTTTACCGCAAAATTACCGCCGGACGGCTGGCATCTGCCATGACGTTTTTGACATCCGGCGATATAGACATGGATATGTCTTTAAAAATGGCTGATGATATTTTATCCAATAAATACATAACAAACAAAATCGAAGAATGCCGGAAGAACTCGCCGCATGGCGAACCGATATACGAAACGCTGGAAAGGTCGGGAATGTTTCCGAACAGGTTTTCGAAAATGCTGTCGTTCGGGTTTAAAAGCGGTGACGAAGACACTGTCATACAGCACCTCGCGAATACTTATGAGCACGAGGTGGATAAATCCTTAACAAGAATAACAGACAGCATCGAGCCGATTTTTGTAGTTTTTTTGTCTATCATTGTGGGCGTAATACTCGTATCGACGGTATTGCCCCTGATACGCATTATGTCTTTAATAGGCTAGGCAGGTAGTGAACAGTGGTTAGTGGACGGAAAACTGGCTGCAAAATAACGAAGTTATCGGTTTGATATGAAGATTATTGCAACATGGATCGGGCTTTTATTTTTCATCTGCGCCATAGCCGCCGCCGGTTTTGGAATAGCAGGCATGCGCAATCGGAACAGCGAACAACAGCTCGCCGTTCAGAAAAAAGCCATAGAACGCGCAGCCGTTTTGTGCTATGCGCTGGAAGGCTTCTATCCGCCTGGGATTGAACATCTTGAAGAAAAGTATGGATTGATCGTGGACAGGGATAAATTTTTTGTGTCTTACAGGACGTTCGGATCGAACATCAGGCCGGAAATATCGGTATTTCGCCTTTTCAGCAATCCGGAAACGCAGGATGCGTTTTTGACGCCTGAGTCCGTTGAGACGCCCGACATATTTGAGATATTTGACCCTCTGGAGATTATGGATGAGTAAGCACGGTCAGATAATTGAAATATCCTGTATGGTAGCGCTGCTGTTTTTGTTCGGAGCGTCAACATTCTCACTGGCTGTGGCGGGGTTTGGAAGCTTTAACAGGATGAATCAATCGCAGGACGAGTGCCTAAACACGCGTGTTGCGATGAACTATTTATCCACGCACATACGCCGATCCGATATGGAAGGATCCATCCGGATTGACGATTCTCCTTTTGGCGACTGCCTTGTGCTGAGCGAAGACATAGAAGGAGAACGTTATGAAACACGCATTTATCTTCATAATGGGCATCTCCATGAGAGTTTTGTGTCGGCGGATATGCCTTTTGATGAAGGGTACGGAGCTGAAATCGTACAGCTTGATTCATTTAGCATAAAACGCGAAAATAATATGATAGAAATAGAATTATCGAGCGGCGTTAACAAACGGAGCATGAAGCTTACGCTCATGTCGGCATAACGGGAGAACACCCTTGAAGCGCGATTACACTTTGCATGAAATCATATTTTCAATTCTCGCTTTGGCTTTTGTGGGTGTATTTGCCGCCAGGATGTACATGCATGCTGAAACCATGCAAAACAAGGCCAGGGATCTGGACATGACGTCGCTGGCCGCGCAATCGGCCGTCGAGGCTTTTAAATCGGGCTATCAGCATCCTGAAACCGTCTATTTCGACAGGGATTTCCACGCCGTTCCGGAAATCGACGAAAACGGCTTTGTGTTGACTATGGATGCCGCTGACGATGGAATGGGACTTTTTGAAGTAAAGGTGGTTGTTGCAAAGTCCAAACCGTATCACGGCGAAACCGAAAACAGCGCGTTTACGCTGGCCACGTCCGTATATAGAGGAAACACGCGATGAAAACAGGGTCTTTGCGGGGTGGCGCGTCCGTTTTGATTATCCTTGTAATGTTCAGCCTGATGTCACTGGGCGCTCTCCGCCTGATGTCGTCATTTGCCGATCTTAAGCTTTCCCGTGCGTCGGCCGCGCGTATGGTGGAGTATTACGAGCTTGAGAAAATGGCAAACGGCAAATTGCATGAAACAAACATGGCGCTCGCAAATTCGTTCGACACGGGATTGCGCGGCTTTTCACGCGATAAACTTCGTCTGCTTGAGGATGACGGCTGGACTATCCTTGAAATTAACGGCAATATTATTATTACCTGCAGCGTGGCGCTTGAAGGCGAAAGGTCGCAAAATTTGCGCGTTGAACTGTTGTTGTCGCGGCCTGATGAAAACGGCCGATATTATAAAATACTGCGGTGGCAGCAATGGCAGGATGGTTTTGAATACGAACAGGAAGGATTAGACATATGGATGGGTTAAGTGGAATAGACGTTGCCGAAATGCTGAAGAAAGCCGCCGAGGATAACGTGTCGGACATATTTATAACATCCGGCACGCCTATAATGTTCAAGAAGAATGGCGCAATAATGCAGGCTTACGAGCCGCGGATAATGCCCGATTCGGCGGTTAAAATACTAAAGGAAATTTTCGCCCTGTCATCCAGCCAGAACTTTGAGGATTTCGAGAAAAGCGGCGACTGTGATTTCTCGCTTTCGCTGAGCGGCCTGGGACGATTTCGCGTGAGCGCGTTTAAGCAGCGCAATTCAATGGCGGCGGTTATACGCGTCGTCAAGCTTACTTTGCCCGACTATAAATCTCTTGGCATACCTGAAGTCGTAATTGAGCTTTATAAAAAACCGCGCGGACTCACACTTGTCACAGGCCCGGCCGGATCCGGAAAGTCCACAACGCTTGCCTCAATCATCAACCTCATCAACGAGCAGAGGAACTGCCACGTTCTCACGCTTGAGGACCCTATTGAATACCTGCATAACCATAAAAAAGGCATCGTCAACCAGCGTGAGGTGGGAACCGACGCCGTAAACTACGCGAAAGTTTTAAGGGCCGGTTTACGCCAATCGCCCGACGTCATACTTGTCGGCGAGATGCGCGATCTGAATACAATAACGGTGGCGCTCACCGCCGCCGAGACCGGAACCTACGTCCTGTCGTCCCTGCACACGATGGGTGCGGCCAATTCAGCCAACAGGATTATCGATGTGTTTCCCCCGGCGCAGCAGCGTCAGGTGCGTCTCCAGCTTTCTACCGTACTTCAGGCTATCGTATCGCAGCAGCTTCTTCCATCGCCGACAAAAGGTAGAGTTCCCGTTTTTGAAATAATGATCGTAAACAGCGCGATAAGGAACATGATACGGGAAGAAAAATCCCACCAGATAGATACGGCAATAAATTCCGGAGCGGCGCAGGGGATGCAGCTTATGGATTACAGCATAGCCGAAGCGTTTAAAAGCGGCGACATAACTCGTGAAACCGCGTTAACGTACTGCGTAAACCCGGACATGCTGCTTAAATACATCGGGTAAATACAAAATAATCGATGCGGGTACATGGCAGGCCCTGGGAGCGCCTGACATGTGAGCGCCTGACATGGGAGCGCGGGCGTCCTCGCCGGCGTATATAACAAACGCGGGCGAAGCCCGCTTCCGATGTAGTGGCGCGATTTATCGCGCCACTGGAGTTTGTACATTTTGCATAGTTCGAATATGGGATGGCGATAGAAATAGAAATAAGAAGCGTGCCGAAGGCGCGCGTTCAAACGCCCTGAAGGGGCGTCGCATAACAGCCCAGGGCAGAGGCGCAAAGCGCCGTCGCCCTGGGGATGGGAATAA
>Ga0082212_10003208_pt1 | contig 23297 bp, 21 predicted proteins | sample TergutNt197P3_FD_71548 | JGI IMG/M metagenome (GOLD analysis project Ga0082212, IMG submission 71548) | Neocapritermes taracua P3 segment gut microbial communities from Petit-Saut dam, French Guiana - Nt197 P3 | ecosystem: Host-associated > Arthropoda: Insects > Digestive system > Gut ...
CCAGCCAGGGATTTTGAAGAAGAACGGTTTTTTGAAGGATGTATGCCGGTGGAAGTGCTGGCGAAACGCGGGCCAAAGACATTATTATTTGGCCCGATGAAGCCGGTAGGGCTGACGGACCCTGCTACCGGCAGACGCCCTTATGCGGTCGTTCAGCTCAGGCAGGACGACGGCGCGCGCCGCCTGATGAATATCGTGGGCTTCCAAACCAGGCTGACCAGGCCGGAGCAGGAACGCGTGTTCGCCATGATACCTGCGCTTTACACAGCCGAATACGCGCGTTTTGGCATGGTACACCGCAATACATATATCAATTCACCAGCCTTGCTCGACAGATATTTCAGGCTGAAAAGCGAACCGAGGATCAGTTTCGCAGGACAGATAGCGGGAGTAGAGGGATATATAGAATCATGCGCTTCGGGGATGCTCGTCGGAATCGAAACTGCTGCAAGACTGCTCGGATTGCCTGCCGCGGATTTTCCGGCGACAACTGCAGTCGGCGCTTTGGCTCTGTATGTATCCGAAGCCCGAAGCAATGATTTTCAGCCGATGAATATCAATTTCGGAATAATCGAGGCTTTGGGCCATAGGGTGAAAGGCAAGAGAAACAAAAATACGGAGATCTCAAAACGGGCGCTTGAAGTTATTGACGGATACAAAAGTAGGGAGGGTTTCAGCTGTGCGAATAATTGTTGACGCAATGGGAGGGGATAACGCCCCTCACGAAATCGTCAAAGGCGCCGTTGAGGCGGCGCGGGAGTTCGGTACAGAACTGACGCTCGTCGGCAGAAGGGGCGATATTGAGGACTGCCTTTCAAACTGCGAGCAAAAACTGCCGCGGGAAAAATATGATATCGCGGACGCGACTGAAGTCATAACGATGGAGGACGACCCTGTTGCGGCCACAAGACATAAAAAGGACTCATCCATGTCCGTGGCGCTGAAACTGCTTGCCGGCGGCTTCGGAGACGCTTGCGTATCCGCAGGCAGCACCGGCGCTTTACTGACCGGGGCAACGCTGACGGTTAAACGGATAAGAGGAATTCGAAGAGCCGCTCTCGCGCCTGTTTTGCCAAACGGCGAAAAAGGGGTGCTCCTGATAGATTGCGGGGCAAATGCCGAGTGTTCTCCTGAGTATCTTCTTCAATTCGCTTTTATGGGCTCGTTTTACGCAAAGACCATAATCGGATATGACAATCCGCGGGTGGGCCTTTTAAATATCGGGACCGAGGAGACAAAGGGTACGGAACTGTGCAGAAAAGCATTCGCGCTGCTTGAGGAGGCAAATAAGGAAGGGCGGATCTGTTTTATCGGGAATATTGAGGCCGGAGACATACTGTCAAACAAGGCGGACGTTGTCGTAACGGACGGGTTTACCGGAAATGTGCTTTTGAAATCGGTGGAGGGAACAGCGATTTTTCTGATGAACCGAATCAAAACCGTTTTCGAAAAAAGCAAAAAAAATATGCTGGCGGCCGCTGTTGTGAAAAAGGATTTCAGAAATCTGAAAAAAATGATGGACGTTGCGGAAATCGGCGGCACGGCGCTTTTAGGCATATCCAAACCCATCGTAAAAGCACACGGAAGCTCGGATGCGCGCGCGTTTCGCAGCGCTGTCCGCCAGGCTATTCTGTGCGCGGAAGCAAACGTCGCTGAAGAAATCGAAAAAAATATTCAATATATGAAGCTGTCAGACGATGAAGAGTCTTGACAAACATTTCATATATATCTAATATTTATCTTATGGCATCCTAAATACTGCCGAAGAGAAAGGACCGGTCAGCATATGATTTTTGAAAAGATCCGCGATCTGATATGCACGCAATTCATTAACGTCGAACGCGCTTCAATTACGCGCGAAACCTCCTTTGTTGATGACTTGGACGCCGATTCGCTGGATGTGGTCGAATTGACCATGGCGTTGGAAGAAGAATTCTCTCTTCCGGAAATACCTGAGGAGGAACTGAAATCCATTGTTACCGTCGGCGACTTGGCGGAGTATGTGGGCAGATTCGTTCAGGATTGAAATACTTCAGGATAAAGCGGCACAGAAGGGCGGGAATTCCCGCCCTTATTTAAGACGGGCCGTTACTGTGACCGTAACGGGCTCGGATTATATTTTGCCGTCTTTTAAGGCAAGCGACGGGATCGATGATTGATGAAAGAATTGGAACAAAAAATCGGATATAAATTCGTTGACGCTAAGCTGCTTGAAACGGCGCTTACCCACAGTTCGTACGCCAATGAGGACAAACACAAGAGCCGGTCAAGCAACGAAAGGCTTGAATTTTTGGGCGACTCCGTGCTCGGAATGTTGGTAACGGAGTTTTTGTATGAGAATTTTCCGGCTCTGCCTGAAGGACGTATGACGAGAATAAGGGCTGAACTGGTTTGTGAACAGAGTCTTCTCGGAGCAGCCGCTAAGTTGGGTTTGGGAGACTGTTTGATGTTGGGTAAAGGAGAGGAAAACTCCGGAGGGCGACGGCGGGCCGGTATTTTATCGGATTGTGTTGAGGCGGTCATCGCGGCGCTGTATCTTGACGGCGGTCCGGGAGCGGCCGGTGCTTTTATTCAAAAATTTGTTTTGCCCGAGCGAATAAGCGATATACTGAATGCCGACAGCGATCATAAGACCTCGCTTCAGGAGCTCATTCAACAGAAACCCGGGCAAGTTTTGGAATACTCGCTTCTTTGCGAGCGCGGCCCCGATCACATGAAGGAATTCACCGTAACGGTATTGTTGAACGGGATCCCCGTTGGCGAAGGAGTGGGGCGTTCAAAAAAAGAAGCGGAGCAGTCCGCCGCTGAGAGCGCTCTTGAGAGTTTGAGACAATGACGCCGAGAGCGCGAATAATCCCCGTTTTTGTGCCGCAATCAGGCTGCTCGGGAACTTGTGTTTTTTGCGATCAGCGACTGATAACAGGTACAGGAGAAAAACCGGTAACTTCGGAAACGGTAAAACGGATAATTATGAGATCGGCAAGCGTATCAAATGCCGGATATGAGCTTGCGTTTTACGGAGGAAGCTTTACGGCCGGACCCGTGAGCAGACAGGAGGAACTCTTGGGAGCCGCCTTGCCGTTTTTGCGCTCCGGTGTTTTAAACGGCGTCAGGATATCGACCCGGCCGGACGCTGTCGATATAGAAACGGCGGAGCGACTGGGTTGTTTCGGCGTAAAAACGATTGAGATCGGCGCTCAATCAATGATCGATCATGTTCTTGCCGCTTCCGGCCGAGGCCATGTCGCCGGGGATACTGCGGCAGCTGCCCGAATTGTTAAGGACCGCGGCTTCGATTTGATACTCCAAATGATGACGGGCCTGCCGGGCTCGAGCGAAGAACTCGACTTCGAAACCGCACGGCGCGTCATAGACCTCGGACCTGCCGGCGTTCGGATATATCCGACGGTCGTTTTTGAGAATACGGTTTTGCACGAGATGCAAAAATCAGGAACATACAAAGAACACACGCTTGACGCGGCGGTACGGGTCTGCGCGAAGATAGTGCCCGAATTTGAGAAAGCCGGTATTAAAGTCATAAGGACAGGCATCAATACACTGGATGATATGGCCCTGAGGCGAGTTGCGGCGGGAGCGTATCATCCGGCTTTCGGGGAACTTGTCAGGTCGCGGATTATGCTTCGAAAGGCAGAAGAGATGCTGAGCGGCACAGCCTGCGGATCGGAAATCGCACTCGGAGTCAGCCGCTTCAGGATTTCTGCCATGACGGGACAAAACCGTGAAAACCTTAAAATCCTTTCGGAAGAGTTTTCGCTTAAATCGATAAAGGTTATGCCGGCAGATGTTGAAAATGATGAGATACTGCTGCTTTGAGCAAAAAAGTCAATAACGCCGTACAGCATTCGGCAAAACGGCGCGGAGGTATGGATTTGTATCTGAAAGCTGTGGAACTCCAGGGCTTTAAATCGTTCCCGGAAAAAACTCGGATTGCTTTTGAAAAAGACGTTACGGCGGTAGTCGGGCCGAACGGAAGCGGAAAATCAAATATCGCTGACGCGATACTTTGGGTTTTGGGCGAGCAAAGCACGAAAACGCTTCGCGGCGGCAAAATGGAAGACGTGATCTTCGGAGGCACCGAAAGCCGCGGCGCGATGGGATTCGCGCAGGTATCGCTGATACTTGATAACACAAAGCGGATACTTGAAGCGGACGGCGATGAAGTGATGATAACGCGGCGCTGCTACCGCGGCGGGGAAAGCGAATACTGCGTTAATAAAGAGCCTTTGCGGCTTAAAGACATTAACGATCTGTTTATGGATACCGGCCTCGGCCGGGCGGGTTATTCGATCATAGGACAAGGTAAAATAAGCGATATAATAGCCGCAAAGGGAGAAGACCGCCGGGAAGTGTTTGAAGAGGCGGCGGGCATATCACGCTACCGCTACCGCAAGGATGAGTCGGAACGTAAGCTGAAGCGAACGGACGAGGAACTTTTAAGAATAAACGACAAGACGGAAGAGCTCGCGATGCAGCTTGAACCGCTGAAAGAGCAAGCCGAGGTCGCGAAGAAATATCTGCTTCTGCGTGACGAAAAAAAAGAGCTTGAGATATCGCTGTGGATGGAAAATTATGACAAATTAAGGGCGCGCGCGGAGATCCTGTCGGCTGAATTTGCATCCGGCGAGATAAAACAAAATGAGGCGCGCGACGCGCTTGATCGCGCTTATGCGGATACGGAGAACATATCGGCCGCAATGCGGGAAAAAGACATGGAGATCGAAACGCTTCGCATGACTCTCGGCGCTTCGGAGGCGGAGACGGCCCGGTATGCCGGATATATCGCGGTGCTGAAAACCAATATCGGCAACAACAATGAGAACAGCGAACGACTGAAAAAGGAGATAGCCGATTACCGGGATAAAATATCCGATCTGGATTCTGCGATCGCTGAAAAACTGGAGCGGATTTCGGTAATAGACGCCGATATTGCCCGTATCGAAGAGCAATTGAACGAAGGCAAAGACCGGTCAAAAGAAAACGCCGGAGTTTCAAACGAGACGACGGAGAAAATAAATTTACTTTCAAAGAGAGAATCTGAAGACGAAAAACTTCAGGCTCAATACAAAACCGTGCTGTCCATGTTAGCGGAAAGTTTGCCGGAACTCGAAGCGCTGAAAAAAGCCGCCGGAGAAGAGACGGAAAAAGCGAATGAGCGATTGGTTTTGCTCGAAGACCGGATGAGTGAAACCCGGATCGAGTTTGAAAAAGAAAAAACCGCCGCCGGGGAAGCAGAAAAGATACTGACAAAGCACAGGTCGGCGCAAAGCGAAAGGGAAAACGAAATAAGAAAACTCTTTGAGCGATGCGCCGATCTGAATGTTGAAATAAAATCAACGGCTTCGCGTATATTAATGCTTGAAGAAATGGAGAGAGAGTATGAGGGCTTCGGCCGGGCGGTAAAAACCGTAATGCGCGAAGCCGGTAAAGGAGTTTTAAAAGGCATACACGGCCCGGCGGCGTCTCTTATAAAAACCGACGATCGCTTTGCCGTCGCGATCGAAACGGCTCTCGGAGCTTCGGCGCAGGATATAATAACAGACTCTGTCAAAGACGGAAAAGAGGCAATAGAGCTGCTGAAGAGAGATAACGGCGGCCGCGCGACTTTTTTGCCGCTTGACACGATACGGGGCGCCGATACGGATATAAAGAGGCTCCCGAAGGGAGAAAAAGGCTTTTTGGGGCCGGCGACGGAGCTTGTCAGCTGTAATGCCCGATACTCGGAAATAATCCGATATCTGCTGAGCAGGACCATGGTGGTCGAAACATTGGCGGACGCCGTTTTGATATCCGCAAAATATGATAACCGTCTCCGATTGGTTTCTCTTGACGGACAAATAATCAATGCGGGAGGTTCGATGACCGGCGGCAGCGTTGCAAAAGGAACCGGTATTTTGTCAAGAGCCGGCGAACTGAAATCTCTGAACAAACGCCGCGCCGAACTGACGGCGGAGTTCGAGGCCAAAGAGAGAGAGCTCCGCGAGGCGGAGGAAAATGCGGCAAAAGCCGAAAAGGATCAAAGGACCGCGGAAGAGAGTTTCGACGCTGTGCGGGAGAGTGTGCGCAAAGCACAATCCGAAGTCGAGCAGACCGGACTCCTTCTCACAGCCGCTCGTGAAGAGATACAAAACAAGGAAAACGAAAAAAGAGCGGTTTCCGCAAAAATCCTTGAAAACGCAGTGAAAACGGAGGAGACGACCCGGCTGTCCGAAGAAATACAAAAGAGTATCGAAATGACCCGCCGCGAAATTGAAGAGCTGACGAGATCCGGAAATGAGCTTCGAAGTGCAGCGGGAATGATCGAGACAGAATTGTCGCTCTTGCGCACGGACATCGCTTCGCTTGAGGCGGAAAGAGGAGCGATCGCGAATCAAGCGGAGCAGCTCGCCCAAATTCGCGGCAGCACGGCAAAAGATGAGGAGACCCGCGTCGAATCGGCCCTTGAGACAGAGAACAAAAATAAGGAGATAAAAGAAGAGCTTCGTGTCAAAGAAAACCGAATCACAGAACTCACGGCGGAAACCGAGACTTTGAAGGCCGCCGTCTCCGAGACGAATAATCTGAAACTTGAGCTTGAAGGCAGGCGAACTCTTCAGGAGAAAGAAACCCGGAATAAAAACAATGAACTCTTGAATGCTGAAAGGATATGCGCGGGGCTAAAGCAAAAGATGGTCGAGACGGAGCTTGAGGAAAAGCAAATTACCGACAGACTTTGGGATAACTACGAGCTCAGCCGGACTTCGGCGCAAGCCCGGCGCAGGCCGATCGAGAATATGCAAAAAGCGAACCGCCGGCTTGCAGATATAAACCGGGAAATGAGCATACTCGGCAATCCGAACCTCGGAGCCATTGATGAATACGAGAGAGTCGGCGCGAGATTCAATTATCTGACAGATCAGCGCGACGACATCGAAAAAGCCAAGCGTGAACTGCTTGACATAATAAAAGACATTACCGGCAGGATGCAGGAAATATTCTTGCGTGAATTCACGGCTGTGAATGAAAGCTTCGGCAAGACCTTTGCAGAATTGTTCGGAGGCGGGCGCGCGGCTTTGATATTGGAAGATGAAGACAACGTGCTTGACTGCGGTATCGAGATCAAGGTGCAGCCGCCCGGAAAAACGCTCGGGAAAATGAGCCTTTTGTCAGGCGGGGAGACGGCGCTCGCGGCTATAGCGCTGTATTTTGCCATTTTGAAAGTCAGGCCCGCCCCTTTCTGCGTCATGGATGAGATCGAGACCGCGCTCGACGAGAGTAATGTGGCTAAGTTTGCGGCTTACTTGCGAAAAATATCAGATAACACGCAAATCGTCATAATAACCCACAGGCGCGGGACTATGGAAGAAGCGGACATGCTGTACGGCGTTACGATGCAGGAAAAGGGCGTTTCAAAAGTCATAGACCTTGATCTCGAGGAAGCCGAAAAGTCTTCAGCCTGATTTATTCGTTGCTGCGGATGAACTCGAAGAAGGATGCAAATTGTATGGGTTTTTTTGAAAAAATAAAAGAAGGACTCGGCAAGACCCGAAAGAACATGACTGTTTCGGTAAACGGGATCATCGCCGCTTTTACGGGCGAAAACGAAGAATTCTTTGAAATGCTTGAGGAAACGCTGATATTGGCGGACGTCGGAGTAAAAACATCGGAAAACACGACCGGAAAACTCCGTGAGCTCGTCAAAGAACGCGGCTTGCGCGGCGGAGAAGAAATAAAATCGGCGCTCATCGAAATACTGACTGAAACGCTGACCGGAAAAGAGAGAGACCTGTGTTTGTCGACCAAACCGGCAGTCTTGCTGCTCACCGGAGTCAACGGAGTGGGGAAGACCTCGACGGCGGGAAAACTGGCGGCTATGTTCAAAGACGAAGGAAAGACGGTCATGCTTTGCGCAGGAGACACTTTCCGCGCCGCCGCCGCCGAACAGCTTGCCGTTTGGGCACAGCGCTCCGGAGCGATGATGGTCAGGCATGAAGAAGGCTCGGATCCGGCTTCCGTGATATTTGACGGCATTATGTCGGCCAAGGCAAAGGGAGTTGACATAATCATTGCGGATACAGCCGGCCGGCTCCATAACAAAAAAAATCTGATGGACGAGCTGAATAAGATAACAAGGGTAATAACCCGCGAACTTCCCGACGCGGATCGCGAAGTGCTTTTGGTGCTCGACGCGACTACCGGACAAAACGGGCTCATACAGGCGCAACAGTTCGCGGAATCGGCAGGGATAACGGGGATAGTGCTGACGAAGCTTGACGGCACGGCAAAGGGAGGAATAGTTTTTGCCGTTGCGGATGAACTCGGTATTCCGGTAAAATTCATCGGTGTTGGTGAAAAGACGGAAGATTTGATCCGGTTCGAACCGGCTGTTTTCGCTGAGGCGCTTTTATCTTGAAAAGGTTTGTTTTGGCGAGCGGCAATAAGAATAAACTGATCGAGCTTCGCGATATGCTGTCGGATATCGATGTTGAGCTTGTATCCCGAATCGACGCGGGCGTCCTTACGGATATTGAAGAAACAGGTGAAACATTTGAGGAAAACGCTCGTCTTAAAGCTGCGGGTGTTGCAAAGGCAGCCGGCAGCCCGGCCATCGCGGACGACTCAGGATTGATAACGGACGCCTTAGACGGCGCTCCCGGCGTGTATTCGGCCCGTTACGGAGGCTCGCACGATAAAAGCGATGGATTTCGCTGTACTCTTTTGCTGAAAAACATGGAAAACAAACAGCCGAGGAGCGCCAGATTCGTTTCATGCATATGCTGTGTTTTTCCGAACGGGGACGTAATTGAGGCAAGAGGAGAATGTGAAGGAGAAATACTCTGCGCTCCGCGAGGCGATAACGGTTTCGGTTATGATCCTGTTTTTTTGCCGGCAGGGTTTGACAGATCGATGGCGGAACTCTCCCCGGAAGAAAAAAACGAAATATCTCACAGGGGCAAAGCCGTGAGAGGGTTTAAAACGATGCTTAAAGAATACTTATCCCGGGCCGAAGTGAAAAATGCCGCAATTTATCGAGATGGGGTTTTATAAATGCGCGTTGCCGTTTTCGGAGGAAGCTATAACCCGCCGCACGAAGGACATATAAGGGCAGCGAACGCTGCTCTTGAACAGTTGAAACCCGATCTTTTTCTGCTCATGCCGACCTCGCGCTCGCCTGATAAAGATCCGCAAAAGTCCGACCCCGGCGTTCATGAGCGCCTTGAGCTTGTTAAGCTGGCGGCGGAAAAAATACCCGGCTCCTCGGTATCGGACACGGAAATAAAACGCGGCGGGAACAGCTATACTGCGGATACGGTCGATGAGTTGAAAATGATGTACCCCGGAGCCGAGATCATCCTTCTCGCGGGCGCGGACGTGTTTTTAAACATTGAGACGTGGTATATGGCGGAAAAACTGTTGGGCGGCGTTTCGATCGCGGTTTTCGAACGTTCCCCTGTCAAAGCCGATCAAGTCCGCGCTCACGGCGAGTATTTGTCCGGTAAATACAAAACAAAGCTGTATTACGTAAACAATGAGCCGTTTGAGGCCGATTCCACCGGATTGCGCGATATGTTGAAGGAACGGGGCGGAAACGAATTCTTGACGGACAACGTTTACTCATACATAATAAAAAACCGGTTATACGGGGCGAAACCGAATTTCGAATGGCTGCGTGAAAAAGCGTACGCCATGCTCGCACCGCAGAGGACAGCCCATGTGCAAGGCTGCGAGGAGGAAGCGATAAAACTCGCGGAGCGATGGGGAGAGGATGCGGATAAAGCCGCCGAAGCCGCGATCTTGCACGATATAACAAAAAAACTGACTCCGGAAGAACAGGTGTCGCTGTGTGAAAAATACGGCGTTTCATATGACGACGCCGAGCTGAGATATCCCAAATTGCTGCACCCGAAAACGGGCGCCGCGCTGGCCCGCGATCTGTTCGGAGCCGGCGACGAAGTTTGCGGTGCTGTTTTGTGGCATACGACGGGACGCAGGGAAATGACCGTTTTGGAAAAGATTCTGTATCTCGCCGATTATATTGAATATAACAGATCCTTTGAGGGCCTTGATAAACTGAGGTATTTGGCATATAAAGACATGGACGCAGCGATGCGATTGGGGCTTGAGATCAGTCTTGACGCGCTGAAGGAATCCGGGACCGAACCTCACCGCAACTCAAAAGAAGCGCTTAAGTGGTTTTCACGTTGAAAGGAAACATAATATGAAGCTTTTCGGAGGCACCGGAAGAAGAGAGCGCGACAACAGATACGCGCCGGAAATAAAAAGACGAAACGAAGATGAATTGATATTGACTCCGCCGGAGGTCATGTCGCCGGCGCCGGAAAAAGAGGAAGAACCGGAACCGGGTCCGGAGAGCGGCTTTGACTATTCAGCCGCTGTCGAAGCCGCGGCCGAAGAGATTTTTTGGCATGACGCCGGCGACGATGAGACCGTGGATCTCCGTGAAGTCATCGACGAGTTTCAAAGCGAGAAACCCGAAGGCGCTTGGAAATTCCCGGCGATGCTTCGCGGATTGAGCCCGGCGAGAAAAATCATAATCGCGTGCCTTGCCGCCGTTATCGTGATTTCGGGGGCTGTAGCCGCATATAATATTTGGTCGTCGCCGCCCGAAGTGAGTACCGGAGGGCCGACGACACCGGACGTGCCCAGGACCTCTTCGAATGGTACGACGACCGGACCCGGATCGTCGGGCAATGCTTCGGACGACGATGACGATCCGAGCGATCTTCGCCGCAAGGGCTGCTACACTTTCCTTATTGTGGGCATTGACGCCGTAGGCAATAACACGGATACCATCATCATCGGAATGATGGACACGGTAAGCAGAGCCGTCGACTTTATCAGCATCCCGCGCGATACTTTGGTCAATGTGAGCTGGGGAACAAAAAGAGTGAATACCATATACCCTGCGGCGGTCAATAACGGCAAGGACCCGATCAAAAGCATTAAAGACGGGATAAGGGATTTGATCGGTTTTGAGCCGGACAGCTACGCGCTCATTGATTTGACAGCCTTTGAGAAACTGATCGACGCCATAGGCGGCGTTACTTACAATGTGCCGATAGACATGTATTACGAAGCCCCGGATCAGGACCTGCACATTGCGATACCCAAGGGAGAGCATTTGCTTGACGGCGAGGAATCCCTTAAAGTAGTCAGATTCCGCAGCGGATATCAAAACGGGGACATCGGCCGTATAGACACGCAGCATGATTTTATGATGACTGCCGCGAAACAATTGCTGACCTTCGGAAACATTCCCAACCTGCCGAAATTCATCGAGATATATCAGCAGTATGTCATAACGGATCTGACGGCGAGCAATCTGGCATTCTACGCGGAGGAGTTTTTGAAAACAGATCGTGAGAACATCCGTTTCCACACTCTTCCCGGCGAATACAACGGTTCGATAAAAGGAGGCTCGTATGTTTTCGCGGATCTGGAAGAATGGCTGAAAATGATAAACGAGTATATCAACCCCTGGAAAGTGGAAATAACCGAGGCAAATTTGAATATGCTGACAAGGCAAAACGGGAGTTTTTATTCAACCACGGGCGTTATTGCGGGAGGAGAGGATTCGTTTGTCGACTATGCCGCTTATATCGCCTCTCTCGAAGAAGAAAACCAAATCGGCGGCGCGGACGGCCCCGCCGATACAAACTGAAAGGAAAACTGTTGATATGTCAGACCCCAAGCAGACCGCTTCAATGATACTTAAAGCTTTGGACGACAAAAAAGCTTTGGACGTCAAGCTTTTGCAAACTGACAAAATAACCATCTTAGCCGACTATTTCATCATATGCACCGCAACGTCCGTGACCCACATAAAAACGCTCTCCGAAGAGGCGGACAGGGTGATGAGCGAAAAGGGGCAGCCGCCGCTTCGGCGGGAAGGATACAGGTCCGGCAGTTGGGTGCTTCTCGATTTCGGAAGCGTCGTGGTACACCTGTTCCTTGAAGAAACAAGGGAATTCTATGACTTGGAGCGTTTGTGGAGCGACGCCGAAGAAATCGACCTCAATGAAATCCTTTCGGAAAAATAAAAAATCAAAATATGCATGAAAGCGTGATTCTGTGAAATATGACTTTACCGCCGCAGAAAAAAAATGGCAAAAAAAGTGGTTTGATGAAAAAGCTTTCAGGGCTGTCAACGGCTCGGATAAACCCAAATACTACGTGCTGATCGAATTCCCTTATCCGTCGGGCAGCGGGTTGCACGTGGGGCATCCGCGGCCGTATACGGCGATGGATATAGTCGCGCGTCTCCGCCGCATGCAGGGATACAATGTTTTGTTCCCCATAGGCTACGACGCTTTCGGGTTGCCGACCGAGAACTACGCGATACAAAACCGCATGCATCCGAAAGAGGTGACCGAGAATAATATCAAAAAATTCACGGAACAGCTCATGATGCTCGGCCTCAGCTTTGATTGGGAGCGCTGTGTCGATACTACAGACCCCTTATACTACAAATGGACTCAGTGGATATTCCTTCAAATGTTCAAGCACGGCTTGGCATATAAAACAAATATGCCGGTCAACTGGTGCACTTCGTGCAAATGCGTGCTTGCGAACGAAGAGGTCGTCGAGGGCGTATGCGAGCGCTGCGGATCGGAGGTCGTGCGAAAGGAAAAAAGCCAATGGATGCTGGCGATAACAAAATACGCCGAGCGTCTGACAGACGATTTGGACGGCGTTGATTTTATCGAGCGCGTAAAAATACAGCAAAGAAACTGGATAGGGCGCTCAACGGGGGCGGAAGTCGATTTTATGACCACCGCCGGCGACGTCCTGCGAGTTTTTACGACTCGCCCCGACACTTTGTTCGGCGCTACGTATATGGTCATTTCGCCGGAACACGCGCTTTTGAAAAACCGGCAGCCGCTCATACTGAACGCCTCTGAGGTAAACGATTACCGGGATGAGGCCGCGCGTAAATCGGATTTTGAAAGGACAGAGCTTCAAAAAGAAAAAACGGGAGTTGAGATAAAAGGCATACGGGCGATAAATCCGGTCACGAGCGAGGAGATACCGATATTCATATCCGATTATGTCCTTTCGACCTACGGCACGGGGGCTATCATGGCGGTCCCCGGGCATGACGCGAGGGACATGGAATTTGCCTTAAAATTCGGTTTGCCGATAATCGAGGTCGTGAAAGGCGGAGATATCAGCAAAGAGGCCTATACGGACTGCGAATCCGGGATAATGGTGAATTCGGGTTTTTTGAACGGGCTTACGGTCGATTCGGCGAAAGAGCGCATAATAAAGTGGCTTGAGGAAAAAGACCTCGGTGAGAGAAAAATCAATTTCAAGCTCCGCGACTGGGTTTTTTCGCGTCAGCGTTATTGGGGAGAGCCTATACCTCTTGTTTATTGCGACCTCTGCGGATGGGTTCCGGTGCCGGAAGACAGTTTGCCGGTAATGCTTCCGGAAGTGGAAAGCTACGAGCCGACTGACACGGGCGAGAGTCCTTTGGCCGAAATGTCCGACTGGGTAAATACGAACTGCCCGAAGTGCGGAAGTCCCGCAAAGCGCGAGACGGACACGATGCCGCAGTGGGCGGGTTCGAGCTGGTATTTTTTGCGCTATACCGACCCTCTCAACGACAGGGCCCTTGCCGGAAAAGGGGCTTTGGACTACTGGCAAAACGTAGACTGGTATAACGGTGGGATGGAGCATACGACGCTGCATCTGTTGTACAGCCGGTTCTGGCACAAATTCCTGTATGACATCGGCGTCGTGCCGACAAAGGAGCCTTACGCGCGGCGCACCAGCCACGGGATGATACTCGGCGAGGGCGGGGAAAAAATGTCGAAATCTCGGGGCAATGTCGTCAATCCCAATGATATCGTCGACAAATACGGCGCCGACACTCTCAGACTTTATATAATGTTCATCGGGGACTTTGAAAAAGCCGCGGTATGGTCGGATAACGCGGTAAAGGGCTGTAAGCGTTTTTTGGACCGGATATGGAATTTGGCGGAAAAACCCGTTAAAACGGGGGGACACTCTCCGGCGAATGAGCGCGACGTCCACAGGACTGTCAAAAAAGTCTCGGAGGACATAGAGAGCCTGAAATTCAACACGGCCATAGCGGCGCTTATGTCACTCGTAAACAGGTTTTACGAGAACGCGCCCGCCTCGGACGATATCAAAACACTTCTGACGCTCTTGTCGCCCTTCGCCCCGCATATCGCGGAGGAGCTGTGGGAAAAACAAGGCTTTAAGTCGTCGGCCGCCTCGCAGAAATGGCCGGCTTACGATGAAAACAAAATCGAGGATGATGAAAAGGAGATAGCCGTACAGCTTAACGGAAAGCTCAAAACGACAGTTTTGATACCCTGTAACTCGGAGGACGATTTTGTGATACAAACCGCCCTGTCATGCGAAAAAATAAAAAAACTGACGCAAAACGCCGAATTTGTCAAAGCGATCGTTGTCAAAAACAAGCTGGTCAATCTGATCGTCAGGGCTGCGGATTAATCCTTGACAACGAAAAGAAATGCATATATACTGATAATATTAAGCTTAAGATTACCCTTGAAACGCCGGTATGCGTTTTTGGAGGGAGGGATATAAATGTCGGAAGTCCATATAAAAGCTGACGAATCTTTGGACAGCGCGCTCAAGAGATTTAAGCGCAACTGCGCTAAAGCAGGCGTCCTTACGGATTTGAGGAAAAAAGAATACTACCAAAGCCCCGGAGTAAAACGCCGTAAAAAATCGGAAGCGGCAAGAAAAAATAAAAATAAGCGCTACAATTGACCAATGAATAAACCTGCGTAAAGCAGGTTTTTCTATATCCGCGCCCTGCCCTGCGCAGACAGTGTATGAATACAAACCGGAGGATATCCGATGCCGGATACAAAAACGCGCCCGGCAGTCCGCCTTGCGAAAGCAGACGAATTTGATCCGGAAAAAACTTTTGAGTGCGGGCAGTGTTTCAGGTGGAGCCGGACCGCTGACGGAGTATACACGGGCGTTGCCTTCGGCAGAGCCGCTTCTGTTTGGGCCGAGGGGGAAACGGTTTTTACGGACGCGGGGGAAGATGAGGTCCGCGCCCTGTGGTCTGATTATTTCGACCTCAAGACCGACTATAAAGCGATAAACAAAGAGTTCACTCATTCGGACTTTTTGAGGACATGCGCGGAATACGGCCGCGGCATACGCATATTGAATCAGGATTTTTGGGAAACCCTGTGCTCTTTTATAATCTCACAGTGCAATAACATACCCCGTATAAAAAAAATAATCCTAACACTGTGCGAAAATTTCGGAGAACCTGTCCTTAAGAACGGCGAAACGCTGTATACTTTCCCGGCGGCGGAAACCGTGGCTCGGCTCGGCCCGGACGATTTGGAAGTCTTAAAATGCGGCTACAGGGCCGAGTACATTTCAAAAGCCGCGCGCTTTTGTTCAAACTCCGCCGGGGACACGGCGGCGCTGAGGAACAAAGACGCCCGTGAAGCTGTCCGGGAACTCATGAAGCTGCGCGGAGTTGGAGAAAAAGTTGCAAACTGCGTTGCGCTGTTCGGATTGGGGAAAAAAGACGCCTTTCCGGTCGACGTTTGGATGAGGCGGGCGCTGGAAGAATTCTTCCCCCCGGGCTTTGACCCTTTATCACTGGGCCCGTATGCAGGCTTGGCCCAGCAATACATATACCACTACGCGAGGACCGCGGCGAGAACAAAAGTCAACGGAAAGGGCGAAGCGCGCGAATGAAAGGATTTACCTATGAAATAAGGACCGGCGAAACCGACATGTTCGGGCTTTTGCCCCCTGCGGGACTGCTTAAAGCCTGCCTTCACTGCAACATGATGCAGACGGAAAGCGAGGGACTGACGGCGGGAAGACTCAAAGAGGAATTCGGCGCCGTCTGGATGCTCGGCGGGGTCAGATTGAGGCAGACGAAACCGGTATACGAAGGAGAGACCCTTGAAGTTTTTGTTTTTTCGAGAGGCGTCGAGGGCTGCACATATGTCAGGCCGATCGAAGTTTTCAAAGCCGGCGATCGAATCTCCGAAGTCAAGCTCTCATACATAACCGTCAGAGAGAAAGACAGGCGCATATTAAGACCGTCGGCAGTTGAGGAGTTTTGGCAAAACCCGCTCCCTTTGAGCGATACGGAAGCATATAAAAAAATAACGATGCCGGCCGAAGCGGCAAATGCGGGATCGGTGACCGTGCGCCGCTCCGATTGCGACATAAACGGCCACCTTTCCGCTTTTAACTATGCGAATCTGATTTGCGAAGCGCTCGGCTGGTGGGAAAACGGGCCGAAAATCGCTTCGACTTTTCAAATCGATTTCAGGTCTGAGCTTTTGCCCGGGGAGAACGTCAGTCTTTACGAAACGCATTCGGGCGACGCTTTTACGCTGAAAGGCTGCAAAGAAAACAAAACGACGGCTTTCACGGCCGAGTGCGTAATGAGCCGGACCGGTTTTGAATGACGCCGGCAGGAGAAAGAATAAATATAAAAATTTCGGAGAGGAGCGGGTAATTATGGAAACAGGCAGGGATTACCGGAAAAGATTCAAGGGCATGGGGCTCACATTCGACGACGTCCTTCTTCTTCCGGCAAAAAGCGAGATTTTGCCCGGCGGGGTCGATCTGAGTACAAAACTGACAAAAAAAATCAAGCTGAACATACCGATAATGAGCGCCGCCATGGATACCGTCACCGAATACCGAATGGCCATAGCCATTGCGCGGGAAGGCGGAGTCGGCGTTATACATAAGAACATGGGCATTGACGAGCAGGCCGAGAACGTGGACAGGGTCAAGCGCTCGGAAAACGGCGTCATCACAAATCCGTTTTCGCTTTTCTCCGAAGACACATTGGAAGAAGCGGACAGGCTGATGGCCAAATACCGCATCTCCGGCGTGCCGATAGTCGACCGCTCCGGCAAGCTTATCGGCATAATCACGAACCGGGACATGAAATTTGAGGTCGATATGTCGCGCAGCATAGACGAGGTCATGACAAAAAACAACCTTGTCACCGGACACGAGGGGACCACCTTGGAGGAAGCCAAGAGCATATTGCGGGCAAATAAAATAGAAAAACTCCCCATAGTAGACAGAGATTTCAGGCTGAAAGGTCTCATAACGATAAAGGACATCGAAAAAGCGCTGACATACCCGAACGCCGCGAAAGACAGCGCGGGAAGGCTTTTGTGCGCGGCGGCGGTCGGGGCGACGGCGGATCTTTTCGACAGGGCCGGCGCTTTGGCGGCCGCAGGAGCGGATATTTTGGTTTTGGACAGCGCGCACGGCCATTCGGCCGGCGTGCTGAAAGCGACAGCGGAGCTGAAAAACCGGTTTCCGGACGTCGAGATCGCCGCGGGCAACGTGGCGACGGCGGAAGGGACGGAAGACCTGATAAAAGCGGGGGCGGACTGCGTTAAGGTCGGGATAGGGCCGGGCTCCATATGCACGACCCGCGTTATCGCGGGGATAGGGGTGCCGCAGATCACGGCAATCTTGGAGAGCGCCGAGGCAGCTTCAAAATACGGCGTTCCCATCATTGCGGACGGAGGAATAAAGTACTCGGGGGACATCGTCAAAGCCATTGCCGCCGGCGCGTGCGTCGCTATGATAGGCTCGCTTTTAGCCGGCTGTGACGAGAGCCCGGGGGAGACGGAAGTGTTTCAGGGACGGCAGTTCAAAGTGTACAGGGGCATGGGCAGCGTCGCCGCCATGTCCAAAGGCTCGAAGGACCGCTATTTTCAGGAGGACGCCGGGAAGCTCGTGCCGGAAGGCGTGGAGGGCAGAGTGCCGTGCTGCGGCCCCGTGTCGGAAAACATATTTCAAATGCTGGGCGGCGTGCGCTCCGGTATGGGATATTGCGGCACTCCGGACATCGAAACTCTCAGGACAAAGAGCAGCTTTGTACAAATAACAAGCGCGGGGCTGAAAGAAAGCCACCCGCACGACATATACATTACCAAAGAAGCCCCGAACTATTCGATGAATCCGCATAACTGAGGGAAAACATGGGGGCGCGGAACAGGCTGCAACAATGCCGAAAAGATGCCGGGGTTTCGTCAAACCATTCGATAAGCGGCCTCGGAGCGCCGGAGCCTCAATAGTTTTACGCATAATTTGTGTTGCATATGTGTGAGTATTGTGATACTGTTATTTTGAGGTGATTATTATGGCGAGGTCAGCAGTGATGAATTTAAGAATTGAACCGGAAATAAAAGCAGAAGCCGAGGAACTTTTCGGAAGCTTCGGATTGACCGTTACAGATGCAGTCAATGTGTTTTTGCGGCAGTCCATAATGAGGGGCGGGTTCCCGTTTGCCATTGTGCGTGATATGCCGAATGCTGTTACAAAAGCAGCGATAGCGGAAGCGGAACGATTATTGCGTGATCCGAACGCAAAAACGTTCATGAGCATTGAAGAATTACGCGCTGATTTATTATCTGACGAGGACGACGATGCATGATATACAAAATTCGCCGAACTTCACAATTCAAGAAAGACTATAAACGTTCGATCAAGCGCGGTTTGGCGATAGAAAAGCTCGATAAAGCGATTGAACTGCTTGCAAAGACCGGTTTTTTACCGTCGGAGTATAATGACCATCCTTTGGCCGGAGACAAAAAAGGCTTGCGAGAATGTCATATTGAATCGGATTGGCTGCTTGTATATGAGATTGAGCACGAAATCTTGGTGCTTGTTCTTACTTCGACCGGCACACATTCGGATTTGTTTTAGAGAAGTGACTATTCGATGAATCCGCATAACTGACCGAGAGTCTTCAAACCGAGAAAACACAGCGATTTAATATTTATTTTTTTCATCTGTTAAAGTATTAAAAATAAAATCCGTTTTAACATAATGTAGAATATATTGTAATGGATCGGGCCGTTGACGCCGGAACCGTACCCGTGCAGTAAAGGAAAAATAATACGTAAGGAGTACTTATCTATGAAACCTATGAAAAGCTCCTCAAGACTTATCAGTTTTTCGCTCACCTTGGTGCTTTTACTCGGCTGCCTGCTCCCGATGTCGGCCTTGGCGGCCCCGGGCGTGGACGCGGACGACGGCACCAAGCTCACGGGACTTGTCGCGTGGAACGCAGCAGCTGCAACAGGCAACCGTTTTAAAACCTATTTACAAGGAGCCGCGGTCCCCGCGGGAGTGACCAACGTGACCGCCACCCAAGCGACGAACGGAATCGCGTATGCCCGGCCGACCGGCGCGCAGGTCCGCATTTACGAGATTTTCACGGGTGCTGACATCACCACTCCAACGTCGAAACTATATTTCGCGCCGCGCCAAACGGCGCTGACCTTGGCGACCGCACAGTCGCAGAACGCCTACACCGTCAACTATAACGCCGATCCCGCCTTTACCACAATAAGCGTTGCAGCCGGTTATGAGTATAAAGTCGGTACGGGAGCATGGACCGCCGGAGGCGGCGCCGCTTTCGCGAGTTCGGCTTTCAGCCTGCGTGTGGCAAAGACCGGCAACGGCAGCGCAGGCACTCCCTATAAAGCGGTGTCCACCGCGCTGTCTGTGGCAAAGCCCGCGGCCTGGGCCGCGCCCACAGTCGTATATGACGCGGTCAATGCCAAGTTGAAGCTCACCATAGCCGCCAATGCTCCCGGCTATCAGTGGCAGCTTAAAACAGGCGGCACATGGGCGACTCTGACTCTCCCCGGCGGAACGGATCTCACAAAAACCGGTACCGTGCTTGTTGATATACCGGGGACCGTTGCGAATAATCCGGCCGCGACGATCATCCAAGTCAGAGTTATCAACGGTAACTACAGGCTTGCCTCGGCCGGCAAAGACGTAACCGTACCGGGCAAAGGCCCCGGCGCTCCGACTGCCGGAACCGGAATCGGAGAAATATACATCGACTATAAAACCGAGATGCTGATGGGGCTCACCACCGCGTATGAATATAAACTCGGGACGGCAACGGCGTGGACGGCCGGCAAGGCCAACATCCCGCTTATCACCATTCTCAACGGATTGATTTCAGACAACACCATTATGGTCCGCGAAAAGGCGAAGACCGGCATAGCCGCCGGCACTCCGGTCACCATACCGATCAAAGCGAGATATTCCGCCGCGCCCACTGTAACCCTTGATTACGAAAAAGGGACGCTTAATATCACAGACGCCAACGTCAAAAACTATGTTTTCGGTACGGCGGCAACAAAAGTCGATACGGCGTTTGATTCCGGCGTCGACTCTGCCGACGGGGACAACCTCGCGAATTGGGTCCTGGCTAACGCGGGTAAGAAAGTTTATGCCGCCATAAGAGGCGCCGGCACAAACCCCGGAGGCAACCCCGCGACTTTCCCCGTCGAGATCAGCATCCCGGCCAAGCAGGCCGCGCCGAAGCTCCAAACAGCGACGGTCGCCGGCGACTATGTGATTGAAAACGGCGTAGCCAAAGCCCTCAACGCAAACACACAAATCAGGCGTGTCACCGAGACCGTGACCTACAACGCGACGACAAAACAATCCGCCAAGGTCGTTTCGTACGGGGCATGGCAGGATACGGGCAGTGACATTGATCTTAAGGTCGACAATGTCAACAGCACCGGCGTCGGATACTACTATCCCGTGCCTGCCGCTTCGAGCGGAGTGACCCACTATGTACAGGTCCGGTTGAAACCTGTTATTTCATCGTCCATACTGGCGCGCTTCCCGTCGACGCCCGTCAAGGTCGCCATGACCCGCGCGGCGGCGCCCGCAATTGCTCTGAATTGGACAAACGGTTCACTTACCGGTTTTTCGGCCGCGAAAAAATATCAATACCGCGTGGGGCCGCAAGGAGCTTTGCCGGCAACATGGAACGCGACCGAAATAACCGGTGTGACCACGGTTCCGATGACGGGTGATTTCGCGCCGAATGCCGCCTTTGGGGCAAATAAAGAAGTCCAGTTCCGGGAGATAGTCGCGGCGACAGGTTTGGCTTCCAACGTCAGAACGCTTGTCATTCCCGCGGCGAGCGATTTGAGACCGGCAGTTACAACAAATTATACCTTTGACTGCACCACCTGTAAGTTGGCGTTGGTCACCGGTTCGCCGGCTATCCAATACAGTATCAACGACGGCGCGACCTGGGTCAACCTGACCGCGGCCGGAGTCAATCTGACCGCGCAGATCGAGGCAAAGGCAAAGGCGGAGATGAATGCTGATAATTCCGCCGCTTCCTCTTTTAAAGTTTTGGTGCGGTTTACGGTCGCGGCAAACACGCCGCCCAATCCGACAGTGGAGTTAAACATCCCGATACAGAACGCCCCGACCCCTGCCATCACTCACAGCCTGACGACTTTTGCTTTCACAAACGCGACGGCCGACCATCAATACCGGCTCGGCACGACAGGCGCTTGGCTGGATTATATTCCGAGCGGAGTTGACCAAACAAAAGTCGAACCCAAAACGACCGTCCAAACAGTGCAGTTCAGGCTGAAAGCCGACGCGACACGCGCGGCCGGCAAGATACAGACGATTTTGGTCGCCGCCACTTCCCTGAGCACGCTTGCGGACTATGACATTATATACGACCATTATGTGACCCCGGGAACGACTGTCGATCCGCAGCTTATGCTGTCCGTTAAAACCGCTGTCGCGGGCACGACACATGCGTACAGAACATATACAGTTGACACTGAGACTTGGTCAGCTTGGACGGCTTTCTCGACCGATACGGTAATTACCGGCTATAACGGTTCCGGAACCACCGGCGTCACAAGGCTCGAGTTGAGAAAGACAGTCGGCGAACTCATGGGAATCCCCGTGGCCCTGACTCTCAAGACGTCCGCCGCCGCGCCCACGGCGCCCAAGGTAGACTCCGGCGCCATCACAGGCGTGACCATTCTCATGGAATACAGAAAAGGGACGAGCGGAGTTTGGACTAAAGGCACGGGGGCGGCCATCTCGGTCACCGGCGAAGACACATATGAGATCCGTATCGCGGCCACGCCCACCGCTTTCTACTCCAAAACGCAGACGATCAACGTTCCGGCTACTGCTGTCGATCTCGCCGTAGTGGTCACGGACTACATAATCAGGAGCTACACGCCTGACGGCGGCTCGTCGACGACTGAAGTTACCAATCTGGAGTGGAGCCTCAACGGAAACGACTACGCGGGCTTGACGGCCAACTATGACCTCAAGCCGCTCTTCCCGTCGGGTGGCGGTAATCTGGTCATATTTGTCCGTGTTAAAGGCACAACGGCGACCGGCGGAGTGTCCGGTACCCCCAAGTTGGTATCCGTCAACGCGGCTACCGGAATCGGCAGCTGAGGAGCTTTCCGGTAAAATACAAATAACAACAGGCCGCCCGGGTTCTTTGGACCCGGGCGGATGCATAGAAAAACAAATATTAATCGGTATCAATATTATGCCGCCCGGAGTTTGCTGTCGAGCGTGTTGAAAAGCGGCCTCGGAGCGCCGGAGCCTGAATAGTGTTGACACACCTGCTTGGATGTGATACAATATGTATCACGCAGATATAGGAGGTGCAATCGAAATGTTCACCACTCATGTGAAAGCCGTTCGCGATTTAAGGAATAACTATCCGGAGGTTGCACAAATTGTCAGAAATCGTGACCATGTCATCATAACAAATAACGGGAAGAGCGAAGCTGTCTTAATTCCGTATGACGAATTTGAAAAGTACGAGGAATTTTTGCACATTCGCTATGTTAAGGAAAAATTGGCTGAGGCCGAAATAATAGCTGATAATCCTGATGAATGGCTCGAAATTGACGAGTTATTTAAAGAATGGGACAGTTGGGGCGCAACAAAGATATGAAGCCTGTCATCTTGAAATCGGCAAGGGATGATTTAAAAGCTATACACGAATATTTGACCGGATTTGGCGAGAATCCGCCGGAGAAATTCAGAAAGAGTTTCGAAAAATTCTGTATACAGGTTACAGATATGCCGAATATGTTCAGCCGATATGAACATGATCGGAATTACCGAAAAGCTGTCATTGCCTTTGATTATTTGGTTTTTTATAAAACAGAGGATACCGGAGGCGGAGTTAGAATCTATCGTATTCTGCACGGAAAACGCAATATTGAACCTCTGATGCAAATGTAAACTTGCGCATGGATGTGACCTGAAAACAAACCTAAAACAAACGGTTCACTTTTGTCCGTGTTAAAGGCACAACAGCGACCGGCGGAGTGTCCGGTACCCCCAAGTTGGTATCCGTCAACGCGGCTACCGGAATCGGCAGCTGAGGAGCTTTCCGGTAAAATACAAATAACAACAGGCCGCCCGGGTTCTTTGGACCC
>Ga0082212_10003209_pt1 | contig 23297 bp, 30 predicted proteins | sample TergutNt197P3_FD_71548 | JGI IMG/M metagenome (GOLD analysis project Ga0082212, IMG submission 71548) | Neocapritermes taracua P3 segment gut microbial communities from Petit-Saut dam, French Guiana - Nt197 P3 | ecosystem: Host-associated > Arthropoda: Insects > Digestive system > Gut ...
TGCAATCGCACTGCAGAGGTCGACGGTTCGATCCCGTTCAGCTCCACCATTTAATACCCTCGCTATAGCAGTTCAACTTTTTGTGGTTGGGTTGCTGTGCCAGATAATCCTTGGGGGTCAGAATCAGTGTGTCTGAAACTGCTACAATATCAATCATGGCCAAATTAGATTCTCCAAAACGAATGAACCTGGCTCCTAAAGGGAGTCCCAAAAAAAAACCTTCACATGTCGCTGTGGATAAAGATTCTAATCACTCAAGGCAAAAACCCCGGCTGTCGACTCCCAAAAGAGGGGAAAGACTACAAAAAATACTTGCCGCATCAGGAATTGCTTCCCGCCGCGCTTGTGAGGAAATAATTCTGGAAGGCAGGGTGCAGGTCAACGGCGTCACCGTTACCCAACTGGGCGCTCGTGCCGACCCTGTGATGGACGAAATCACCATTGACTTAAACCCCATACAAAGGGAAAAACCAACTTATGTGCTACTCAACAAGCCAAAGGGCTATGTCACAACCGTAAAGGACATTGAGGGCAGACCTACGGTCATGGCCTTGCTGAAAGGAATTTCTGAGCGGGTATACCCGGTAGGACGCCTTGATTTTAATTCTGAGGGACTGTTGCTAATGACCAATGATGGTGCACTAGCCCAGCACCTTTCTTCGCCCGACTCCCATGTCCCAAAGGTCTACATTGTCAAGGTACACAAGATGCCTAAGCCTGGCGCGCTGGATGAGATGCGGTCGGGCTTAAGGCTGGACGGAAGGCGGCTCAAGCCCTGTCAGATACAGATAGTCGACAGAAAGGACAACCCTTGGCTCAAAATAACCCTAACGGAGGGCAAAAACCAACAAATAAGAAAAATGTTTGCTTCCATAGGGCACCCTGTCCATAAACTAAAACGAGTTCAGTTTGGGCCGCTAAATGACCCGGCTCTTAAGCCCGGCGACTGGCGGTTTTTGACTCCCTCTGAGATTTCGGTGCTGAGGAATTTTCAGTAGCTACCTATACAGCAGTTCAATTTATTGTAGCTGAACTGCTATATGCACGCCCATAACTGTCCTCTAGCCTTTCGATATCGTTTTCGTCAAATTCCCCAAAGCTGACCTCTAAAACCCGTACAGGTCTGGAAGCCATATCGCTACAACCAAGTCTGTGCAAACTGCCTTTTGGTAGCCAAATTTCCTGTCCAATTTTGGGGTGAAGGCATTTCCCATCCAATTCGACCATCGCCCCATCATCCAAGGCAACCCAGAGTTCTTCTCGGTGGGCATGTCTCTGGAGGCTCAGCTTTTCGCCTGGGTTGCATGTGAGAATCTTGACAGTGCAGACTGTATTGAGGGCGTACTGGTCAAAGAAGCCCCAGGGCTTATCGATATGGATCGTCTCTGGGCGGAACATGCTCAATGGCAAAAACGTGGGCAGTCCGCCATTGGGCGACTACTTCTTTGCTGAAGATGCAGGGGCCTTGGCCACCGGCTTGGCTACTGTCGTAGCAGGTTTTTTGGCGGCAGTGGGAGCAGGCTTGGCGGTAGCTACAGGCTTTTTTGCAACAGATGTAACCGGCTTGGCTGCTGTCGTAGCTGGTTTTTTGGCAGTAGCGGGGGCCGACTTTGCGGGCGTAGCAGGCTTTTTGGCGGCGGGCGTAACAGGCTTTTTGGCAACAGTCCGGCTCTTCCTGATGTCATGGGTATGCAGTTCGGGAGGAGGAAGCGGAGGAGGCTCCATCAGGCCTTTTGGGACTGGAGGCAAGTCACGCCCTTTGCTTTCAGCCCGACTGACCTTTGCGGCCAGCACGGGATCAGCAGAATCTGACACTTGTGCAAAAGCGCAAGGCCCAGCGAAACAAATGGCCAACCCTAACATATACTTGCCAATCATACGGCCTCCTGCCAAAAAACCTAATAAATCAGCTACCTGCTGGTTTTGACATCTTGCAATATATCCCTGGCCCGCCCTGCCTCCGCTGATGTGGGCCAGCGGCGGACAATATCCTCAAAGGTTGATATGGCTGCCAATGCGTTGCCCTGTGAGAGTTGGCAGTTGCCGACATTCAGCCTTGAAGGCCTGAACAAATTTGAGGCTGGGTAGTCATTGCAAAGCTTTTGGAATGCGTCTTGAGCCTCCCTAAAAGACCTGGTGGCCATCAATGCCCTGCCTTTTATGTAGAGGGCATTTGGGACGTTGTCGCTGTCGGGGAAATGTTTGATTAAGTTATCGGCTACATCAATGGCTGATTGAAAATTGCCAGCGTTGTAATCCGTTTCGGCCATTGCATAAAGTCTTTGGTCTGGCTCTAGTTCTGTTGCCGGATTTGTCGGAGCCACCGCCTGCCCCAGCTGGGGGGGGCGGGAGGGAGGTAACACAGGCCTCTGTGCTACGCTGGAGTCCAGCCTGAACTTCATCCCCTGGACATCTTCGGCTATTTGGCGCAACGACTCCTGGGTATTGGCCCTAAACCTCACCCCTTCTGCGCTCTCGGCTGTTGCAATCTTTTCGATCTGATCAGTTTTCCTTGATAATTCTTGGACTTCTTGGCGCTGTCGGAAAACCTCTACCCGAAGGTCGTTTACCTCGTTTTCCAGGCGGGCGAACTGATTCTGTGGACTGCAACCCAAAAGACCAAACAGGCCAATCAGGCTGGCGGAACCCGCAATGACCCGACTTGTGTAGAGTTCCTTTCCCAACGTCCCCCCCAGAATGCCCCACACTATCCACCGCGGAGGGGCGATACGCCCCTCCGCGTATGTCCAATTAGGTAATTTTAAAACCCAGTCTGATTTCGTTGCCGGGTTTTCCTCCGGCTCTAAAACCAGCCCTACTGTAACTTGAACTCACAGCGACGATTGGCAAAATAACTTCTTTCATTGCTACCAGTTACCTTAGGCATCTCTTTGCCGTAGCTGATAGTACTAAAGCGGGATGAGCTTACACCTAGAGTAACAAGGTATTCTCTTGCGGCATACGCCCTGCGCTCTCCGAGGGCCATGTTGTATTCGATTGTGCCGCGTTCATCACAATGGCCTTCAATACGGACTCTCGCATCGGGATAGGCGCGCATGAAATCAGCAATGCCCTGCAGTTTTACCCTATCAGCGGTGCGTATGTCAGATCTGTCATAGTCAAAGTTTACGTCTACCAAAGCTTCGGCGGCGGCCCTGCGCATGGCCTCCCTGGCTTCGGCTGCTCTCCTTTCGGCATCGCGCCTAGCTTCCTCTTCGGCCCTCCTGCGGGCGGCATCGGCTTCTTCTTGGGCACGCCTGCGAGCGGCCTCTTCTTCTGCAGCCTTCCTGCGGGCTTCTTCATCTGCCAGCCTACGAGCCTCAGCGTCGGGATCAACCTGTGACTCTGGCGGCTTTGGGGGTTTGCAGGCTGTCCCGAGCCCTATAGATAATAAAACTGCCATCGCAGTGAAAAGTTTTAAGTGAGACACGGTTCATACCTCCGATGAAAAAAGTGTTCCATACTGATATAAAATTACCATTGAATCGATAAAAAAGCATTCTTTTTTCATCGTTGCCTGACCCATATTGGCTGTTGGCAACCCACAAGATCTACCGCCCGCGATATGCGGATGCCCGAGAGGTCGGTAGTATACAGGCTGTTTTTTCCATCCCTGGTGCTGGAGAATATTAAGTGCCTGCTGTCTGGCGACCAGGCTGGATTTTCGGAATTGCTGAACCCTGTGGTTATTTGATAGGGGTTGGGATCTCCCAACCTGTATACAAAGAGGTCGAAGTTGTCTTCAAACCTGCTGACAAAGGCGATCATGCTCCCATCAGGGCTCCAGGCTGGGCTGGCATTGTACGATCCGTCTATCGGCAATGAGCGGACATTGGTACCGTCATCTTCCATGATATAGAGCTGTGGGCTACCTGCTCTGCCAGATGTGAAGGCAATCTGTGTGCCTGCGGGGTTCCAGCAAAGCTCGGAATTGATGACGTTTAGGCTGGTCAGTCGACGCACCCTACCAGTGGCTATTTCAAGAAGCATTATGTCTGTGCCTCCCCTGCCATTTGTCTGGACAAATGCTATCCTTTTGCCGTCAGGGCTAAAAACAGGGGTATAGACGTTAAACGAAACGTCATCCTCTAGAGGATATAGTCTAACGTGCGGGCCTCCGACTACCTTCTGCCCCCATATGGCAGGTAATGGAGAATAACTCAAATAGGCCAGCCGTCCATCATTGGTCATAGTTGGAGACATGGTAAGCGTGCCACGATTTGTGAGCCGTACGAGGTTGGAGCCATCCCTATCGGCCTGATATATTTCCTTTATACCCCGGCCATCCTCTTTGCAAAAAACAATCCGGCTACTGGCCACCCCTGGAACCCCTGTCAGAAATTCTTCTATGGCATCGGCAACCAGATGAGCCAAGCGCCTGTAGCCAGCGGCAGTCCCATTCTGGGTCGTAGACATGACGCGCCTGCCAGAGCGGGTATCAAAAATGACAGCTTCCACGATTACGTTGTTGCCCTCTGCCCGCGACGCTTTGGACGTCAGAAGCCACTCACAACCAGCATCCAGCCAAAGGGTAAATGACTCGGGACTACTTTCTAAAGGGAGGCCGTTCCTGAGCACGGCAATGCTCTGAAGACCTTCTAAATCGTTTTTGAGGGTATCAACAAATTCGCGCTGGACTTGGTCATCATTGAGGTTTGCGACCTCTGCGGGCGCGGCGGCAATGGCTATCTTTCTCGCGGTGGCAGAAAGCTCTATCTCCGTTCTCGCAGGATCTTCCTGGCCAAAAACCAACAGCGCACTCGCCAATACAAGGGCGGTACGTAAAAAATACATCCAAACTCCCGACTTTTATGAATGTCGACTGGCCGACAGTGCGCCAAAACCGACGGCCCACTTAATGGTTACAGTGCGAAAAAATTAGTGTTTGTTTCGCAAAGGCTCAAAAAATTGTGCCCATAGCTTAGCATTAGCAATATTTGTTCCATGGCAACGCCTTTAGGAAAACCAGTATGCGGCTCAAAATTCAAGGGTTTATACTAAGTTGCGTTCAAAATACTTTGAACGCGAAACGCCGGAATGAGCATGACGTTGCAGGTAGATAGAATAGCGTGAGAAACGGTTGGTCTGCCGCAAAGCCCAACGTGAAAGCCTCGTGTATCCATTTGCTCAGCAAATGGATACCGAGAGAGTTTTTGAAAACGCGATCAAAGCCCGCATTATCAAAAACTTGCGGGCGCTGCTTTCGCGTCGCCAAATACCGAGATGCAATCTTTTGATTGCTACTCGGTATTATGCTCGGTTTTTCACCGGCCCGAAGCTTAACCGATGCACTGGACAAGGGCCAAATTTGGCAAGTGATTCTTTATGGGCTTTTGTGCCATAGCCCTTGTGGCAGGCAAATCCATATTCTGGGAAAGTTGATCCTAGAGCAGTCATTAATTCATCGCGATACGTCTTAGCCAATATCGAGGCACATGCAATGGCGCACGAGCATGCGTCCCCATCGACTACCGTGCGCTCTCGCAGACCCGAACCAGGAGCATGGTTTCCATCAATCAGCAACACGTCAGGTATTATCGCCAGACTGCCTATTGCCTGTCGCATGGCCTCCATGGTGGCCTCCAAGATGTTGTCCCTGTCGATAATCCTGTTGTCCACCACAGCCGTAGACCATGCTGGAAGCACTACCTTAAGTTCCATCGCCAAGGCAGATCGTTTCTCAGGCTTTATCGTCTTGGAATCTCGTGCGGTTCTGAGCACTACCCCCCACTTATTGGCCACCTCCCTGGTCAGGACGACTGCCGCCGCCACCACTGGCCCGGCCAAGGCACCCCGACCTGCCTCGTCTACACCGCCCCAGGCAATATTCTGTGGGATATTTGCTAAATCCCAGTCCAGGGGGGTTGTTTGCGTCTTTGAAGGCATGGTTCAATTTTATATCATTTCGACCATTGGTAGTCCAAGCCCGTATTTAGTAAGGCTCTTGCTTGGATATATGAAGTAGCTGGCTGATGAGACATGGATTTACATCGAACGACTTACGGCCAACCTGCCAAAGTTACCGTCCCATTTTTAGAACATTATCTTGCCAGATGGCATTAGAATTATATGATGACATTTTCACCTTCCCCGACTACCTCTGACCTTGGCGCAGAGCTGACCACTGGACTGGAGCTCCCAGTCCCGGCATTGCTCTACCCAACTCTAGACTTAACTACAGAATATGTTGATTTTGCATTATTTCAGATGATCAATCTGGACTTGATGCTGAAGCACCATTTTGTCCCTGTGCGAGAAAGGGATGGCCACCTATGGGTTGCAATGGCTGACCCGCTGGATGTATTCACCCAGGATTTGCTAAGGCGGTTACTCAAGAGGCCGCTAAAATTTGCCGCCGCCCCGCAGAGCCAGATTCAGGAAGTGCTAAAAAAATCAGAGTCCGGCCAAAAGGTGCTGGACGAGGCTGGAGAGGCTCTGAATATTCTCGTGGTTTCGGATGAGGAACTGGACGACGAGGTATTAGACCTAGATCGCCTGACCGACAAGGACGAGGCGCCCATCATTCGATTGGTTGACACAACAATTTTCAATGCCCTGCAGAGGAGGGCATCGGACATTCACCTGGAAACTGCAGGAAATGGCTTTCACATCAAGTACCGTATCGACGGAAGCCTCTATGCCGCCGCTGATCCGGTTGACAGACGCTTTTCGTCCCCCATCATCAGCCGCATAAAGGTTATGTCTGAGCTGGACATTGCCGAAAAACGAAAGCCTCAGGACGGGCGCTTCAAATTAAAAGTGAGGGGTAGGGCCATCGACTTCCGCGTGTCGATCATGCCCACCATTCACGGGGAAGATGCTGTCATCCGTATTCTGGACAAAGAAAATCTGTCAGAGGAATTCAGACAGCTCAACCTGGATATTCTGGGTTTCCAGCACCATGAGCTGGTGCGGATTAGGCGCTTTGCCCATGAGCCGTACGGAATGTTTTTGGTGACTGGCCCGACGGGGTCGGGCAAGACCACCACTCTGTACGCCATCCTGAGCGAGATAAGAAGTCCTGAAGATAAGCTGATTACCATTGAAGACCCGGTTGAGTACCAACTGGAAGGTGTCACGCAAATTCCAGTCAATGAGAAAAAGGGACTCACCTTTGCTCTTGGGCTGAGGTCTATTTTGCGCCATGACCCAGATAAAATACTCGTGGGTGAAATCCGAGACAGCGAGACTGCCCAGATTGCTATTCAATCGGCACTGACTGGCCACTTGGTGTTTACCACTGTCCACGCCAACAACACACTGGACGTACTGGGGCGGTTTCAGCACATGGGAGTTGAGGTCTATAATTTTGTCTCTGCCCTCAACTGCGTTTTGGCCCAACGCCTGGTGCGGGTATTATGCCCCAAATGCAAAAAATCAATAGAGGTGCCTGAACACGAACTCCTGGAAAACGGCGTTGACGCTGGCTGGGCCAAGGCTGCGACAATTTTTGACACAGTGGGATGCGTCGACTGCAACGGCACGGGCTACAGGGGCAGACAGGCGATTGTTGAATTTATGGGCATGAATGACGAACTAAGGGAGCTAATTACAAATAGGGCCAGTGTGCGGGACATCAAGGCAACAGCCAGAAGAAACGGCATGCAGTCCCTACGGGAGAGCGCCTTGGAAAAAGTGCGGCTTGGATTGACTACCTTTAGGGAAATTAACAAGGTGACGTTTAGAGAGGGATAATTTTCGAGAGTGGCCACAATAGAGCCACATGCAAAACACCGGTATCCTTTCCTGGTGTTGCTTATATACGTGGGATACACGTCAAGCCCTCTCGACATCGGCTGGAAAATCCAGAAAATGGTGTCATGATGTGTGGCCTGAGGATAGAAAAAGCCAATCCCTTGTGCGAAAAAAGTCGGCTACGCAAATGGCTCAATTCAAAAATATGCCTTGACATTATTTGGAAAACACGGCAACATCGAGTGTCCTTACATTCGCCGGCATGGGTCCATAGCTCAGTCGGTAGAGCAGCGGCCTTTTAAGCCGTTGGTCGCGCGTTCGAGTCGCGCTGGACCCACCAGACATTTGGCCCCATCGTCTAGCGGTTAGGACACCGCCCTTTCACGGCGGCGACACGGGTTCGAGTCCCGTTGGGGCTACCAAGCTAAACCGCCACTCTTCGGCGGTTTTTTGTTTGTAGTAGCCGAAAATATTGAATATTTTGCAAATAATTCAGCATTTTGGCCATTGTCAGACGATATTTTGATGTCAAAATCGCTCTCGTGTCAAAACGGTGTCAAAAATACGTGCCTGAGAACATTGTTCATCTGTGGACAGGAAACGGCCATGAATCCTAGAAAAGTTCAAAATTCTATTTCAATCACATTTTGGAAATAAGTCATCATACTCGTCACACTCATCATGAATTAAGCAATGACAACACTTTTCAGTGTGATGACCCTTCTGTAAACTCGTCACCAACCCATCACCACTAACAATCCCCCCGCCCTCTCTTTTTACTGAGAGAAGCGGGGGGATCATCACTCACCTACTAAAACGGAATCATCCCATCATCGTCTGAAGCTGTGACAGTGGTGCTATTCAGCGCACATCCATTGACTGAGCTTTCGCTGGCAAATGGTGGTATCGTCACCGGAAGCAACTCAGGCACCGCCCCCTTGAAGCTGACATTTAACCTCTGGTAGCCCCTGTCTGTGAACTTCGGCATATTGCCTACCATTGCGCCTTGAATTGAGAAACTGAACACCTTGCCAATCGCTCCGGCGAACCTCGAAGGTTCCAGCAGCACACCATCGCCCCTAATGGTCGCAAGGTCAAAGGCTTTTAAGACCTTCAGCAGTTTGTTGACGTTCTTTTCAATCTGCTTGTCCTTGTTGCCGTAGTCCGCTGGAATGAAGGTAGGGTCTAATGGCACAGAGATTCTCACTCCATATTCGCCATTTTTGCCTTTGATGACCAGATAGTCAGTTGCCTCACCCTCGAATATCTCAAGACCAACCACCTCCGCAGTCTGGGCAGTCCACCTGCCGCTGACATAGGGGAATGGTCTTAATCCAGCTTCGCCTGTGGTTTCGTCATATTGTCCCTTGGTAACGCCAGGGATAGCTAGTGCAGTAGCCATGTTTGTTTTCTCCTATGCTGTCTTTTTGTTGGCAATGAAGTTTAAATGCTGGATGAATTGGAGCCGTGAGCGTTCATGCTTGAACAGGCTGACCAGGTACTCGTACTGGTCGCTCCTCAGATTCTCAATTCCGTACTCATGTCCATCGGCTTCTATAAGCCCTTTGGAATTGGCCCAGGTCAGAAATGCTATGGTGTCAATTTTGAAAAGGCGGAGGTAGTCCCTGATCACTTCTCTCTGCTCATGTGACACACAGATGTAGTGGGGAGCTTTCTCTGATGTCTCCTCCTGGCTCGTAATTGGCTCCTGAGACGGCGGAGCGGGTTCCTGAGTGGTTAGAGTAGGCTCAGGCTCCTTGCGCTTTCGCCTCGGTTTCTCTGTCTGGGCTTCTGGTTCTTTTTGTATCTGCTCTCCATTCTCAACCAAGTCCAGGAAATCGTCCGCCGTTCCAGTCCATACCTGGGGAACCCAACTTAGACCTACCCGCTGGCTATACTCATCTGGCCTTGAGTCCCAAATATACTGCCGCATCTCATCGTCAAATCGCGCTTCAACAGTAGGCAGGAGTTGAGCAGATAAGTTCTTTGCGCTGGAACCCAGTCCAGCCGGAATAATACGCTGTATGCGCCCGAACTCTTTTGATTCGCTTCTGCAAATTATGATTGAAGGCAGCCCACTCCGTTGGATGGCCTTGACCAATCCCATAGCCCAGCCTCCGATAGGCTGGTATTCATCAATGTCGATCCGTCTGCCAAACTCGACATTCGGATTGCCACTATGGTGAACCAGTATCCAGTTCGCTAAACTCTGGGTCAATTCCGTATAGCTGTCCAATACAATCCGAGTAAAGCCCTTATCTACAAAGCCAGGGTCGGTCAATTGCTTCATAAGGCTCAGTAAGTCATTGCAATTTTCTGGCACAACGCATACTGCATTGGGGTTCAGTTTTAATATAAGGCTCTCTGCCTTGGGTTCAAGGCAGATAACTAGAGGGATACCGCCCTCTAAAGCCCGTGTGGTTTTGCCAGTCCCACTCAAACCGTGACAGAAGACGCTGGCCCTGGTCTTACGGGTGGGGGGTTTTGATGATGAGAATGTCCTCATGCTGCTACTCCTTGTTTCTCTGTGGCTTCAATGTTTTTATATGTGCTTGGTCGTTTGATGCAGACGGTCACTGTTTCGCCCGTGGTTACAGCAATTTGCTCAGGCAGTTTGTCATTCCTGGCAAGTTCACGGAGGACAGACTTATTTAATTCAGGGTCTCTCTGTCTCCAGAGGTCGGGAGGCAGTTCAAAGTACTGGACACCTGCTTTCAGACTGAAAGAGTAATTCGGTGTCCTGCGAATGAATGCCGTTCCAGCGACAGTCTGTACATTGCCTGTCCTCTCAAGCACTCCTACCATTGCCTGACCAATCCTATTAGCCGCTGTTTCCCATCGGTCAGCAATCGCTTTAACCTTTTCAAGTTCCTCCTGAATGAGCCTGGCCTGCGCTTTCGCTTGCTCCGCCACCAGTTCGAGGTTTCTTTTAGCGATAACAGCGTCATCAATCTTAGATTTGCTATTGTTGACGAGATCATGTATTTGAGCAGTAATGTCATCTGTGATTTCTCCGTCATTTTCGGCAATCATGTTAAGAAGCAATTGCCATTCGTTAGAAGTTCGGTACAAATTAAAAATGGCTGCGCTCATCATGCCACCTCGAAGTTATAGAGGCTTTCCTCATAGGCCAGGCAGTCAACACAGAGGGAGCGGGGGTTAAGGTTAAGGTCTAGCTCTTTTTTGGATTCGAGACGCTGGTAGCACCTGGGGCATTCGGGGGCTATGTCATCCCAGGACACTGTGCTTGGTAGCAGGCGGTTAATTATTCGGGTTATGCCGTTGGACATAATGATTTCTCCTTGCGCTTAGAGCGCGATGTACACAAAAAAACCACCGTAACGGTGGCGATTTGTGTGGGTTGTTGGTTAAAAAAGTGCTGTGTGGCAGTAAGCTAGGTTTTGCTCTTATGTAGAACATCCAGCAAGGACACTGGCGAACTTCCTCCAAATCATTCAGATAGTCATTGGCTACTTTTTAGTCACACTTTGAGAACTGGTCATTTTGCCTCTGGTGTTAATATTCGTCAGATTTGATGTTTGACAGGGCGTATGCCATTATCCACAGGCTGATTGCAAAACCGAAGTCGTTATATGGGGATTTATATATTTTAATGAGAAAATCAAATGTGGCGAATAGGGCCATCAACATTGCCACTCCCCTGCATAGTGCAGTTGATAGGTCGTCTCCAAAGGTCTCTCGCCAATAGACTTTGAAATACAGTTTTATTATTCTCCAGGACATGCTGACTCCTGGAGCAGGTGGGTATGATAAAAAAATCGGGCCGGCATAATAACTCCTATGAAAATGGTTAAGTTTCTTTCATAGGGGTTATAACGGAAATGCTTGACTATTTGCGGTTTGGCAGTGCTTTCAGCAGAAATTGTGCAGAGCGGGATGAAAAATGCAGAGAATATCTACAGGTCATGGTCTATGCGGTTTGCACTGGTTTTTGGGCATTGAGCAAAGTCAAATAGAATGAAAATGACCATTGTCATGCTACTATTCAACGACTTCTTGTAATTTTGTACAATGGCGGTGACTTAATGATCAATGAGCTTATAAACAAACGGCAAAGCGTCCGAAAGTACAAAAATGAAACTGTCCCCGTTGAGACTATTGCTGCCTGTATAGAAGCTGCACGATTAGCACCCTCAGCTTGTAATGCCCAACCGTGGAAATTTATCGTTGTGGACGATGAAGCACTAAAACAACAAGTGGGAGAGGCGGCGGCAAGCATGGGGATGAACAAATTTTGTTTGACTGCGCCATGTATTGTTGTTGTTGTGCTTGAAAAGGCAAATCTTTCATCTTCCATTGGAAGCGTATTGAAAGATAAGGAATACACATTGATTGATATTGGCATTGCCGCAGAACATTTTTGTCTGCAAGCTGTGGAGTTGGGTCTAGGCACTTGCATGGTTGGCTGGTTCAACGAAAAAAAGGTACGTCAACTGCTTGGAATCCCAAAGAGCAAACGTGTTCCGTTGCTTATCACCATTGGCTACCCAGACGATGCCCCACGCGAAAAAGTTCGTAAAACAGCAGAGCAAATTTCCAGTAAAAATCAGTACTGATATAGTTTCCGTCAGTATTCCCTTTCAGGAATCCTAAGTGTCAGTGTCGCTATGCTCATGGGCTTGTCCTTGTCAATCGGGCGTAGGGTGACAAGGTTCTGTTTGCGGGGGAGGGGCTTGACCAAGACGGTGCCTTTGCCTTCATCGGCTACGTTGGTCATTCCGTGAAGCGTCCATGCAATTTCCACGGGCTTTTTGCCTGAGAACATGAAGCAGATTATTTTCCTTGGTGTCTGGCTGGAAACGTCATTTTCAATCCATGCGCTGATTGTCTCGCCGGTCTTTAGGGTGATGGATGCTTGCTGGCTCCAGGCAGGAGCGGCGATTAGGGGTAGGGTGAGGAGTTTTAGGATGCTTGTTGAAATTGATGCAGGGAATATTTTCATTCGTTTACCTGATTTCAGACAGGATAGTCCTAAATTTGTTAGCGAGACGAGCGTAAATAGCAGATAAGGTGGAATCACCCCTGTACACATCTGCCAAAGTACTGTAGGCTTTGGCATATTCCTCATAGTAATAAATTATCTGACTTCTGTTAATATAACCCATGCGGAATGCCCTAATCATGCTGTCCATAGTTGTCACGTACTTTGATCCGTAGGCATCAAGATCATATAGGGCTTTTGAGCCAGGCAACACCAAGTATTTTAGGGCAGTGTATTCGTACACGAAATACTGAAATGTCTCTTTGGATATTCTCTCAACAAGACCAATCCACTGTTCGTCAGAAAGCACTACCGATAGACTACATTTTGCTGTTTTGTTGCCGTCATCTGTCGTTACAGTGATTGTTGCTTTGCCTTTGCTGATGGCTTCGATTTGTCCATCATTGCTGACTCTGGCAACTGATGTGTCACTGCTTGACCATGTTAGTTTTTGATTTGTGGCATTGGCAGGATTAATTCTGGCATTCAGGGTTCTTGAGTTTCCTCTTTCAAGCGTCCATGCGTTTCTGTCTAAGCTCACGTTTTTTACTGGTTGAACAACTGTCAAATTACAACTGGCGGTCTTGCCGCCATCCAGAGCAGTAACAGCTATTGTGGTTGAACCTTGGCCTACAGCTCTGGTCACGCCTTTGTCGTTGACTGTTGCCACTGCATTATTACTGCTCGACCATTCAAAGCCACTTTCAACAGCACTTTCAGGTCGGGTTGAAGCGAGCAAGGTTTTGGTGTCGCCTACGTTCAAGGTGATAACCTTAGCATCCAATGACACGTTTGGAATTGTGGTAAGGGTGCAAGTTGCAGTATGTCCACCATTTCTAGTGGTGACAGTGATTGTGGCTTTGCCAGGAGACTTGGCGGTAACAGTGCCATCGGTGGATATTGTTGCTACGTCTGTGTTGTCAATTTTCCATGTTACTACTTGGTCTGAGGCATTTTCGGGCTGAATGATTGCCATCAGAGTTTCGTTCTCGCCCACGGCAACAGTGAGAGTATGTTTGTCTATAGCTACGCTATCAACCTTTGTGGCACAAGCCAGAAGTGCAAGTGTCAGAGTGATGATGGCTGTTAATTGGAGAAAATGGTTTTTCATAACCTTAATTCCTTTTGACAATGGCATCACTTCACAAAAATAGCTCTTGCTTCAGCATCATATGTGCCATCAGTAAGACGGTGCGGTACACCATTTTTCCAGAGCATAGCAACTGTATTGGTATGCTCAACCTCATCACCCAACTCTTCCTCAATTCTTTTATTTCCACTGTATTCTTCACCAACTACAAACACGTCACTGCCCAACACAAAGATAGAATTTGCATCACTAAATGCTTGACTTAGAGGCTGTGGAACACCATTTTTCCAAAGTATGGCGACTCTAGTCCGCTGCGCGTTTTCTTCATGTCCGGTAACATAAACATCCTTTCCTGAAACAAAGATGGAATTAGCAACACTCGATGCTTGGCTAAGACGTTGTGGAACACCATTCTTCCAAAGAACGGCGTTGCTTTTTATATCTGAATCATATTTATATTGTTGGGAACCTGCTACATACACATCGCCCTTAGACACATATACGGAATTAGCCTGATTAAAACCAGTTCCATCTGTAAGATGTTGCATGTTCCCATTTTTCCAGAGAGTGGCAAAATGTTCATCCCAGTAGCCGCCACGTTGCTTAGCTACCTGTCCCGCAACGTAAACATCGTTCCCTGAAACAAAAATTGAATTGGGAGTTGCACGGCTATTTTTATCACTTAAATATTGCGGAACATCGTTTTTCCAAAGAGTAGCAATGAGGCCAGCATTATAATCACTTGTTCGTTCATTGCTACGGACTTGCGCCGCTACGTAAACATCATTGCCTGATACATATACAGACTTGAGATTAGATGCTCCGCCAAGACGTTGTGGGACTCCGTTTTTCCAGAGAATATCAAATCTGCCATCCGTCCCTGCGGCATACACATCGTTACTCGATACAAAAACTGAGTTCGCCACGCCATATCCATGACTAAGGCGTTGTGAAACTCCATTTTTCCAGAGTATAGCAACAAAATCGCCTTTCCCAGTACTCTTGTCCAACCCCACTACATACACACTCGGATTTACCGTCAGAGTACATTTTCTTGTAGCATACCCATCGGCGGTAACGTAAATGGTTGTTTCACCTGCGCTTAATGCCGTTAGTGTGCCATTATCTGATACTGTGGCAACCTCTGTATTGTCGCTTGACCATTTCAGAGGTATGTCAGCAGACTTTGCAGATTCAATCGTTGCATTAAGAATTGCAATCTCCCCAGAAAATAGGGTTAGGCTATCTTGGCCTAATGTGATCTTTTTTTCACATGCCACAAACGTAAGTATCAAGCCTAATGCAACTGTGATTATCGTGAAATTTTTTCTCATAAATACTCCCGTAAGTTTTCCTTGCATCTACCCATCTCAGATATGGAGTGTTGTAATACAGCTATTTAGCCACTACAAATAATGACTTAGCAATGGCATTATGTTTTCCATCGCTAAGGTGCTGAAGCACCCCATTTCTCCAAAGTGTGGCAATTTTTTTACCTTCGGCGGTTTCTTCATATCCCGCAATATAAACATCCTTGTCCAGCACGAAGACAGCATTAGCAACAGATGGGTTTTTTCCATCACCAAGACGCTGTGCTGAACCATTTACCCAAAGCGTGGCAATACTGTTATTGACCCATTGCCCTTTTTCCCCACAGTTTTCATACCCCGCTACATATACTTCACCATCTATCACATAGACAGATTTTGCATACGAATGATTTTCACCTTCACCAAGGAGTTGGGCGGTACCATTTTTCCAAAGTGTTGCAACGAGTATGTTATGAGCGTTTTCTTCGTCTCCCGCCACATACACATCACCATCAGAGACAAATACAGCATTGGCCGTAGCCATCCTCCTGCTGTTGCTGAGACGCTGTGGGCTACCGTTTTTCCATAATGTGGCAAAACTATAAATTGCCACCCGACCTTGATTCCTCGGCCATTCCATTCCATGCCCTGATACATATACGTCACCACCTGACACCTGGATACAACTGGCAGACGCATTAATGCCACTCTTAATGAACTGAAGGGTACCATTCTTCCATATCCAACTCCATTCTTCGGAAGAATTTCCACCAGCCCATGTACTCCCTATTCCTGTCACGTAAACATCGTTATTGCCATAGACATAGACCGAATTGGCCGAAGCATTAATCTCCATCGCATCTTCATCATCCTCTTTGTCTCCAAGGCTAATGCGTTGCGAATTTCCGTTTTTCCAAATTATTGGGCGCATTTCTTCAGTTTCGTTTTCTTCATCCAAGTAATGGTTATGTCTCTTTACAGTAACTACCTCGCTCCCCGACGTATACAGATCGTTATCCAAAACAAAAATTGAATTAGCACTCGCATTGTTACTACCATTAGTTAGATACTGTGACTTGCCATTTTTCCACAGTGTTGCAACGCTTTTCCCTTGAGCATTTGTTTCGTACCCCACTACATACACAACACTTTTGTCTCTGGTTTCAATTTGGCTCACCTTCTTGTCGCACGCTGAGAACGTAAGGTTTAATGCCATTAAGACGGCGATTAGAATGAAATGTTTTTTCATAAATACTCCTCTGAGTGGTATTGACACCTCTCCCAATTCCCAAGATATTTCTTGGCAATTAGGGAATCATTGATGACCAGCAGATTCTCTGCGTTGCGCTCTTCCGCACTCTTGGTGAAGTTGAAGGAGCCTGTGATGACGATGGTGCTGTCAACAATCATCACTTTGTTGTGCTGGATGGCGTGTTTCCTATCAATCCATACGTGAATGCCAGCGCGTTTCAGGAAGGTCGCACTGGTATATCGTTCTGACTGTTGGCTCTTGTCCAGAATCACCTTTACGGCTACCCCTCTGTCATGGGCGTTCTTTAGCGCGGCGGCGATGGGGGCAGATGTGAAACTGAATGCCTGGACGTGAATTGTCTTTTTGGCACTGTCCAGTGTCTTAATAATTTCCGCTGTCGGGCTGTCACCTGGGGAGAAGTAAACTTGGATGGTGTTGTTTACTTCAACTTGGGGCGGTGCCGCTTGTCCACAGAGGGCAAGGATGGCGGAGAATAGGATCAGAGGTTTGAGGGTCATGGAGCCTTAGCTACTTTACGAAAACAGCATTTGCGATGCCATTGCCTAGAACTGTCTTTACACCATTTTTCCAGAGGACGGCATAGTATCCTTCATATCCGCCGAAGCCAAGACCATATCCTTCACGACCTGCTACGTACACATTCCCACCTGATACATAGACAGAGTTTCCCCAACCACTTCCAAGGCTTTTAGGCTTTCCATTTTTCCAGACCGTAGCAACTGCTGGCCCTACGTCTTCCACATATTCACCAATCTCATATCCAGCCAAATATACGTCATTGCCGGTAACAAAGACTGAGTTTGTACCCCAATCCCGTTTTCTTGGACTAAGACTCAGGCTACTCATGGTAAAATTCTTCCAGAAAAAGGCACGAGTTGAGTCAAAGACTGGACCACTCCTTTCGCTAAAATAGATATTTGTGCCATTTACGAAAAGAGAGATTGGATTGCCATAAAGGTAACTTTGATTTGCGTTTGGTTGCTTGACAACCCCGTTTACCCAAAGAAGAGGGTTGCCATTAATGTCGCTACCGAGCACATATACATTACCACTCGATACGAAGACGGATATCGCCTTGCCACTTCCATTATTTACTGCTCTGGGATTTTTACCATGCAACTGTTGTGGAATGCCGTTTTTCCAAAGGGTGGCAAAGCCATCTCCACTGCCAGCTACATACACATCACTGTTGGACACATAAACAGAGTTAGCAACGCCTTCATAAATATCTGGACTGTTAGAAAGATTTTGTAGTTCGCCGTTCTTCCACAAGGCGGGGACATTCATTCCATTTTTTTGGTAAGTTCCGGCTACATATATGTCTTTACCAGAAACAAATATTGAATTGGCATTCGAGTCTGTGTCGCCATTGGTTAGGTACTGAGCCTTACCATTTTTCCACAATGTTGCGATTTGTTTTCCCTGAGCATTTTTTTCATAGCCCACAACATACACGTCTGGGCTTGAGTTGTTGTTTTGAGCGTATGCAACAGATGCCATCACTATTGTTGTGATCGCTGAAACCAAGCAATTGAAATATTTTTTCATGGGACAATACTCCTTTAGCAAGCAACCATTTTTATGAGTTGAGCAATCCCCCAACCTATGAGTCCATAGGCATACCAAGGCAGACCTCCCTTCTTCTTTCCTTCCTGTCTTGCTGGAGTTGCGCTATGACTTGGTTGGCTGGAAACACGGGATGGAGGCATGAGTGTATGAGTTTGTGTTTGAACTGGCAATGGCGTTGACTGGAGTCCCAACCCACAGTTGGGGCAGAACCTATCTGTTGGTTTGAAGGGCATCCTGCACTGTGGACATTGACTCATGGCAGGTATTACACTGCCGCAGTTGCTACAGAATTTGGCTCCGGCGGCTACAGGTGAATTGCAGGATGGGCAGGTCATTCCTAAAACGCTCCAAACATTACCAAGGAAAACCAGGCCAGACCGATAATGTTCAGGACAATGGCGGCAGTGGCTATGCCTGTTGGCTGTCTGGCCTCGGAGAGTTTGCCCCTGCTAGTTATGCCGAGGATCAAGCCAATGATTGCAAGGAGAAAGTGGATGTACGGCAAAAATATTGAAGCGATGCCCAAAACTAGCGAAGCAATCGCCATCCCTTTGCCTGGAGCTGGAGGATTGTCGCTATATTGCGCTGGTGCATATGCTACATACTGAGGGGACTGGGGGACTGGTGCCGGAGTTGAAAGTGACTGTGTGGGCTGGCCGCAGTTAGGACAGAACCTAACGCCAGCTTGAATAGCCGTGCCGCATTGAGGGCAGAAGTTAGAGGTCATAACGAATTTCTCCTAAGAACAGCTTGGGGAGTAACGTATAGCAATGAAAATAAGTAGGGGGAATCCGACAGGAATGGCACAAATCAAACCGTTAACATCCAACGGATATTTCAACAAAACCCACAAAACCACTGCGCCGAAGATAAAGGGCCACATAGGTTTTTTTCTTTTTTCAGTCTTGCCAACACCAGAGCGGCTTCGAGAATAATGCCTGGAAAAGAAAATAATTGCAGGTATTCCGAGTAGGAAAGCAAAGAAAGCGAACACTGTAGCTCCGCTCCCTGGCTTATCATGCTCGGCTAGGCTTCGGGACAATTCTCTGGCAGTTGACTCAGGTAAACGCCTCCCCAAGTGGTCACGGGCAGAAACGATACGTTCTTCATAAGCACGTTTTTGAATAACTGGGCAGGCAGTGGCGAATATCAAACCTATTACAGTTAAGACAATTCCCACCAATGCCCCTACTGGTTTTTTCTGAGTAGTGCTTTGGGTACCTTGCGCTGGCAGTATCGGCGATGTTTGCGTCTTTGCTAGATCAACGCTTTGCCCACAGTTCTGGCAGAACTTACTTCCTGCTTGAAGCTGTACGCCACATTGGAAGCAATAGTTCGCGCTCATTGGATTATTGCCCTCCCATCCTAAGAACCTTTGCTTGTGCTAATTGGGTCAGGGCCATATTTGTTTTCCGATTCATCTCCTTTTTTGGCTAACAAAAAGAAATAACAAATTTGGATTAGGAAAATAATTACTTTAAGAATTGGGGGTATTTCGCAAAGCCAAAGTACGCTCAAGACAGCCAAAAATACTGCATGGCCGCCACTTTTGCCAATGTCATGCAACCGCCTGACAGTCACGGCGTAGTACGGGACAATCAGTGCCAGTGAAACAACAAAGAATGGTATTGTGTCCCAGGGTTGCGAAAAATATATCTTGAGTGAGTAACAGAGGTTGTAGACAAAGTAGGATAAATCACCAAAAAACTTAACGTTCTGGCTGAGGACAAGCAGTATGAGTCCGACCACGGCAACGGTTATGAACTGGAATAATGCAAACCCCCAAAACTCTTTGCGTCTAGCTCTGCCACTGAAGTTTACATAGTTGCCAAACAGGCACTTGAGGAAGTAGCTAAACAAGCCCTGAGAGTCAAACTCGTAGTGACAGTTTGTACACACTGAAACCCATGACTCCACGCTAGTCCCGCAGTCAGGACAGCCTCTTGTTGTTGATGAACGGTAGCGTCTTCTCTCCATCTCGGTAAATATTGCGCCTTCATGCTCGCTTGGATAACTCCGCCTGTTTGTGTGTGCATCTCTCAGTGTTTCATCTGATACTTCTTGCCATTCGCGTATATCAAAAGCACCTGTCTTAGCAAGCTCAGGCGTGGGTAAAGGTTTTGTTTGTACCGACGGTGCCAGTGCTACCTGTGGCGGCGCAGAACTAACGACCTGCCCACAGTTGGGACAGAAATTGACTTCTGCTTGGAGCGAAGAACCACAGTTTGAGCAGAAATTAACACTCATGGCATCCACCTCCGACCAACCAAGCAAAACGCCCTTTTTGCCAGGATGCCACCGCATCCCTTCTCAAGCCATTTCCTGAGATGGTTGGGTTCTTCATGTATTAATATTAATCGAAACAGTAAATAGTTCAACAATATAATCACTTCAAATCCCCCCATTTGTTTGATGGGGTACAGACTATGAACAGGCGTTGGCTACAACAGGAGATTTTTCAGAAACGAGTACGACAGTTCTGCAAGAAAAACGCGCTTTTGACAATGAGAGGCGCGATAAAAATGGATGTAACGGCTGATTTGTTTAACCTTAATGAGGACACACTGCTTCAGTTCATGCACGACAGCAACAGAGCAAGGCCACATCTTGACACCTTGACCCACATTGCAGGCGTGCTTGGCGTTTCCGTTACCGAATTTGTAGACGCGCCGAGCCACCCTACTCCAGGGATAAGCAAAGTGAAGGTCTCCACCTGCTAAAGCAGGTGGCTTCGAGAGACAGCTAAAACTGGCGGTTGCGACTACAGGTCGCTCACCACAACACCAACCCATCTGCTACTCCTCAACCTTAAAATCGGCATCGCCCTGACCTTGTTGCTCTATGTATACTTTGATTACTTCATCGGTAACATTTCCGCTACTGCAACAAAAATAACCCCGCGCCCACAGATGCCCACACCAATAATGTCGCCGCAATGTCTCAAAACCATGCAACAGCTTATACGAACTTTTACCCTTTAACCTTTGCACCAACCTGCTTATCGTCACGCTTGGCGGAATTGATACAAACAAATGCACATGATCCTTTGGTACATACCCCTTGATTATTTCTACAAACTCAGCACGGCATATCTCGCGAATCAACTCTCTTACTTTATACGCCACGTCTCCCACCAAAACCGCTTTCCTGTGCTTCGTTGTCTACACTAAATGCAGATGAATCCCAAAAACGCTATGGCTACCATGACGATACTCGCTCATTAACATACTTTAATCAAAAAATGCTAAAACTGCCAGCTAAAGCTGGAGGCTTAAATCCCCCCAAAAAGAGACAGTTAATTCTGCCTTTTAAGTCAGCAACACCCTCACTTGGAATAATAGACTTTAGCTTTGTTCCTTTCATTTGGTTTGCTTGTTTCTGAAAGTATGTGTCAAGTAACATTAGTTATCTCTTAAATAATTTTGATATTTAATAATAATATGTTACTGTTATAAGTCAATAGGGTACAAATGAATTATTATACCAGTTAGATTGTTAGTATTATCAATCAAATTTGAAATGAGGAATTATTTTGGGAACCAATGGCACGAAAAATATTGAAATGAATCACTTTCGCCTATATACTCCTTTGCGGTTGGCGATTTGCAATACAAGGATGACAATATTCTTGTCCTGAATGTCACAGATGATTCTGTGGTCGCCTACTCGATAACGCCAGAAGTCACCGAGTGGGCCTCGGAGGGCTTTGCCGAGGCTCCGTGGGTTGTCCGCTTCTCCAACCTTTTCGACCATGTAGTCAAGGATTCGTCCAGCGATTTGCCGATCAATGCCCTTCAGTTGTTTTTTGGCTGTGTCGGAGTAATCAATGTCCCAGGCCAAGTTCTTTCCTAACGTCTGCTGTACTGTAGGTTTTTTCTGCGCCTGTCTGCACACGTTCCAACACTTCGGTGGCAAGGTAGTAATCCTCCAGGTTGGACATGCCTTCTTCAATCAGGTGCCGCAGGTAGAAATCCGTGCTGCGGCCGGTATGGTCTGCCAGCTTTGTCAGGCGTTCTTCTATGGAGGTGTCAAGTTGAATCGTGGTTGTCATCGCACATCCTCGTTCATTGGGATTATAGGGCATCTTGCGCTTATGCCGTCACACTTTTTCTGTTCAGGCGCACAATTCCTCTGCTGGTTCGCCTTCATCCCTGGCATCGGCCCTGACACCGAGGATGTAGTCCGCCGCCCGTTGAGCTTTTCCTGCCGCCGTAACAAAGAGCCGTGGGTCTGCCTTTAGCTTGGTCATCCAGCTTTGGATATAAGAAACGTGCTGGTCTGCAAGCGGCACTGGGTCAAGGCCAGCTTTTGCCAGCAGGAACGCGCTCCCCAGTTCGGCTATCAGTTCTTCCAGGGCGTACTCTTTGGAGCCGAAAGTGGTGCCTATCCTGCGGTCTAGCCTACTCTGGTGGGAGGTTGAGTGACAGGCTTCATGCGCTAAAACGGCGTGGTAGCTGGTTGCATCGTCAAAAGCGTACCTGTGGGGCATGTAGATGGTATCCGTTGACGGCCTGTAAAATGCGCCGTGGTTGCCATGATGAAGGGCCGGGCGGTCTTTGAAGTTCTCCCAGATTTCTTCCGCTTTGATTATTGGGTCGAATGGCTTTGTATTCTCCATCCGCTCTATCTGTAACTGAACCCTTGGCTCCAGCTTGACGCCATCGGTCTGCTCTAGGTTGAAGAGCTTGTAGTAGCGCAGGATGGGGAACGCCTTTTCCTGCTGTTCATCATCGGGGGCATCATCCGCTGGTTTGTGCATCTTCCAAAAGATGGCTATGGATGATTTCTCCCCTTTGCGGACGTGGCCGCCCCGCTCTATGGCTTGGCGATGATGACTTGGAATACCTACATGAAGCCGACATGTTTGCGAAGCAGCAGAAATATACAAAGCCGCTATCGCCTTACGAAATTTTCAAGGCGAACATTGAAGCCGACAGTGATAGCCACATCATGATTAAGAGCATCGTCGAGCAATGCGGGCTTCGCCTTTCATCATCGAAACGCAGATGCGGTATTTGCGCGGTCTCCTCTCTTTTAGAGATTTTTGTAAAATACGGGTACGATGGTCTTGATAGAACAATTAGATTAATCGTAAAAACTTGGGAGGGTGAGCCTAACTCTCTATCGGCAAATATACTCCGTGGTGTTGCCCTGCTTGTTACTACATTTGGTGGTACTCTACGTGACGATTTGTTTGCCGAGCGCATCGGCTCCGTCTCTGCACGCGAGATAACGAGGACAGCAAACGAACGACGCGCCGGGTCGATTGGCTATGCTGAAACGATGCTACTGCTATACAACAAGAAATCGAAATCCACATTGAGCATGACACGGCTCCACAGTCCCGATAAGCAAAAA
>Ga0082212_10003210_pt1 | contig 23286 bp, 19 predicted proteins | sample TergutNt197P3_FD_71548 | JGI IMG/M metagenome (GOLD analysis project Ga0082212, IMG submission 71548) | Neocapritermes taracua P3 segment gut microbial communities from Petit-Saut dam, French Guiana - Nt197 P3 | ecosystem: Host-associated > Arthropoda: Insects > Digestive system > Gut ...
TTGCCCTGTGTCTTTTGTAAACGCTCCACCCAGACAAATCCTCACTGTGCTGTCTTTTGCGATGGTGTGCGCAATCATATTCGCAGCTCTTCTCGAAACCTCCCCACGCGCACAAGCACCTTCACACGAAAGAATTGCGACTTTTGTTGGGGTTGTTAAGTGTGCTTTTGTATAGTCTTCACAATAACTGCAATGTCCATCCACGGTTTCGATTCTTATTTCTTCATACATAGTATCCTCCTCAACATTGATCAGAATCCATATCGCAGCAACCACGGGAGTCGTTGCCATCCCGCGTACTGAAGAACTTCCCGCACATAGACATCATCCTCTCAAACCTATCGTCTCCCATACGGGAGCGGGCAGAGTCCGCCCAGTGAGACCTCTCTTCACTTTGACAGCCAAACTGAACATCCAGAGCTTGGATTATCCTATCAAGGAATTTGCCGAATAGCAGCAGCTCATCTTTGGTAAAGCTGTCGAATATGCTACTGATATCTGTGTCTACATACTCTTCGCTTTTGCCTTTTGCAGTAAGCTGAACAACTATGACGCGCTTATCGTTTTGCGAAGGGGTGCGGGCAATGTAGCCACCTCTCTCCAGTTTATTAAGAAGGTCGTTGAGCGACTGTTGGCGGATTCCTAATAAATAGGACAGATCTTTTGTGCTGATCTCGGCTTGAATTTGTCTCAGCAGGGCTAGAACGCGTCCTTGCCCTCGAGTCGAGTCGGCCATCGGGCCATACTCTGAATGAGCTTGCATATGATGTCGCTGTAAGAGCCATTGCAGTCTTGCGAGTTTTTCGTATAGCACCTTGTAGATATCATCCATTTAGTCCACCTCCAATGTAGAACAGGTACCTGTAATAAAAATACTACAGGTACCTGTCTAAAATGTCAACCAAAACTGCCTTTCTTCTAGGCTCTAAGCCAAAGTGTTTTCATTACTTAAAACTTTTCATTAGGCTTCGTGCTCATCAAGCGATAGAGCTTGGTGTTTCGGGGGAAACGGTTCACGAATGGCACCAGAGACGATCCGTAGCGGAGAAGGCCGCATCCGGCTTCTGCATTGGTGATGTAGCTCATCTGTTCTTGGCTGATGTTCAGGAGTGTGGCGAGCTTGTTTCGATCTGCGGCTGCCTGATTGAGCATAACGATGAACTCCGAGTTAGAGAGCATCGTTGAGGCCAGCACGGAGTCGAGGAGGTACTCCACGTTCTGCGTAATGGCTGTTGGGTAGCCGTTGCGCTTGCGGAAGCGTCTCCATGCGCTGTTGAAAAAGGCTCCAGAGTATTCGTTCTCGAACACCACATGGAACTCGTCTATGACGATGTGGGTACGCTTGCCGAGACGCCAGTTCTCGGTCACACGGTTGAGCATGGCATCGGTGATGACCAGTAGCCCCATGGTCTTGAGTTGCTTTCCCAAGTCCATGATGTCGTAGACCACCATGCGGTTCTTGGTGTCTACGTTCGTGGGATGCGCGAAGGCATCCAAGGTGCCGGACGTGAAAAGCTCCAAAGACAAAGCGAGCTCTCGTGCTTGTACTTCTTCCTGCTCCATGAGCTTGTCACGAAGCACCACTAAGGTTGGGAACTCCCCACCTTGTTGATAGTCGGCATACACTGCCGCCGTGCAGCGATCGATGATGGATTTGGCTTGGGCGTTGAGGTGCTTGCTATCGAGCTGCTCGAATAAGGACAGCACGAACTCGCTCTTGTCGATGACAGGGTTTCCTCCTTCGCCGTAGCCTTCAACCATGTCTAACGCGTTGATGTGGTGCTCACTGCCTGCGGCGATCCTTATGACCTCGCCGCCGAGCGCTTCGATCAGTGAGGCATACTCACGCTCCGGGTCGCAGATGATGATGTCATCTTGGGTGGAAAGCGCAAGGATGGCGATAAGTTCCTTGGTGGAGAAGCTCTTTCCGGAACCTGGGACACCAAGAATAAAAGCATTAGGGTTTAGGAGCGTGGCCTTGTCATAGAGGATGAGGTTTTTGGATATGGCGTTCTCGCCGAAGTAGATGCCACCGGTGTCCATGATCTCCTGCACCCTGAATGGCATGAGCACGGCAAGGCTCTCAGTAGTGAGCGTACGGAGTGCGTTTATCCTGCGCACTCCAATGGGGAGCGCTGACGCAAGCCCGTCAAGTTGCTGGAACTTCAAGGTGGACATCTGGCAGAGGTGCTTTCTTGCCGTGGTCATGATAGCCTCGGTATCGCTATCAAGCTCTTTAAGCGTGTCTGCCGTGTGAACGAGTGTCACGACAGCGAACATCATCCGCTGGTCGCGGGTCACAAGGTCGTCTAAGAACTCACGGCTCTCCTTGCGCTGCTGCTCCATATCGTAGGGCACCACGACGTTGTAGTTGAGGTTCTGGTTCTGCTTGCGCGTCCAGTTCGTTATATTCGTCTCCACTCCGAGCAGCCGGTTTTCCACCTCGCGCACAGCCTCGTCAGTCGGCACCGGTATCACGTCTATTGAGACGGTGATGTTTCGCTTGGCATTGGTAAGCTCGGTGAGGAAGCTGTCACGGATATAGGAGGCGTAGTCTTTAAGGTAGAGCACGCGCCCATACCTCTCTCCCATCTTAAAGTGGTCGGCCTCGATCTCAAATGATGCGGGCACGAGCGTATCCTTGAAGGAGTGGCCGAGCTTCATGGAGTCCTTCGCGTCGAAAGCGAAGTGCGTTACGTCCTCTGGCCGATAGAACCCATGGAGCAGCTGGAGCTTGTCCCGTGCGTCAAGCTCGGTGCATTTCGAACCGAGGTGGGAGAGGTGCGAGGTTATCTCGGTCGTGGTGCGGTTGAAGTAGCTTCTCGCGTCCTCGATGTTCTTCTTAACGACCGACACCGTTATGAACACGTCGCGCACCATCGAGTTGGCACCGGTTGCCTTGTCCATGAGTATCTGGTTGTACTCCTCGCGGTAGATGTCAAGCCTGTCTCCCATATAGGGGATGAGTATCTGCTTGGCGAAGTCTGCGCTGTTGAGCTTTCGAAGCGCCACCGTGAGCTTGGTGGTGGCGCCCGTGTCAAAGGAGTTCAGGAGCTCTGAGTACGCAAGGAACAATGCCTCCTTGTCCTCCTTCGAGGCAACTGCGTAGTTGATGTCGGTTATCTGGTAGGTCTTGGCGTACTTGTTGCGCCCTACTAAAAAGATGCCATCCGACCAGACTCTCTGGATCGGGATGGCATCCTCTACGGTCTTGGGCGAGCGGTACTGCTCGCGCTCAAGGCGGAACAGGCGTTTAAGGGATTTCGGGGGCATGGCTACCTCGTTTCTTCTCGGTGTCCTTCTTCTTGGTCTGCTTTGCGGGGTTGGTGACGGCATCGTGGTAGAGATTCTGGTGAGCGGGCAACAGGCGCTTTGGAGTCAGCACCTCTGACTTCAGCCATGCCCATACAAACTGCTCTGCACTCATGCCGTGCCACTTGATGAACCCGAGCACGGCAAAGGGGGCAGCACCTACGATGCACACCCACGAGAGCGTCTCAAGCCCCAGGTATGGCCGAAGCAGAAAGAAAAGCCCCACGGCTGCTGCTATGGCAAGGACTGCAAATATGCACTGGCGTAGGCTCATGCCGAAGAAGACGGACTCGGTGTACTCGCGAATCTCGCGGTTGACTTTGACTTCCATGTTTTCCCCTATCTCGCCGTGCCGGATCTGGCAGGTGCTTTCGGCTGCTTATCGCGAACGCTGCTTCCGTCTGTGGGTCTCAAGAACTCCAGGCGCCCTGCGGCATAGATGGCGTTGTCGTTGAGCTGGCGTTGCCAGGCATTCTGCGAGGGTGCCCACTTGAATCCGTGGGACTTGAGCTGTGTACGCTTATGCTCGTCTGGTTTCCCGTCGAAGAAGAGTTGGAGGCGGTTCGCCTCCTTGTTGGCCACGGCCTGCCCTCCCTCGAACTCCCAGCCTGAGAAGCCGACTTCCCGGTCGAAGGAAATCTTCTCTATTCGCTTTTTCAGGCGATTAATCTCCTGGTTGTTGTTCTGAAGCGCATAGCTCGGGAAGGGCTGGGAATCCCATGAGTGGTTTGGGATACTAGCCTCGATCTTCTCGGCCTGGGTATCGTTCAGTTCGGGGACGCCTTTACAGGTGCCGTATCTGCGGTAGTAGGTGTTGACAGCCTTCATATACTCCTGCTTCTCTTGGCAGGCTTTGAGCTTTTGGGTGAGCTTCTCTATCGCCAGCGGGTCGCTGGCAGAGATTGCGTTTGAGTAAGCCATGTGGTTACCTCCTATTCTGTTATTAGTTGATTGGCTTGGTGGGGGCTTACAGGCCCATCAGCTCTCTGACAACACGGTCAGCCATCTTCACCGTTCCGACTAACACGAGCATCGAGAAGATGATCTCGCCAACGTACCCCCAGACCTGCGTTACCACAGGGGCTGTTGTGTCAATCACTGGTGGGGTCGAGGCGAAGAAGGAGAAGATGACGCAGGCGAGTACGATGATTGCACCTTCGAGGCACACCGCTGCATAGGACTTGATGAAGGACACGCCTACGGACTGTGATGGCTCTCCTGCGAAGGTCGATAGCGGTATGGGGGCGATAGCCGAGTAGAGGAATATCCTAAAAAAACGGCCATAGACGCTCAGTATCACAATAAAGCTCAATACCGTGATGAACAGCCCTCCTAGAAGCGTGACCGCCCAAAGCGGTATCGACTCAAGAAAGCCGATGCTCTCTATAGCTGTAACCATCTCAGGCGGCAGAACGGTGTCTCCCGCGCCGGTGAACCCCACTGATCGAAGGATGGTTCCGATGATGCCTTGCACGATGTCGAGAAACGCCAGCATCAACTCAAGCCCATAGGTTATAGCTGCTTTCGCAAGCGCGAAGCGCACGAAGAGCTTGGCTGCCATCTCAGGCTTCTTCACCTCTGCAAACGAACCGCAAGTCTTGATTACGCCAGCGACAAAGAACAGCACGAGCAGCGCCAAGCCTATCGCTTGGAGCGCCCCATGGATCGTGGTGATGGCATCCCAGATGGCACCTCCCTTGAACTCGGAAGGCGGGGTGGTGAGAAGCCCGAGTATCTCCCCGAGCTTCTCGTTCCAGGTGTTCAGTGCTTTGACGAGGTTTTCTACAATCCAGTTGTCTGAATCCAAATGTTTCACCTCCTTTTAGGAGTTATTGATTTATTTGATAGAATTATTGAGGCCGTTTAGGAGGTTTAGGATGCAAAACCAATTTGTTCCTCCAGCGTTTAAGCAAGAAGAGTTTAATTGCCCAATTTGTGGTGTTTATTCCCATCACGACTGGTTCTCTTCTATCACAGCTTCAGCGGAATATAAAGTGTTCCCAAAACGCTTAGATTCGTCAGGTATTGATAGTCCCCCAATGGGGTATAGAGGAATAGTGAACAATCCTACGTTTAATATGGAAATACCTGAAGAGAGCAACCTCGGAACGTGGACGCTCTCATTTTGCACACATTGTAAGAATCTGTCAGTTTGGGATAGTGGAGTTTTAATTTTCCCATCAACAAGCGGAGTTGTAGCTCATCATCCTGATATGCCTGAGATTGTTGCTAAAAGCTACGAGGAAGCGCGATCTATTGTTGGTTTGTCACCACGTTCTGCTGCCGCGTTATTAAGACTTGCCCTTCAACTGCTAATGCCTTTTTTGGGACAAAACACGGGAAATCTAAATACCCAAATAGGAAATCTTGTTAAACAGGGACTACCGGCAGAAATACAACAGTCTCTTGATATATTGCGTGTTGTTGGCAACAACGCTGTCCATCCTGGAGAAATTCGTTTAGAAGATGATTCCGAGATAGCAATCCCTCTTTTTGGCTTAATTAATTTTATTGTTGAAAACCGAATTTCAGAGCCACAAAGAATTAGTCAGCTATATGCCTCGTTACCTCAAAGCTCAAGAAACGCTATTGAAAAACGTGATAATCCTAACCCGTGATGAGCGTCAGTATTTCCTTGGCAAAGGTGATGATGATGCCTCCGGCCAATGTCAGAAAGCCGTTTGCCCGCTGCGAGGGGTCATGGGACTTCAGGGATAGTCCCACCTGCACGACGCCGAAGCCGAGCAGGATAAGGCCGATTGCGCGGATTATCCCAAAGATGAAGTTGGACAGGTTGTTGACGACGCCGATGGGGTCGTCTGCTGCGTACGCGACAGCGGGCGCACAGAGCATGGTTATGGCGATGACGATGGCTGCATAAACGAGAAACGCCCTGCGGGTCTTCTTGCCCCAGGGCGCTTTCGTAGCGAGCTTTTCTGTGAGTCTCATTTCTTACTCTCTTTCTCTTTGTTTGATTGGTTCAACTCTGCCCATAGCTCGTCTTCGGTCAATACCTCGAACGCGGGCTTCACGGGGCGGGGCTGGCTTTTTGGTTTCGGCTGCAGGGGAAGTGGTGTTGCCTCTTTCACCATGACGGTGACGGCTTCTTGCTTGACTGTGCCATGTCGGTAGGGCGCTCGTCCGCCGTCTGCTGTGAGCCTTATCCTTGGGTGTGTCTTGAGGTCGTACTTCTCGTCTTGCATGGGGCGCTCGCCTCTCACGAACAGGAGCGCGTATCTGTTGTCAAGCATCCTCACCTCGTCTGCGGTCAGAAGCTCGCGCCCTGTTATCTGCCAGTTGGTGGTGTAGTTGCCGTGGCTTCCAAGCGATCTTCCGAAGGTGTTCGTGTCGATTGTGGCCTTGCCTAAAAGTTCACTCACGAACTTATGGGTGGACTGCTCATTTCCCCCAAGGTATAAGAATTCGTCGCAGTTGCCGACGATGGACTCCCACTGCTTCTCGAAGAGCGCCTTTAGCTGGGCGAGGTTTTGGATGATGATGGAGACTGATACGTTCCTGCTCCTCATGACCGAGAGAATCTTCTCGAAGTCATCCGGCAGGCTGACGTTTGCGAACTCGTCCATGACGAAGTGCACGTGTACCGGCAGGCTGCCGTCGTGCACCGAGTCTGCTGAAGAGAAGAGCTGCTGGAAGAGCTGGGTGTACAGTATCGAGACGAGGAAGTTAAACGAGGTGTCGTTATCGGGGATGAGTGCGAACAGTGCCGTCCTCTTCTCCCCGAGCGTCGCAAGTTCCATCTCGTCTGTTGTTGTGAGGGAGGCAACACTTTCCAGGTTGAACTTCTCTAGGCGTGAGGCAAGCGTGACCTGTATTGACTTCAAGGTCTTTGCCGAGCCGCTACGATAGTCGCGGTAGTACTTCAGCGCAATATGCTCAGGATCTTTCGTCTCAAGGCGGTTGAACAGCTCGTCTAATACCGACTGGTACTCCTCGTCGTCTTCGCGTACCTCTGCGGCTCTCAGCATCTCCATGACCATGGCGTAGTTCTGCTCGTCAGGCGGCGCCTCGTAGTGGAGGTAGAACACGAGTGCCAGATGGAGCATGGCTGCTGCCGTGTCCCAGAAGGGGTCTTGGCTCACCGCACCCTTTGGCGTAGTCGATTTGAAGAGGTTGGTGGAAAGGCGCTGCACGTCGTTGTCGCTATCAAGGTAGTAAAGCGGGTTGTAGCAGTGGCTCTTGTGCATGTTGATGAGGTCTAGCACCTTGATGTCGTATCCGGCCTTTTCCAGCAGGTGCCCGGTGTCGCGTAGTATCTCGCCTTTAGGGTCGAGTATGACCATGGAGGTGTTCGCCTGCATCACATTGGGCTTGGCATACGAGCGTGTCTTGCCGGAGCCGCTTCCTCCCACCACGAGCACGTTGAGGTTGCGCTTGTGGCGCTTTCCGTCAAGGCCGAGCGAGAAGCCCTTGGTGAGCAGCTTGTTCTGATAGCGTTGGCGGTCGCGGTATCTTCGTGTTATCTGATTCACCTCGCCCCATTGGGCACTCCCGTGCTCCTCGCGCCTTCGCCAGTTGCGCCGTGTCGAGTAGAAGATGCCCACTCCCATTGCGTATGCTCCAAGGGCTAGGAGGACAGCTTTCATGCTGTCCTCCACGATGGTGATCCTAGTCGGGTCTGCGAACACTTCACCAAGCGATGACAGGAGCTGCGCCCGCTCACCGGTCAGTGTCGGTGCAAGCAGGAGCCCAAGCCATACGACTACAGGGATGCCAAGGGCGATAAGCACGACCTCAGATGCCCTATCGCGCCTCATTGCGGCCATCCCGACGCTTGGGCTTTGCGCGTGAGAGCTTGATGAGCACGTCGTCCACGGTGTCGGTGGGGCGCTTCTCGTCTAAGAGCTTGTTGCGCTCGCCAGTCAATGCCACCAGCACTGCACCGCGCTCATAGCGGTCAAGCTCGATGGTAGCGGTGTCATCACCCATCACGCCCACCCCGCTCGTTGATGCGCGACTTGTTGGTGTCCAGAGTTTTATTCATCTGCTTGGTGATGTCCTTTGAAGCCCCGCGGATGCTCCCAATCTCCTCACGAACCTCCTGTAGCGACTGCTCGCCTGTGCGGAGCGTGCCTTTCGGCTCCAGGCCGTGAGGCTCGACTCCGAACCTTTTACATACCACGTAGGCAGAGGCACGGGCGCGTCTGTCGTTGGTTACTCGGTCGTAGAAGGAGTCGTTGTCGGCAAGGTAGATGTGGGAAAGCTCTACGGAAAGTGCCCTGAAAATCTCAGCTCCATCAAGCCCACGCGCAACAGCGATGGTGTTGTTGTCCTTGCTGTAGACGGCGTGTGTTCCGCCCTCAAGCGTGTCAACCGCCTGTACCGGCACTGGAGAGTTGGCCACCAGCGCCTTGATGAGGCTTCGCTCGTCTGGCTGGCGCACCACGCGCTGCCTTGAGGTTGTCTGCAACACGTCGAATACCTTCTTGGTGTTATAGCTCACGCCGATGGAGCCGTCTTCTCTGGTGTACTCGTCTCCCGGCTCAAGGATGGTGATGCCGCTTTCGCCGCGCTTGACTCCCTCACCCATGCGCTTCCAAGCCTCATAGTCGGCAACACGGGTTGCAGAGGGGTTCTGCTCAAAGATGAGCAACGTATTGGACTCCGAGTAGTTGGGGAAGCGTGCCATCGTGTCAAGAAACTCCCTGAACACCTCCGGGCTTGCGCTCACGCGCTCGGTCGCCTGCTCTATCATGGTGAACGCCGCCTCGCGCTCGGACTGCTTCTTGGCCGCCCATGCCTCCTTGTCGAACTCTTTGTCTGCGACGAAGCCGTCATCCTTTGTAGGTGTGCCTGCGGCCTGCTCGATGGTCGTATAGATATCATCCATTCCTGCTACCTTCCTTTCGATTTTAGTTTGGGTTTCCTTGTGCGCCTTATGGCGTCTTGGCTGTGCCTTGTCTGTTGAGCTGCTGGCTTGGGTGTGGAGCTGACCTTCCGGGACTTTCTGATGTCATCCATATCAGCCTTGACGCTTCTGCGTGTATCACTGCGCTCAGCCGTGCCCTTGCTGTTGCCCCTTTGGTTGCCATTTGACTTGCCCTCGTTTGTTGGCAAGGGCTTGCCCCTCTCCGCAGCGGCTTTACTCGTAGAGCCCTCTGAATGCCTCGCGGTGCTGTCGGATATAGGCTCTGACGGAAGGTTGGCCTCCGTCTTTTGCACTAAAGGGTCGCCTATCTTCGCCCCGTCCTTTGCCATGGGCTTCTCGAAAAGTTCATCGACGATGCGCTCGGCCTCGTCCTTGGCCTGAGCACCCTTGTCTGGGGCTGCGTGCCCTGCGCCCTCGCGGGCCGCCTCTATCTCGCTTACGACATCGGCGACGTCGGTGCGCCCGAATCCCAGGCGCTCAAGGATGCGGCTGATCTTGGCGGCATCCTCTGCCTTGGCCATGACGTCTACCATGTCGCCTGCCTTAGCGTTTCCAGGCTTGATAACGGTGTATAAAAGCCCGTACTTCTTGGCCTCCTTAGCGAATGCGCTGAGCTCTCCAGCATCGAGCTGGAATACCTTCAGCTCCTTGTTGGCGTCCAGTAGCGTCTTCAAGCGCGTCTTGCCCTTGGTCTGTTGGTGGCCTTGGGCAATCGCGATAAGCACCCCTGCAAGGTTCTTCGCCCCAGCTCCTGTGAGGCGGAGCGTGTACTCAGTGCCTTGTAGCGTCATCCTGACCAACTGCTCTGCCGCCTGTTCTGATGCGTCCATTTGTTCTCGTTTCCTCCTTTCCAGGTTTTCTTGTGTCGTCTTTCTCGATTCGCTCGATCCGCTCTTTTAGAGAGCCCGACCTATCTGCTATCCGCTCGCACTGCTTCACCTCCTTACCCAGTTCCTTGATTTGTTTGTTGAGTTGTTGATATCGGGGGTTGTCCTTGGTGGTGTAGCTCGCACCGTTTGCAGCAGCGCGGATGCTTTGCTTCAGTTCTGTGCGCTCGCAGGTGAGATTCTCAATCTGCTCGATGTGCCTATCTTGAAATGAGAGAAGCTCCCTGTCGGTTGAGATTGACTCACGACTGAGGAGCTTCTCATCGGCGATGATCTCGTCGAGGTTCTTGAGGTCTTCGCGCAAGAGGTAGTGCATGCGCGCATTGGGAGATGACCCGCCCGGGCTTCCTCTTTTGTAGAATCCGAACAGGTAGAGGTAGTGGCGATGGAGCGCCAGTATCGAGCCTTTCGGGTATGCTGGCATCTTCTTGGGCGCTGGGCTGACACGGACGGTACGCAGCCGAATCGACAGTCGGGCATCGGTGTGCGAGAGTATCCGCTGCCTGATGCCGTCTATCGTGTAGTCATCCCCGAAGTTACGGGCAAGCCTAAGATACCGCTCCTTGCCCGGTGGCCTGACCGAGATGTCTGCTCCCTGCTTTATCTCATAGCCAAGGACTTTCAGGTTGTCGAAGAACTGCCGGGCACTTGTGGCGTTGTCGATGGCCTCATCGACATCTCTCTTGATGATTAAGCGCCACGTTGGTTTTCCTTCACGCTCTGCCTGCCACTCAGCGTAGTGCTTCGAGCGTCCCGGTTTCGGGTTCTCGATAACTGAAAGCTCGTACTCATAACACAAGGCATCGGATGTCTCTCGAAGCTGGCGGTAGTCCTCTGCTTTTCTGTACCACCGCTTGCCGTCAACGCATGAGATAGAGTTCAGCACCAGATGGTTGTGGATATGCCCTTTGTCGAGGTGGGTGGCAACAACGACTTGGAACCTCTCTCCCCACATGCGTTCAGCCAGCTTCACGCCAATCTCATGGGCGGTCTCCGGGGTGGCCTCCCCAGGGGCGAAAGACTGGTACCCATGCCATGCCACTATACCGTCGGTCTTCTCGAAGCCGCGCTTGACCGACATCATCTCTGCCCTTGCGGTCGCTGGGTCGCAGTTGATGCCGGACACGAAAAGCCTTTGTTCGGTCTTGCTTGGGTCAGTGGCGTAGGCCATCACGTCAACAAGTCCCTGTGTGTCTCCTGTGGGCATCTCTGGCATATCACAGAACCTGGGATTCTCTGTCTTTTGCGGGTCGTCGATGTAGATGAGGACGCTTCCCAGGTAGCCTTTGATGTGCCAGATGGAGGTCGTGGCCATCACTCCAACCTCCTGTGCTCGTACACCGCTTCGGTTATCCTCGTGACAATGAGGCGAAGCTCTGCCACGTTGCGCTCATAGCGGGCATTGTCAATCTCGCCTGTGGCATTGAGCCGTGCGGCGATCTGGTTGAGGTTGTTGCCGATGGAATGAAGCTCGCGCATCATCTTGTAATAGTCAGGCGGCGGCTTATTGATGGGGATTAGGTTGTTGATGAGCGCGCGGATGTATGCAGCCCGTGAAAGCCCGCTATCTCTGACAGCCATATCGAGCTTGACTGCATCCTCTTCAGACAAGCGCAGGTGGTAACGGACGAAGCGCGTGGCCATAGGCATCACACTCCTTCAATAATTCGATTGTTGACAGGGGGTTTCAGGGGCTTGCCCCTGACAAGCAGCCCCTCGCCAGAGGGGCGGTCTGACCGAGTGGCACACTCGGTCGATGCTTGCTAATGATGAACGGAGTAGTCCCCGAGCTTCACTCGTGGACAGAAGGGCATGTGCCGAGAAAGAAGAGTCAGTTCGTTAGGATGATTGTTCTGCTGGCATCTCGCCTAAGTGCGCCAGGATCTGCCCGGCTATCTCAGCCATTTCTTCAGGCGTGGCTATCGCGCCATCCTCCACCCATTTGACAAGCATGTTCCAGGCTCCGCCCAAGACGAAGTGAGCAACGTACCCATTTGCCTTGTCACTGCTCCCATACAGGTTCAAAAACCTCCCTCTTGCTTCCGGCCAGAACCGGTCTAGCAGTTGCGGCATCAGAGAATTCGCGAACATCATACTTAGCAAGGACTTGTGCTTTTCCCAAAAAACGAAGTTTAGGTAAATGGCGGTTTTGAAGCCCGGATTATGAGCCAGCCTCTCGGTCATGAAGATCAAATGATCGTCGCAGACCTTGCCCAGATACGAACCGAGAACAGCATTGACCGAATCATAGTGCCGATAAAACGTTCGCCGGGAAAGTCCGGCACGGTTTGATAGCTCTGTAACAGTGATTTGGTCAAACGGCTTTTCTGCCAAGGACTGTAGCAGTGCCTCTTCGATGCGTTTCTTTGAAATAGCGATTTGTGGCCTCTCTGTCTTTTTTGCTGTCACACTGACCACCTCTCTGTAGCACTTTTCCTGCATGGCGATTTTTTCCTCCAGGTATGACTATAATAAAAATCTCAAAGGTTACAAGTGTGACATTTAGGAGGGCAAGACTTGAAGGGAATAGTGTTCGCAGGATTCAATGATGCTGCTCCGTTGCAAGTTGTGGATCGCGCGGTGCCTGAGCCAGACAAAGGCCAAGTCCTTGTCCAAGTCAAGGCATCCTCTGTCAATATTCTGGAGTACAACCGTTTCGCCTCCCTTGATAGCAGGGGCCGCCCATCGCTTACTGCCCGTGTCATGGACACCGTTCTTGGTGCCAAAGGCAAGATTCTCGGCAACGACCTATCAGGTGTTGTGGCTGCTGTGGGTTCTGAGGTCAACAGCTTGAGGGTCGGAGATGAGGTGTTTGGAACCACCCGTAATCGCGGAGCATGGGCGGAGTATGCTGTAGCCGATGCCAGTTCGCTGGCAACCAAGCCGGGCAGCTTAACCTTCGAACAGGCTGCTGTTTTCCCTGTCTGCGGAGTGACTGCCTTTGGGGCTTTGCGAAAGGCTGGCGTAGAGGAGGGCAAGCGGGTATTGGTCTACGGCGGCTCAGGTGGGGTCGGCGGTTTTGCCGTGCAGTTTGCCAAGGCACTCGGAGCTGAGGTCACCGCTGTCGTAAGCAAACGCAATATCGAACTAGCGTTGGAAAACGGTGCTGATGAAGCCATCGATTATACCCAGGAGGACTTCTCTAAGTGCGGCAAGACATTTGACGCCATCATCGGAGCAAACGGCTACAACCACTTGGGCACGTACAAGCGCCTGCTTGCCCCTGACGGCACATACATAGCAATTGGCAATGCCAAGCAAGGTGTCGCCGGGATGCTTGGGCCACTCTATTCAATTGGCAGCAACAAGCATATGGGATATGTGATATTCGCTCAAGAAGCAAAGAAGGGGCATCTCTCGTCAATCAGGAATCTCATCGAGACGAAGCAACTCCTACCACGGATAGATGCTACTTTCAATGTGAGAGAAGCCGATGCAGCCATCAAATATCTCATCGGGAACCATGCCCAGGGTAAGGTAGCCATCAGTGTCATTTTTGATGATGATAGTCGCGGCTAAGCACAATGTGAAGATAATACGGCTAATACAGATAAACTCATCTGATGAGGCTACAGGAAATTGTCCCCAATATGTCCCCAGCTAGTTGAAAACAAGCCATCTAGCAGGGGTTTTACACCACCTGGCGCTATTCCCACTCGATGGTGCCCGTGGGTTTGGGGGTGAGGTCAAAGACCACGCGATTCACGCCTGCCACTTCGTTGGTGATGCGTTCAACGATGCGTTCAAGCAGGTCATAGTCGAGTCGCTCGATGGTGGCGGTCATGGCGTCCACCGTATTGACTGCGCGCAAAATCACGGGGAATTCTAAACAGCGCGCATTGTTGCGCACGCCTACGGTCTTGAACTCGGGCACGGCAGTAAAGTATTGCCACACCTTGCCCGCAAGTCCCGCGCGTTCAAATTCCTCACGCAAAATGGCATCGGATTCGCGCACACATTCTAAGCGTTCGCGAGTGATTGCCCCCAGGCAGCGCACACCAAGACCAGGACCTGGGAAGGGTTGGCGCTCCACCATACCTTCGGGTAGACCAAGGGCACGGCCGCAGGCGCGTACTTCATCTTTGAAGAGCATCTTTAAGGGCTCAACAAGTTCGAATTGCAAATCATCGGGAAGCCCACCCACATTATGATGCGCCTTAACAGCTTTGGCGGTTTTTGTGCCCGATTCGATGATGTCGGGATAGATGGTGCCTTGTCCGAGAAAATCAATACCCTCAAGTTTGCGCGCTTCTTCTTCAAACACGCGAATGAATTCCGCACCAATTATCTTGCGTTTTTCTTCGGGGTCGCCCACGTTTTCTAATTTGTTGAGGAAGCGCTCAGTTGCGTCCACGTACACGAGGTTGGCACCAAGTTCTTCTTGAAACACGCGGACGACTTCTTCGGGTTCGCCCTTGCGCAAAAGCCCGTGGTTCACGTGTACGCAGGTAAGTTGGTCGCCTACTGCGCGAATAAGCAGGGCTGCCACCACGCTCGAATCTACGCCACCCGAAAGTGCAAGCAGTACCTTTTTGTCTCCAATCTGGCGGCGCAAAAGTTCAACTTGGTCGGCAATGAAGTTTTCCATGCTCCAATTAGGTGTTGCCTTGCAGGTATCGAAGGTAAACGCCCGCAAAGTGGCAAGGCGCTCATCGGTGTTTTCAGACCAAGCAGCAAGCGAAGTCAAACCGACAATGCGGCGGGCTTTGTGGTCAACCACCAAGAGAGGAAGGCCACTTTCATAGACTGCCTCTTCGGCGTCAATTATTTTCCCGTCAACCATGCGGTTTTCGCCACCGTTTAAGATAATGCCCTTCACGTTGGGAAGCGCCCCCAACTGGCTGGCGGTGATGTCGTGATTATGGATTTCGGAATAAACGCCGAGGTCTCGAATGTCGCGGGCAATAGTCGTGTTGTTTTCGCTTCCGAGATCCAGAATCAGAATCATGTCTTGCTGCATGGCAGACCCCTTTCGCAAGTCTTAAGTTATGTGATTGACCTATTGTAGCCCAGTGAGGGGCGCTTGACCTTGATATGCAGTAGAATACAAACATGAAATATTGAGCGAGTTTTTGAGTTTTGAATGGGGGGAATGATTATGTCGACAGCCTCGGGTTCTTTACAGGGTTCAGCTGCACCTTCGTTGGTTTATTTCAGTTCTTTACGTTTGAGTGATGGAGACACCCTCGCTGCAAAACTATGCCGCTTAATTGAAGCTGCCGGCATTGATACAATCGATTTCAATCACAAGTTTACGGCAATCAAAATGCATTTTGGGGAAGCGGGAAATCTTGCCTATCTGCGTCCGAACTATGCGCGGGTGGTGGTGGATGCCGTGCGAAAGCGGGGAGGGCGTCCCTTTTTGACGGACGCAAACACGCTGTACCCTGGGCGGCGCAAAAACGCGCTTGAGCATCTTGAACTTGCTTACGAGCACGGCTTTTCGCCGTTTTCAACGGGGTGTCACATTATCATTGCCGATGGGGTTGCGGGTACCGATGAAGTAGCAGTTCCTTTTTCAGGGGGCACCTATTTCACGGAAGCGAAAATCGGTCGTGCCGTCATGGATGCCGATGTGTTGATTTCCCTAAACCACTTCAAAGGACATGTTGAAATGGGCTTTGGCGGCGCGCTGAAAAACATCGGTATGGGCTGCGCTTCGCGTGCGGGCAAGATGGAGATGCACTCTGCAACAGGGGCAAAGGTCAAACAGGATAAGTGTATTGGATGCGAGAAGTGCGCGCGTTTTTGTGAGACGGGTGCCATCACCTATAAAGATAAGCACGCGTTCATCGACGCGGATATTTGCGTTGGCTGCGGACATTGTATCGGGGCTTGCCCGACGGATGCTATTCATGCCTCTTTCGATGAGAAGGGCGAAATTCTTGACAAGAAAGTGGCGGAATACACGAAAGCAGTTCTTGCGGGGAAAGACCATTTCCACATAAGTCTGGTAATTGACGTGACACCTTTTTGCGATTGCTGGCGTTCAAGTGATAAGCCTATTGTCGCTGATATTGGCATGTTTGCTTCCTTTGACCCCGTTGCGCTTGATTTAGCGTGTGCCGAAGCAGTAAACCAACAGCCTCCCGTTGCGGATAGTGCTTTGGGGGATGCCCTTGCGCGGCTTAAGGCTGCGGGTGGGGATGGCGGTGCTGGCGGCGGCACGGATGGCTTTGCTGCTGCGGGGCAGGATAATTTTACGATGGTTCACGGTCACACGAACTGGCGCACGACCATCGATCACGCGGTGAGTCTTGGTATCGGCAACGACGCTTACGAGATAATCGAGGTAAAATAACAAGCGCACAGGTCATTGTGAAGATGAACTGCGCTCCTCTCAAACCAATCAAGACGAGCAAAGCGCTTAAAGAGCAAGCTGCTGGTAGAGGTCGTTGTCTCTAAAGCCGAGGGAGCGATAATATTCGCGGGTGCCCACAGAACTAATCACGTTGATTTTTTCATATCCTTCAGCGCGGGCAAACGCGCAGGCTTCTTCAATGAGCTGTTTGCCAAGCCCGAGGTGTTGAGCGCTCGTGCCTTCTTGCTTGAGTTGGGCAACTTTGCCATAGATGTGGACTTCTCGAATCATTGCTTCACGAGGGCTGAAGGGCAGACTTGCGCGGTGTGCGTGGACATAGTCTGCTTTCGGAAGAGATAGACGCAAGAATCCCGCGATTCTGTTTTCAGGCGTAACCCACTCAAGAAAAAATTCTTGCGTAACAGCGGTTGCAAACGTCTGTGTTTTGAGGGCAAGCTGTTCAATATTGGTGTCGTTCGTGCTGATTTCTCGGTAGCGAATTTCTGCTATGGGCTTGTCCAGCTCTTCGATTTTACGCTCGACCATTTGTCTGAGGTTCGTCTTTTTGTTTCCCGCAACGATGTCGTGTGCTGAAATATCTCGAATCATACGTGAGATGCGCATGAACGAAGGGGTGGCAAGGGTATCTGCCACCAAGACATCGACCAGTTCTTCTTCCGAATAAGGGCGCCAGGTTTTGTCTGCATAATGCGCGTTGAGCTTTGTGCCGTTTACCAAAACGCAGGGGTAGAGCTTCACTTCATCGGGCAGATACGCTTCTTCGGTTACGAAGCGCTGATAATCTGCTTTGTCGGCTTCAGGGGATGAGCCGTAGAGGTTCACCATGAAATGAGCGTGTATTTTAAATCCGAAGATTCTCAGCAACGCGAAGGCTTCTCGGATTTTTTCCAGGCTGATGGCGCGGTTATTTGCCTTGAGAATGTGCGGGTCAAGGCTTTGAATGCCCATTTGGATTTTGGTGCATCCAAGGCGGCGCAACAATTTCAGACTATCAGCAGTGATGAGGTCAGGACGCGTTTCAACTACCAGTCCGACCACGCGGTGACGGGCGTTTTCGTTTCGGCGATGGTGCTCTTCGAGTTCGTCGAAATCGGCGCATTGTTCGAGCGATACCTCTTCCCAGGCACTGTCTTTTCCGTAGAGGGAAGCTATTGCTTGGCGGTAAGTTAGTAAGCCCTCGTTGACTTTTTGCTGCATGGCGCGGGCGTTTTCGGTGAGGCTTTCTTCGGTATTGAGAATCCCCTTGCTTTTGTAAAACGCACGGCGAGTTTTGGCGTTGTGTTCGAGGTCGTCGTCATTGAGCGCGCGGAAAAGTTCTGCCACAAACCAAATTTGGTAGGGCAGGGGATAATCGTTCCACGTTCCCCCCAACACGATAAGTTCGATTTTGTCGGTGGGGTGCCCCATATGCGTCAATGCCCGCAGGCGTGATGCCACTTGCAGATAGGGGTCGAAATAGTTGCGTTCCGCCCGTTGGCAGGCTGGTTCATCGCTGAGATAACTTTTCGGCATCCGCAGATCGTTCGGGCAATAGATACAATCGCTTGCACATGCCCAAGGCTTCGTGATAACTGTAATTGTCGCCACGCCTGATGCGGTTCTTCTGGGCTTCACCTGCAAAAGCGCAAGCATTTGCTTTTCTAGGCCGGGGGTAACATTCCAGCTTTCCCAGCGCGCGGGATCTGCCTCTTTCACCTTAAGGTAGAAGGGCAACAGCTTCTTTTTCACAAAATGCTGACGGTTATCACTCAGATTTTTATTGTGGCGATGAAGCATCTTTGCGAGCAGCTTATCGTCAAGGTGCTTTCCCTTGCGAAGTTCGTTGAATATTTCTTGTAAAATAGTTTCCATGGTAAAGTGCATTCTACCAAGAGAGAACGGTATCGGTGCCCCATGAATGCTGAGACTGCTAAAATACTTTGCAAACTCAACAATGATTTCTACCAAAACCATTACGTTTCGTTTTCGGCGACGCGCAAATCTGCGTGGACAGGGTGGGAACGATGCCTCGACGAAGTGAAGGATGTTGTTGGCGCACGGCTTGTGGACGAACAGGTTGATGGCGGGAAGCGGACTGGTGGGCAGACTGTTGGACAGCAGGTTGATGGTGGGCAGGTTGTGGACGAACAGACGGTCGGCGGGCAATCAAGCTCTGCCACGGAATCTCGAAACCTTTCAGTCTTTGATTTGGCGTGCGGAAATTTAAGGTTCGCAGCATTTCTTGAAGCGGCACTTCCCGCAACGCGCTTGAGCTTTTATGCCGTTGACAACTGCGATGCCCTTGCTTGTCAAGACAAGCCTGCTTTTTCAAAGCTTGCCCTGAACTATCAAAACCTTGACATTATGGGTTTGTTGCAAGCAGGTCTTTGTCTGAATGAACACTTTGTTGCCCCTGTGTGTGACCTTTCGGTTTCCTTTGGTTTTTTGCACCACGTTCCCTTGCTCGCCTATCGTCAAGAGGTTTTGTCAAGCCTTGTGGCGCAGACGCGTCAAGGGGGATACGTCATCATTTCGCTGTGGCAATTCTTGAACAACAAAGCGCTCGGTGAAAAGGCACGCAGGGAACATGAAGCTGCTTTGACCGAATTGAACCTTCGTCATCTTACTTTTGAATTGGACGAAAATGACTACCTGCTTGGGTGGAAAAATCTTTCCCAAGCATGGCGCTATTGTCACAGTTTTTCTGATGCCGAGATTGATTCTTTAATCGAATTTCTGGGAGAAAAGGTGGCAGTAGTTGCTCGATTTGTCTCTGATGGCAGAAGCGAAAATCTCAATACCTACCTCATTTTAAAAGTACTCTAAAAATCGTAAAAATGTGTTAAGAAGTCCAGTTCATGATGGATTGGAATATATACGTTCTATGATGCAATGAATCCCTTTCTATAATCAAATCGAACGGATAATCGTTTGCAAAAGCGATTCGTTCAGGAATGGTTGACTGAAAACTTTTCTAAGGACTGAAGTCGAAAAACTGTTCTTTTAACAACAGCAAAAACCAAATACAAGAGGTTTGGTTTCTTGCTGGCTAATATCTTGAGGAAGTTCTTTGGCGCAAGAAATCTTATTTTTTGTTGTTGTCTGCATGGACATATAACAGCTTGTTTTGTTGCCCGACAAAGAGATCAAAAGAGCCGTACGTGAAGGAAGGAAGTCCGATGAACGCAGGGAAACATACCAGAATCAAAGAAGGAAAAAGCAAGAAGCTAAGGACTGTTAGACAGGCTCTTGCTTGCCTGCTTGCTGTCAACTTAGCTATGACCATGACCGGTTCATTAGCTTCATTTGCCGATCAGGTTGTTACGCCCGATGGCAACATGGTGGAATATGGGGGCACTCCACCTGCGCAAGCATCGGGTGAAGAAGAGCCGTCGGAAAACAGTGCGGGCGGGGGTGAGTATAACTTTACTCTTCCTGGCTTTGATGACTATGAAGGGATTATCCCTAACCCGTCTGACGAAGGCTTTATTGAGATTATGCCCTTGGGTGGTCCTATTGACGGCGACCCCAGTAGAGTAACGGTTGATGACTGGGCTGAGCTAAGAGCTGCGATAGGAAATCCAAGCATTTTATACATTAGACTCTCAAGAGATATTCAGCGCACTGGGGGTGATGTGATAGCTAACGACTTGCCTTCAATCAGCCGCAGTTTGGTTATCGATGGCGATGGAAAAACGCTTGATTTGCGGGGGACGTCAACGACCATTGCGCGAAAAACTTTCCATCTTTCTCCTGGCGCTCCGCTTGCTTCACAGTTCACTTTGAAAGACATCAACATCATTCGCCCCAACGGCGGCACCTCGCAGATGATCTCCTCTCTTGGTGGCGTTTCTGCCAATGGGCAGCCTGCTGCAGCCAATAATGCAGCGGGCGATTCGGTTTCCAATAACAGTAACTCGGGGGCAAATTGGACGGTGAATTTGGAGGATCTGAGAGCCCCTCAAACAGCAGGCAGCGCACCGAGTGGTTGTTTGCTTACGGTGCCTGGCGGTACGGTAAACATTACGGGCACACTCCTTTGGGACAACAGCCCTAACTCGACAGGTGGCAATCAATCTATCATCAATGCGCGCAATCAAAATTACAACGCAGCTGATGTGTTTATTAAAGGAAGCGGCTGCGGAACCAACAACGGTCTTATCAGTGCACAGCACAATGACAGTTCAGCTGCTAATCCGCGTGGCAGCTACATAAATGTCAGGAACGGCTCGAAACTGCATCTTGAAGGAACTGGAACTGGATTGGAAGCGGTTATCTGGATAGGAAATTTTGCAGCAGGATCAATCGCCCAAATTACCGTGGATGATTCTGAAGTTGAGGTTTACAGCATGACTACGGGATACGATGTTACGGGCGCAGTAACTATGTGGGGTGAGAGCGGTCAGGGTGGTCGCGGTGGCGGTGGTATCACGCTGAGTAACGGTTCCGATTTCAAGGTATTTTGCATAAACCGTGCTGGTGGTATGGCTGTTCTCCAGCGCATGTGGAATGGTAATTTTATTGTTGATGGTGAAGGTACGGAATTGTATGCACATTCCTTCCTCCATACCAACAACTATGCTGCAACGGTTCGCTTTTTTGCGGTGGGCGACCAAACTTTCGATGTGCGCAATGGCGCTCATGTAACAATCATCAAAGAACCTGGCAACAACACTAGGCAAAATGCTGCTGCCATTCGCTTTGGCCTTGGTGCGCGCAACGAGTTTTTTGTCTCTGGTGGTGCCTCGGTTGATGTTCTTCGCAAGGGAGGTACAAACGCAGTTTCTACCAGTGGCTCTGCACTTTCCGCTCAAGCTGCTGTTGAGTTCGATGCAACGCGCTGGACCTTCGATGTGTCGGGTTTCCAGTCAGACATCACACTTGTTTCTGAGCGCGGCGCCTGCGTAGCTGCTGGTGGCGAGACCTACGGTACCATCACGGTAGGCGAAGGCGCGGTCTTTATTGCGCGCGGCGCGGTTAACAACAATAGTGTTGGAATTTTTAATGCAGGGAGCAACTTTACGTTCACAGCTAATCACCCTCTGTATTACGATTTCGCTAATACCTATGTGGGAACAAATCGGTCCCTTGTTTTCACAGGAGCCGCTAACAGCACCTTTTCTTCAACCAATTCAGACTTGGCTGTTTGGGGCAATCGCAACAACCGCGACAGCACAGGTAATGGTGGCGCCAACAGTTCTGACAACCTCATTCAATACGACCCTTTCCGCACGTGGTCGATGGTTACTTATAGCCTAACGGGAAGTCTTGCTTCAACCGCTTCGCCCACTTTTTCGTCTCCCGACAGCCCGTATCTCAGCAACGCTGCGGATAATTTTGGCACGCGAGGCTTGGCACCTTACCGCCGTATTTCAGGCAATAATGCTACTCCTGTTATCAAGGAAATCTTGCAGCCTACCAACGCCGATAAATACGTGCGCGGTCTTGGCGTGGTGCCCGAGGGCGTTGATTTTGATGGCCGCTACCTTTGGACGGGCGAGGCTTTTGGTCGCTTTGAGATTACCCATGATGGGGTGACTACGACAACAGGTGTCGGACAAGTAACTTCATTGAGGGAAGAAGAAGTTTATGAAATTGAGACTTTAGCTGACCCTCTTGAAGGTGTGCTTCGCTACGTCAAGCCAGGCGGAACGTTCTTAATTACGGGCGACACCTACAAACTTTTGAGCGTTTGGCGCGGACAAGATGACAACCCCAATTCCCCGAGAATTCATCTTGCGAAGCCTGAAGACATACCTGGTCCTGTTACGGTTATTGATGTTTTACCGCCAGCTCCTGCCACCCTTACGATGCCCAATAACGGCAAACTATGGCAGGGCTTGACTACCGAAATTACAGGTTCGTGGCTCACTGCGCCGCAACAAGCCTTGGCGCAGCCCCATAATCCCGACCCTGCGGTGAAGCTTTATGCTGTGCTTAAAACGGTCGGCGGTACAACGAGCATCATAAGTGATTTAGGCAATCCTGTTGAAGGTGTTTTGAACGCCAATGGTACTTGGATATACACTTTGCCCGACAGCGTGGTTTCTACTCTGGCGCTGGGTGATGAAGTCTATTTCGTGTTAGAGGATGCCAATGGTAATGCTAACCCGCTGGTTGATACTGCCATCCATGACACTACGAAATTGGCTGCACCGCATCTGACAGTGTTCGAGCCTGACTTGACCTTGTCGCATAACGATCAGGTTATCGGGCTTCGCCAAGCAACCCAAATTGCCGAGTTGGGAATCAACAGCGTTCCGCAATATGCAGCCTTGAAAGATCTTATCAATGCGCGTGCCGACAAGCTCTACCCGAGCGTCACGCTTGATACCGCAGTTTCGGTAACTAACGTCACTCCTTTGTGGGATAGTCCCAACTATTATGATCTTGAAACTTTCAAGACAAGCAATCCTGATGGCAAGAGTTACGCGGTGCGCTACGCGGCTGATGCCGACCCGACTATCTATAAAAATGGCTCAGTCAAAGTAGAGCCTTATATAGAAGCAAAGAAATATATTGCGGCAAATGATTTCGAAATTACTGTTAACAATGCAAGCACGTTGATGAGCAAGCCAACTGCCACGCGCGATGCTGAACTCATTGCTTTGGCTGAGGCGGTGGGGCGTTTGAGCATTGATGATCCGTGGAATACTTCGCTTGTGCGTGTGGCCTCTGTTGCGATTCCGAATCCCGCTCAAGCGGGGGATTGGGATGTGACTTTCTATATCAACGGGCAACCTCAAGACTACGACCATACGGTCACCATCAAGGCGCACGTAATTCCTGGCAACATGCCGATTATCCTGATTGATGCTCCTATCAGCGTTTGGAATGGGGATGCATCTGAACCTTTTGAAGCGCTTGGAGGAAGCCGCCCCACAGGCTCTATTTTGCCT
>Ga0082212_10003211_pt1 | contig 23286 bp, 25 predicted proteins | sample TergutNt197P3_FD_71548 | JGI IMG/M metagenome (GOLD analysis project Ga0082212, IMG submission 71548) | Neocapritermes taracua P3 segment gut microbial communities from Petit-Saut dam, French Guiana - Nt197 P3 | ecosystem: Host-associated > Arthropoda: Insects > Digestive system > Gut ...
CATACCCCTCGACGTGTCAAACCTGAACGGGGTGCGGGCAGGCATCAAAGCAGACGCTGTCAGCGGGATCGAAGGGGACGTAGAATACACGCTGGAGATTTACGGCGCAGAAGACGTCCTGGCCCTTGAGTTGGAGTTTGTGATTGACGGCCCTCTCGCCGGCATCGGCGTTGAAGGAATCAACGGTTTTGAGCCAATGGCTGACATCTTCTGGACCTATGCAGGGAACGGAGCCTGGACGGGTGCGGTCACCCTCAAATACGAGGCAGGGGACTCGACAGGCTTCAGCAAGCCCACAAAGCTTGCGGATGTTGCTATATTTTCTTTTGCCCCGACAGGGCTTGGAGACGCAGCCATGAAACTGACAGGCTTCAGGGCAGTAGGGCTTGAAGGCGAAACGACGCACTACCTTACCTCCAGAATCGCAATACCTGAAGCCATGACTACCATCGAGCAGCTCGTATGGTCAAAATACGACCTGAACAAGGACAACACCGTAGACGCCCTCGACCTCGGCATCATGCTGCTTTACTGCGGTTTCGACAGCGACAGCACCGATTGGGGCACTTTGGTAAAAGTCAACGATTCTAGGGGAAGGCCAGTCACAGCCAGCATGTGCGACGTAAACAGCGACGGCGTGATTGACATGCTCGACCTGCTCGACCTGTTCATCCACTACACCAAATAGCATGACAAAAGGGGACGGTTCCTGTGTCACGCAGGAACCGTCCCCTCATATTTGAGTACTGACAAAGAGATTTACAAGTTCTTTTGAATGTTCCGATATGTAATCAGCATACATATCCCCAATAAAGCCAAAACTCCCCGCTTGTGCCAAATTTCTTGCGCTAGAAAACATGCCTGCCTGTTTCGTCAATAAAGCCCCATTTGCCGTCGTAATAGCTGCCATCGTCTTCATATTCATAAGCGCCAACGCTGACAGCAATGCGGCCCTCAGAGAACCCTTCATATATGACGTTGGGTTCGGCACTGTAAGAAGCCCCTATTGCGTCATATTCTATCGGTACGGCGATCCTGCCGGCTTCATCGACAAATCCATATTTGAACCTTCCCAGCTCACAAATCCCAACAGCGGCCAGCCCCTCGGAAAACCTGCCGGCCCAATCATACCTGCACGGGACAGTTTCCCTGCCCGATGTGTTTATAAACCCAAACTTGCCGTTTTGCGCGACTTGAGCCATGCCGTTGTAAAAAGGGCAAACGTAGTCATATTTTCCAAAAGGCACAACAATTTCATTCGCTTCATTTATAAATCCCCATTTGCCGTCAAGGCAAACTGCTGCAGCGCCATCGGAGAACCCCATTCTTTGGCCGCTTCCGTCATTGGTGTCAATTTGATAAAGCTGGCCATAAATAAACGGTATAGTTGCTTCCCCTTGCTTGTCAACAAATCCCCACTTGCCGCCAACATAAACATTGTTATAGCTTTCGGCACCTATGTTGGCCGCAGCAAGGCCATTTGAAAAGTCTTCTGCGCAATCATATGTTAATGGAGTGAACAATTCACCTTTTTTGTCAACGAAGCCCCATTTTGCAGCTGTATTCCAGTCGCCCAACATAAAAGCCGCTAACTCTTCGCTGAAGGGCTGGACATAGTCATACTGGCAGGAAATTGTTTCACTGCCTGTTTCGTCAATAAAGCCCCACTTGCCGTCAAGGCAGACTGCTGCTACCCCGTTGCTGAAGGACTGAACCGCTTCATATTTGTAAAACAATGCTTCTGCTCCATTTGACATTGTCGCTGCTTCATAAATTCCTTCAACAGACTCTGCGTTGTGGGCAGTGCATCCTAGCGCAAGAAACAGCAGGGTGATCAATGTGGCAAACATGATATTATATGAAAAATTTGTCTTCATAGCACCTCCATATCGGCTGGCGCCAAGGTCAGCGACTTGTTTCATCCCTCGCCTAGTTTCTTCCAGTTGTAATCATAGTATAGCATACTTTTTGGGCTATCTAGTTCCTTTCTTTTTTTAGCTGGCCGTCAGACCAGCGAAACCTCGCGGTTGGCGAGCATGACGGTTTCCGGGCCAAAAGCCTTGCAAATTACGTGCCGAGAGGAAGCATCGCGTCCGTCATCATCTGCATGTGGGCAAACGACATGTAGCACCGCTTGAAACCGTCATGGCTTATTGGCGCGGCTTTGCCTTCATGCCGGATCACGTTGTCTTAAATGTGCCACGTTGCAGGGGTTTTTCGCCCCGACACCAAGTCTTCGCCTAACCCTTCCACGGCCTCTACGACCACGGTATGCATGGAAACTCGCCGGCCACTTTGGGGCTACTTTTTCAGAATCGGATCCGGAGCTTCATGGCGCCTGAGGGCTAATGTTGCTTTGTCCTCAAATCAGTGGGGCATGGGGCGCAACTCTTCCATTTCAAAAGGAACGGAAGTCGTACTTTGACTTCCAGACAATGAGGCTGTTGGCGCTTCGGTTAGGGAGTGAACAATAACAAAAATTAATGCGTTTGTCCTCATTCGTTGGTGAAAAACATTGACAACTGAAGCAAAACACGATTGTGATGCAACGCTGTTTTCAAGGCATTTAGCAACAAACCAGTTATCCTCTTTTTTTCAACAAGCCGCCTTCAGGTCCGGCTTGACTGCTGTTCGGCTACGATTTCATCAAGCTCGTCAAGAACACCCTCATCACCGGTAAGGTGGAATGGCTCATATCTGACTTCAAGTAAATGCAAAATTTGATATATCTTATCCCACTTAACAAACTGCAAAGGAGTCATGCTGTGCCGCCTCATATATTTTCGAGCAATGCCAATTTGATAATAGGCGACATCGTTAAACCGCCGCATTTCCATTTCTACACCTCCATCCAGCTTTCCCAGTCAAAGGACAACTCCGCATCGAGCATATCTTCCACATAAGGCGCAGCCTCAAGAAATAAATATGATTTAGGATTCGTCAAAAGCTCGTAAGTTTTGGTTGTCATGAACAGACGCATGGCGTTAGTCACAGGGATTTTTTGTTTTTCGGCATAGGCATCAACAACCTGTGCCGTTATGGATTCTATACAAACCTCGACAATATTATCATTGACTTCATTCATCGGATTATCCCCCTTTCGGTCAATCGAAGCAAGTCGACGGCGTTTTGTGTTCCAAAGAAAAACTGCCACGGCAGATTGTCTGGCTCGATAAGTGCAATTAGCGCGTCGATGGCTTTATCCGTCATAACCTGCCCTTTGGTCAACGGCATAACTGTTTGTATCGCTGCGCGAGTATTATCGTTCGCAGTCGGACCTATCACAATATCGTATTTGTGTTTTTGAACTTTGCTTTCGCGATTGAGAACCACGAAACGCATCCATTCTCTATCGGCGGAAGTAAATTCTTTTGTGTTAAGTATCGTCAAATTGTCAAGGTCGAACTTGTATGTGTACAGCAAAGGTGTGACGCTCTTTTCAACTCCGCGTAACGCGAAGCGTTCTTCTTCGATAAACTTGTTCCGAATTGCAAGTCGCTCGGCATGGCGGATATCACGCGATGTATAAAAACCCCGCCCGAAGTCTTTGTTGCCCTTTCCTTTGGTCACATCGATTTTATCAAACTCGTAAATCGTGCCGTGATATAGCGTAATGATGTTCGCCATTATTCATCCCTCGCCTAGTTTCTTCCAGTTGTAATCATAGTATAGCATACTTTTTGGGCTATCTAAACAGAAATTGTTGATGCTGATTCATGATTTTATTAATATTAGCGATGCCGGAATTGCTAAAAGAAAATGGCTTTTGGGACACTAAAGGCGGACGTGATTATACAATAGGGTATGATCCTAACAAAAAAGAATATGAAGGAATCATATCCATAAACTCAAGCACAAAGGGGCGCTGCATGGTAGAAAAATCTTCGCCCAGTCTGTGGATATTAGGGTTGCTTGCCGAAAATTCAAGCCCTAAGTGGAAAATTTCCCCAATGTTACGAGAAAAAGAATGATCTTCGTAGCTATAAAAAGATCAGTGCTCTGCCATTTTTTCCAAAGCTGCGTCGATGCCTTTCACTAGCTGATCTGAGCAGGAAGAGGATTTGCTGCCGCATCTGACGCCTTCTAGTTTTTCTTTTACATAGGATACGGGCTGGCCCTTCAGCAATATGGAGATGGCCTTGAGATTTCCGTTGCAGCCGCCTTCGAATGCAACATCTGTAAGGATGTCGTCTTCAATTTCGAAAAAAATTTTCGTTGGGCATACGCCTCTCGGGATGTAGGTGAATTTCATAGATATCTCCTTTTCTCTTGTCCGTTTGCGATTTTAGTCCGTAAGTCACTAATAATAGTATAGCATACTTTTTGGGTTATCTAAACGGAAACTGTTGACGCTGATTCATAATTCACCTCATCACAAAAAATGATCTTGACATTTCAGAACGCTTGTTCTATAATAAAAATGACAAATTGCAATAGCCATCAGCGGAACGACGTTAGCCAATATGAAAGTTGATGCTTTCCACTGGCTGAAAGGACAAGGCGCATTTTTGCCGCTTGAAAAAGCAACGGACATTGTTTTGGAGCCGAAAAACTATATCAAACTTGTTAAAGGCGAAAAACTCCAAAAGGATTATTCACTTGACGAAATACGCGAAACGGCTATCGAGATGCACGACTATCTGCGGGAAATAAAAGTAGTGGAAGCCCATAAGCCGATTTTCATTGCAGGGATTCTAATTGCCCTTTCGGACGATGATTTTTGCAAAATGTATTCCGCTTTGCCGTCATTCAAAACGGTAATGTCGAGCATACAGTCAGCGATTGAAAACGTATTGAAAAACAGCGGGATAAAAAGCGATAGAGCTTCTTACATAAAACAAGTTTTCAAGACCTTGCAAGACAACACAAAGTTTTCAAGTATTCCGCTTATTCAAAAGAAGTCTATAAACTGGTACATAGAACAGCTCGAATTGAAAATCAAACCTATGATGGATTACGCCGACAGCACGGTTGACGCGCTCGGAGTGTTCTACCATGAGTTTATTAAATATTCGGGCGGCGATGGGAGCGGATTGGGTATCGTCTTGACCCCACAGCATTTAACCGAATTTATGTGTGATTTGGCGGACGTAAACAAGAATAGCCGCGTTGTTGATATATGTTGCGGTTCGGGTTCATTCTTGATAACAGCAATGAGCAAAATGTTCAAAAACGCAAACCCGCAGGAAGCCGGAAATATCCGTCAGAATCAATTGTACGGAATAGAGTTTGACGATGGGCTCTATACTCTTGCCATTGCAAATATGATAATCCGTCAAGACGGTAAATCGAACATTTACAAGGGCGATTGCTTTAACCCTGATATTGAAAGCGAAATCAAAGCAAAGAACATCAATGTCGGATTGATTAACCCGCCATATTCACAAACGGACAAGTGCGAATTAGAGTTTGCGGAGCAGCTTCTTGAAATGCTTTCAATCGGCGGTACGGGTGTTGTTGTCGTGCCTATGAGTTGTGCTATTGGCACGAAATTTAAGGATGTCCGTGAAAGGTTATTCAAGAAGCACACACTAAAAGCTGTATTCTCAATGCCCGACGATATATTTTACCCGACGGCAACAAACCCTTGTGTTATGGTGTGGGAAGCGCACAAAGCGCATGACAGCAAATATGAAACATTTTTTGGGTATTGCAAAAGCGATGGTTTTGTGAAACGTAAGAAATTAGGGCGTATTGACTATTACAATACTTGGAAAGAGATAGAAGAAAAATGGCTTAAACTGTACCGTAACCGCGATGTTGAGGACGGATTATCAGCGCGGCAATGTGTAAAGCACAACGACGAATGGCTCTGCGAGGCCTACATGAAAACGGATTACAGCCGTTTGACACAAGAAGATTTCCATGAAACTGTTCGCCTTTTCCTTTCATATCAAGTTGCAAATGGTATTTCCGACCTATCAAGCGCGTTCCCTATTCAGAACGAACCTATTCATCTCAACATGAATAATGTGGGTGAATACACATTAGGCGAGCTGTTCACATTCAAAAAAGGCAAACGACTTACCAAAGCTGATATGGTTGCGGGAACAGTTAATTTTATCGGTGCGATTAGTGAAAATAATGGTGTCCGTCAATTCATTGATGTTGAACCAATATATTCTCCAAATTGCATTACCGTAAATTATAATGGCAGTGTCGGGGAAGCCTACTATCAGTTTGAACCGTTTTGGGCTTCTGATGATGTGAATGTCCTTTATGCTGACACTTGGAAATTAAATAAATATATTGCAATGTTCATAATAACTACAATCAAAGCGAACCGTTACAAATTTAGTTATGGAAGAAAATGGACATTAGAAAAAATGAAAGAAAGCATAATAAAGTTACCCAAATCATCGGACGGTTCGCCAGACTGGGCATATATGGAGCAGTACATAAAATCCCTGCCATATAGCGACAAAATATAATTGAGCAGCGCATTTGGCATGACATGCCGCCCTGTTTTCCGTAATTCAATTCCTTGACCTTTTGCAAACGGATTATTGAAGAAACAAAATCTTTGATTTTATAGTTTTTTCCGTGGGTTCGTGTATAATATATATTAGGAATGAGTTACACATCTCAAGAGAGACAAATTAGGGAATATTTCATAACCCTGAATCTATAGAAAGCGATGTGAAGAAAATGGAATGTGCAGTAAAACTAATATGGGATCAAGAAACGGACAGATGGCATTCTGAATCGGACGATAACCTCTGTATTACGCTTGAAGCGGCGTCATTTGATGTTTTGGTCGAGAGAATTCGTGTAGCCGCGCCTGAAATGCTCGAATTAAATTGTGGCTATAAAGGCCCAATAAAATTGAACTTTGAAGTTGAACGTGTAGAGACGCTTAACATGGTATCGTAATGGCAGATTATAGTAGAATTGTACGAACGATTTTAAAAAGGCATGGTTGCGCATTTGTTCGGAAAGGCAAGGGCGATCACGAAATATGGTACAGCCCCATTGTTAATAGGAATATTACTGTGGATGGAAAAATCGTTAAGAAAGGTACAGCAAATGGAACGCTGATTAAAGCAGGCATTGCCGAGAGAGTATAGCGTTGTACGGAATATTCGGAGCAGTCATTTTGATGATAATTGTCATTCTTGTTGACAATTTTCCAATTGCGCCTATAATATAAAATATCTTGCCTCGCGAAAGGAGAAAGGAAAATGTCAAAAAAGAAAATCCCGTACAAAACTCACATTTTGGAGGAGGAAATTCCAAAAGCGTGGTACAACCTCCGCGCAGACATGAAAACTGACCACAGGCCAATGCTAAACCCAGCGACCTTTCGACCTGTAACTGCGGCCGACCTGACCCCTGTATTCTGCGAAGAGCTGGTTAAGCAGGAGCTCAACGACAAGGATCGTTTTATCGAGATACCGCAGGAAATCAGGGACTTCTACAAGATGTTCAGGCCATCGCCGGTAGTCCGCGCACACTGCTTGGAAGAAGCACTGGACACGCCAGCCCGGATATACTACAAATACGAAGGCGGCAACACGTCTGGGAGCCACAAGCTCAATTCTGCCGTTGCTCAGGCGTACTATGCAAAAAAACAGGGCCTGCGAGGCGTAACTACGGAAACAGGGGCGGGGCAGTGGGGGACAGCCCTGTCGATGGCGTGCGGGTATTTTGGGCTGGAGTGCCACGTCTACATGGTGAAGCTGTCTGCGCAGCAGAAACCGTACAGGAAAGGCGTTATGGAGACTCACGGCGCTGTTGTAACCCCGTCTCCGTCAGACACAACCGAAATCGGGCGCAAAATACTGGCAGAAAACCCGCAGACCGGCGGCAGCTTGGGATGCGCTATTTCCGAAGCGGTGGAAGTCGCACTGAACACAGAAGGCTACAGGTATGTCCTCGGCAGCGTCTTAGACCAAGTACTGCTGCACCAAACCGTAATCGGGCTGGAAGCAAGGACTGCGATGGAAAGACTCGGCGAGTACCCGGACATTGTCATAGGGTGCGTTGGCGGCGGCTCGAATTTCGGCGGGCTTGTAGCGCCGTTCATGGCAGACAAGCTTGCAGGCAAAAAAGCGCCGTATTTCATAGCAGTCGAGCCAGCCTCGTGCCCGTCTATGACGCGAGGCCGCTTCGCGTACGATTTTTGCGACACGGGCAAGGTCACGCCGCTGGCTAAAATGTACACTCTCGGATCGGCGTTCATGCCGCCGACCAGCCACTCCGGCGGCTTGAGGTATCACGGCATGAGCCCGATCGTATCGCAGCTATTCCATGACGGTTATATCGACGAAGCGCGGGCAGAAAGCCAGAACCGCGTATTTGAAGCCGCCACGCTGTTCGCTCGCTACGAAGGCAACCTCCCGGCGCCGGAATCATCCCATGCGATACGCGTCGCCATCGACGAAGCATTGAAATGCAAAGAAACCGGTGAGGAAAAGACTATTTTGTTCTGCCTTTCAGGGACAGGCAATTACGACGTGGGAGCATACATGCTGTACAACAGCGGAAAGATGGAGGACTACGTGCCGACGGAAGAAGACCTTGAAAAAGGGTTTGCCGGCATTCCGGATATCGAAGCTTAAGCCGTCATACAGAAGACTTGAGCGTCGTGGTGATTTTGGTGCCCTTGCCGGGGGTGCTTTCAATTTCCACGGTGCCGTTGTGGTACTGGGCAATGTGCTTGACTATCGAAAGGCCAAGCCCGGTGCCGCCTGTTTTTTTGGAACGGGACTTGTCCACGCGGTAAAACCGTTCAAATATCCGGTGGATATGCTCATTCGAGATGCCGATCCCGGTGTCGGCAATTACTATTTTCACCTCATTTTTGACTTTGTCAAGGCTGATGTATATTTTGCCGCCGTCCACGTTGTATTTTATGGCGTTTTCGATCAGGTTGAACAAAAGTTCGGCGACCATGTTTTTGTTCGCCTTGACTTCAAAGTTTCTGCCTGACATGTTTGTAGAAATGTTCTTTTCTTTTGCAAACGACGCCAAGCTGAGCAAAGACTCCTCAGCCAAGTCGTGCAAATTGAAAACTTCAAATTGTTTTGTTGTTGAATTTTCATCCAGTTCGGACAGCTTGAGTATATCGTTGACTAGGGATATCATACGGTCAGTTTCCGTTTTGATTTTTTTGATGAATTCAAGGGTATCCCCTTTTTTAGCCATGCCTAGGACTATCATCTCCGACAACCCTGAAATCACAGTAAGGGGAGTCTTTAATTCATGGGATACGTTCGCAGTAAATTCGCGCCGGAGCTTTTCCGCGTCGGCTTTTTCGGTTATGTCGAGAAAAAGCAGGATTGCGCCGCTGTTGGTCTCGTTTTTGAAGACCGGGTCAAAAAATATCTGGACGGTCCGCCCGGCAAAGTCAAATACCGAGTCGCTGGCCTCGCCGTTCAAAGCCGTCCGCACTTTCTCCAAGAAATCGACTCGCCTAGTCAGTTCCAATATGTTCTTGTTCATGTATTCCGTGGCGCTTGCGTCAAAGAGTTTCATGGCGCTGATGTTTGAAGCGAGTATCAAGCCTTGCGGGCTGAGCAGGATGAGGCCCTCCCTCATGTCCTCGATAATGGTCTGAATCGTGTTGGTGTGATCCTCAATCGCCTCAAGCTGCTCCCGTATCTGATCTTTTTGCCGCGATATCGTAAGAAGGAAAGGGGACAGCTCGTCGTAAGGGTAGTCGTCGTTGTCTTTTGAAGGATCCAGGTTGTTGATGGGGTCCACGATCCGCTTAGTGAGCCTGCGCGAAACAAAGTACGCCAATATGACAACGAGCAGCACAATCAAGGCAACAGGAGCCAACAAGGACAAGAAAGCATTGAACATGCTTTCCGTGGTCTTTGCTACTCTCAAGACAAAACCCCCGTCGAGCCTGACTGCGTAATAAAAAATGTCCTCATTCAAAGTCGCAGAGAAGCGCTTGCTTTCGCCGCGCCCGCTTTCCAGCGCCTGCCTAACCTCGGGCCGGCTTGCGTGGTTTTCCATGCCCGAAATGTCCGAATAGCTGTCAAACAGCACCTCGCCGTCCGCTGCTATCAGTGTGATCCGGTTGTCGGCCAAGGTCAGCTTCAACGAATCAAGATAAGGCACAGGGTCGGTTTCACGGGCAACAGCCTTCAGCAGGTGCTGAGCCTCCTGCACGATTTCTTGCTTCACCTGATTGCTGAAAAAGCTGTAGAACACTGCAGCAAGCAGTATTGCCGTAACAAGCACCCCAGAGACGGTGAGCATAAGCATATTCAAGTATATTGTTTTTTTCATGTTCATTTACCCAGTTTGTATCCCACGCTCCGGACAGTCTTTATCCATTCGCTGCCAGACTTCAGCTTTTGCCGCAGGGTTTTTATGTGCATGTCCACAGTCCTGCTTTCACCTTCGTAGTCAAACCCCCAGACGTTGTTCATCATTTGCTCGCGGGTAAGGACTATGTCGTGGTTTCGCATCATGTACTGGAGCAGCTCGAACTCCTTGAAAGTAAGGTCAACAGGCGCACCGTCAACGCTTACGGTGTGGCGCCCCGAGTCGAGGACGATGTTTCCGTAGGAAGCAATGGAATCGTCTTGCGTGGCTGTTTCAGAACGCCGAAGGACTGCCCTGATGCGGGAAATCAGCTCCAGCATCGAAAAAGGCTTCACAATATAATCGTCCGCACCTAGGTCGAGGCCTTTTACCCTGTCAAACTCGCTCCCCTTTGCAGTCAGCATTATTACGGGAATCTTGCATGTGCCGGGGTTTTGTCTCAGCCGTTTCAGGATCGCGATGCCGTCTTCCCCCGGCATCATAATGTCGAGCATCACAAGATCCGGAAGGCTCTTGGCAATCTCCATAAAAAACTCCCGCCCGTCTTCAAAGCCGTAAGGAGCCATGTCCTCGGTCTTCAAGGCGTAGAGCACGAGGCTCCTGATGTTCTCGTCATCTTCAACAAAGAATATTTTTTGCATGCTGTCACCCCAAGCCTTTGCGGCGTCAAATAATCCGGTTGCTCTTATGCTCGCCGGTCAAAGAAAACACCACCCATTCTGCGATGTTAACGGCGTGGTCGCCGATCCGCTCAAAATACTTAGCGATTGTCATTAAATCGAAAGCTTCCTCGCAATTGTCCACGTCCTCTTTAATCAAGGAAATAAGGTCCTGCTTTATCTGCAAGTACAAGTTGTCGACTATGTCGTCCTGCCCAATTACAGAGTTGGCAAGTTCCAGGTCTTTTATTACGAAAGCGTCAATAGCTTCCTTAATCATCTTTATCGTTGCCCCGGCTATCATCTGGATGCGGTCCAGGCTGTACGCATAAGGTTTTCTCGCAAGGTAAACTGTTATGCCGGAAATGTCGGCGCTTTGGTCGCCGATGCGTTCCATGTCCGTTATCATTTTCAGAGCCGCAGAAATCAGCCGCAGGTCGCTGGCTACCGGTTGTTGCTGCAGCAGCAGTTTTAGGCACTGGGACTCAATGTCTTTCTCCTTGGCGTCTATTTCGTCGTCATAGGCAATGGCTTGCCGTGCAAGCGCCACGTCCTGTTCAAGAAGCGCTTTGACAGCGTTCCGTATGGCAAATTCGATTTCGCCGCCCATTTCGATGAGCGATTTGTTCAGATCAGCAAGCTGCGCCTCAAATTTCTTTCGCATTATCCAAACCTCCCTGTTATGTAGTCTTCGGTTTTCTTGTTCTTTGGCATCGAAAAGATTTCTTCCGTGCTTCCCGCCTCGACGACCACGCCGAGCAGGAAAAACGCAGTGTTGTCCGAAACGCGAGCTGCCTGCTGCATGTTGTGGGTTACGATGATAATAGTATAATCCTCTTTGAGCTCAGAAACAAGGTCTTCAATCTTGGAAGTTGATATCGGGTCAAGGGCGCTGGTCGGTTCGTCCATCAAGAGGACTTCAGGTTCAACCGCAAGAGCCCTTGCTATGCAGATCCGCTGCTGCTGCCCACCAGAAAAAGAAAGAGCCGATTTGTTCAGATAATCCTTAGCCTCCTCCCAGATTGCCGCCCCTCGCAGGGATTTTTCCACTATTTCGTCAAGCCTGTGCTTTGCTTTGATTCCGTGAGTGCGCGGCCCGTAGGCAATGTTGTCGTACAGGCTCATAGGGAACGGGTTTGGTTTTTGAAACACCATCCCGACCCTTTTCCTAAGCAGGTTCACGTCCATGCCCTTGTATATGTTCTGCCCGTCAAGGAGCACGTCCCCCGTAATCCGGCAGCCCTCCACAAGGTCGTTCATCCTGTTTAAAGTTTTAAGAAGCGTCGACTTTCCGCAGCCCGAAGGGCCGATCAATGCGGTTATCAAATTCTCTTCGAATGCAAGGTTCACATCTATGAGGGCGCGCAGATCGCCGTAGTGCAAATTTAAATTCTTAACTTCTATTTTATTCATGCTGCCCCCGTGCGCTATCCACGCGCGAATTTCTTTGCGATAAAAAACGACAAGGCATTGATGCCCACTACCAGTAAAAGCAAAACCAAAGCCGTTGCATAGGCTTCGTTGATATGAAACCCCTCACTTGAGAGGGCGTACATGTGCACCGACAAGGTACGAGTGGACTGGAACAGGAAAAACTGCTCCTTGTTAAGGGCAAGGCCAGTAGGCACGCGGGCAAGGGTTCCGGCAGTAAAGATCAAAGCAGCTGTTTCCCCGACAATCCTGCCAATGGAAAGGATGACGCCAGCCAAAATGCCCGGCATTGCATAAGGGAGAAGTATCTTGGAAAGCGTCCGCAAGCGCCCGGCGCCAAGGCCGAAAGAGCCTTCGCGGAAAGCGTCAGGGACGGATTTCAACGCCTCTTCCGACGTCCTCATGACAAGCGGCAGTATCATAATGGCAAGGGTAAAGCTTCCGGCAAGAAGCGAGTACCCCCACTTGAGGTACCCCACAAAAAACAGGAAACCAAACAACCCATATATTATGGAAGGTATTCCCGCAAGGGTTTCCGTCGTGATCCTTATGACGCCAACAATCTTGTTGTCCCGTTTTGCGTACTCCACAAGGTAGACCGCCGTGAAAATCCCGAAAGGCACTGCGATGAGGAGCGAGAGCAAGGTCATCGTGACGGTGTTCACAAGAGGTGGGAAAAGGGACACGTTTTCGCTGGTGTATTTCAGCGCAAAAAGGGACGGGGTCAGGTAAGGGGCTCCTTTTACGACTATGTACCCAATAATAAACAGCATAAAGCCAATGGTCAGCACCGAGGCCAGGCACACCAGCAGGAACAGCGCCATGTCCAGCGGCTTTTTCCTGCGAAGATTTTTTACAATCATGCTCCAAGACGCGTTCATTGCAGGCTCCTCCTTTTAAGGGCGGAAAACGACAGGTTTATTATCAGCACGAATACGAACAGCACTACGCCTGTTGCAACCAGTGCGCTGCGGTGGAGGTCTTGCGCGTACCCCATCTCAAGGACAATGTTGGCAGTCAGCGTCCGTACCCCCCGGAGGGCGCCGGCAGGCATGCGGGGCTGGTTGCCCGCAACCATTATGACAGCCATGGTTTCGCCGATTGCCCTGCCGATGCCAAGTATGACCGCAGCCAGTATCCCAGAGCTGGCGGCTGGAAGCACAGCGAAAAAAACACTGCGCTCATGGCTTGCGCCGAGTGCAAGGGCACCTTCGTAATAGCTGTCCGGCACAGCCCGGATCGAGCTTTCTGATATGCTGACAATAGTTGGCAGTATCATGATCCCAAGCAGTATGGAAGCGGCCAGGATGCTGCTTCCGTTGACTTTGAAAACGGTCCTTATCAGAGGGACTATCATAAGCATGCCAAAGAACCCGTAAACTATTGAAGGTATGCCGGCAAGCAGGTCGACACAGGGCTTCACAATCCTGTAAACCTGCTTCGGACAGAATTTGGCGAGGAAAACCGCCGTGAAAATACCAACGGGCACGCCAAGGAGGAGTGCGCCGGCAGTTACGTAAAGGCTTCCCAAAATCATGGGAAAAATCCCAAAAGCCGGAGGAGAGTCGGCCGGGGACCATTCTTTTCCCATTATAAAGCTGCCCAATCCTATTTCCCTGATTGCAGGTATGCCGCTTGCGAATAGGAACACGCAGATCAGTAGCACGGCGACGATGGACGCAAAAGCAGTTACCATGAAAACGCCGTGCATCACCATTTCTTTAACGTCGTTTGGTTTCATATTATTCCCAAGTTGTTGTTTCACCAGTGAAAATCTGCCTGACAGCATCGCTGCTGATGTCTGCCAGAGGGTTTGCGTTGTTGACTATTACTGCGATGCCGTCCATGGCGATGGTAAGCCCTGCCAGAGTCTCAAGCTCGGTGTCCTTAAGGTCACGGCTCGCCATGCCGATGTCGCAAATCCCCTCCATCGTGCTGTTCATCCCAGTTGTGCTGTCAGACGTCTGTATTTGAAGGTCTGCGCCGCCGTTTATCTCCATATAGGCTTCTGTCAGCTTCTCCATGATCGGAGACACAGAGGAAGACCCAGCGATCACCAGCCTCCCGCCGGGTTTGTTGCCGTCATAGGCAGGTGCAGACTCGTTGATTTTTATGTAACCGTTTGATATGATATCTTGCCCCTCGGCAGACATGACAAAGTCGATGAAATCCTTTGCAAGGCCTGCAGGCTCCCCTTTCGTCGCTATGTTGAAAGGCCTCGACACAATGTAAGCACCGGTTTTGACGTTGCCCGCATTTGGCATGACCCCGTTTATGGAAAGGGCCTTGACTGAGCTGTCCAGCGAACCCATCGAAACGTAGCCGATTGCATATGGGTCGTTTGCCACGTTGGTGAGCATTATGTCAGTCCTGCCCGCCGTAACCGCCTCTTTTGTAGTCATGTCCTTCTTGTTGCCGTCGGCATCCTTGACTTCTATGCCAAGAAGCTCGATGAAAGCGCTGCGGGTGCCTGAACCGTCCTCCCTGGAAACCACAGTTATTTCCCTGGAGCTGTCGAAAGCCTGCCCGGCCTGGGGCTGGGGCTGCCCGTCATCGGCGTCCTTGCTGCCGTATGTGCCGCCGCCGCAGCCTGCCAGCATCGAGACGGAAAGCAGTGCCACTAAAATCACGCTGAAAATCTTCTTCATATCCTTTTACCTCCTTGTATTTGATTCGAGTGTAATACCCGAATGTAAAATCAAGGGGCTCAGAAATGTAAAATCTATGTAAAATCGAGAGCCGTTGCATTGATTCCATTAAAACGTTGAAACAAGTGGCGCAGTCTGATATAATACAATAAAAAAAATGACTTGACTTTTACGAACAAATGTTCTACAATGATATTGGAGGCAATGAAATGGCGAAAAGGCAAGAAGATACTGACATTGATCAATATCTTGCATTAATAGAATGTAAAGATCATTCAACGAACCTTGGCAATAAGGATTGGGAAGATGCCGTGATTCAAGGAAAGCAAAAGGCACAAAAACAAGGGCTGAAAACATTCTTTGTCACAAATACGGATGCTTTAACGCGTTGTTACAATTCATTTGATTTGACTGAAGTCAGTATCGATGGCTCGCTGATTACGGAGATACAGTCACTCCCGATACTACAAGCAATACAAACTCAAGTTTCAGAGAAAAACTCTGTTGTTAAATATAGAACTTTTGCTTCAACGACTCCTGACCCCAAAAGATTCCAAGCATCACTGTGGGAAATAAGACAGGTATTTAGAGCCTGCGGAATAAGTAAAGGCAATGAAGATACGATGATTAAAACTAGCCTTACATTTTGCATACTTAAGTTAATTACAGAACAGCAAAATAAGCGTAGAACTATACCTGATACAATTCTGCTGTGGGATGAATGGCGGAATGGACAGCTCAATCGAGATATTGCGAATACAATTATCGATATAACAGGCATTAGTGGATACAGGCATTTGAAGGATTGTCTCAAAATCGACGAAAGGCTTGATGCAGATAGTTGTTTGAAAATAAAAGATGAGATTAGCAAATACAAATTATTTGAAAGCGATTTCGACTTTTTTGGGTTGATTTACGAATCCTTTGCCAATACGCAACTAAAGAAGGATTTTGGTGAGTTCTATACCCCAAGACATATCATTCGAACAATGGTGCGATTACTATTGTCAGAAGAAAAATCATTCCGCACTCTCGTTATTTGCGACCCTGCTTGTGGAACTGGCGGATTTTTGGTCGAAGCATTATTGTTTTTGGAGAACAATTATGAGTTAGCTGAGGGGCTAACTGACGAGGTTTTAGATTCGCTCAAGAAAAAGACTTTTTTTGGATATGATACTAACGATAAAGTCGCAATACCGTTTGCCAGAACTAATATGATGATGGCTGACGACGGCGGGACGAATATACTGCACAAAGATTCTTTGCTGGAATTACCTGAAGGAGAATACCATTATGTGCTGGCAAATGTTCCATACGGTGCATACAATGGAGACGCCCCAATAACTGCTTTTAGCTATACAAACAATCGAAGGTTTGAGCTCTTGTTTATTGAGAAAATAGTAAAATCTCTGAGACAAGGAGGAAGAGCGGCAGTTATTGTACCTGATGGTCTAGTTGAAGCGACAAGCTATAAAAGCTTCAGACAGAAACTACTATTTGATGCAGAGGTGGAAGCGGTCATTTCTCTACCAAGTTTTGTATTTGAACCTTACACAGGTGAAAAGACATACATTTTGCTCTTCAAGCGGAAACTTGATACTCAACGAGGTAAAATACAAGACAATCCCATATGGCACTATATTGTTGATAACGACGGGTTTCAGAATGGGAAAAAAAGATACCACATAAATGAAAATGACTTGCCTGAACTTGAAGCAGGGTATAGAAGTATCGCAATACAAAATAAAGCTGGATTTGTCAAATCTGAAAGCCTCACAGAGGATACTTTCTTTACTTTATGTTCCGAACATTATCTACGAAAGGTACGCCCTACTGAAATTGAAAAGGCGCAGTTTGAAGCAATTCTTGATGAAGTTGAGGCGCTTATATCGTCTGCGCTAAGTGAGGTGTAACGAAATGAAACTTGAACAAATACGAATAATGATTCCTGATGAACTAATTGAATATGCAGACCATGCAGAAGAGTTCTTTGATTTTCTGCCTAACAATCAAGGCTTGACAGAAGAATTCCTATATGCTCACCAGCATACTCAAAAAGAAACTATCGGAGTATATAGCACATCGGATCAGAAAGTGGGAATTCTGGATTATTGTGAGGAAATATGCAGACTCTTTAGTGTATTGCATGGACCCTTGCTCATTGTTGCCAGGAAGGGGTACGCAGGCCGCCTTTATGTTGCGACTGACAGAAATTTAATAATTCACGAAGATGCCTATGCGGTAGCTCCCAAAATTGAATATGCTGAACAGATTAATATAGATTGGTTCGCTCAACATTATAGTATAGAATTTCAGGCAAATAGAACATCAACGCAAGGTATAGGGGATTTTCCCAGAGAAAGATTCAAGAAGATGAAGATTGTGATACCCAAAATAGAATTTCAGAATGAACTTGCCGACATATACAAAAGACGCAACACAATTGTCAAGCAATGGAGAAATCTTCAGAACACCATCGAGACGAGTGTTGATGCTATTATTACAAGACATACAGACGGTATTTACATAGAAGGGAGTGGCGAACAGCATTGGGCATAGGAGGCAGCGCTTTCAACGGGGGCGTGAATTTCATATCGGACGACTACATAGCAAGGTTTGTCATGGGAAAGGACGGCAGCTACGAGGTGTTCACCGAAAAGCGGCTGAAAATCACCGGGATAAGGAAGCATGTCAGGAAAATCCCCTTGATCAAGGGGCTGTTTTCGATGTTTTCCGGCAACCGCTGGATGGCGGTGATAATTGCGGTAAGCATCCTGAACGACTTGGTGAGCTACAATGACAAAATCGGAAGCTCGGCGGTTTCGCTGCCGCTGCTGGTTGTCGTCTGCATTGTCACGATCCTGCTTTTGGCATACGCCATTCGGCACATGTTCTACAGGATAAAGGACACTTGGCGGTACCATGGAGCTGAACACAAGACCATATATGCCTATGACCACAACATGGAGCTCACGCTCGAAAACGTCCGGAAATGCCCCCGTGTGGCAAAACGGTGCGGCACGAACCTTGTCGTATTCATCGCGTTCTTTTACGCAGCATTGTCTTTTTTCATGGAATACGACAGTGCCAAACTGGTTTTGGCTTATGTGCTGGCCTACGAACTGTTTGACTTGGAGAAAGGCGACGGGCTGCCTGTCGTAAAACTGTTTTTCAAGCTGGGCTACTGGTGCCAGCAGCACATATTTACCCTAGAACCGAAAGACGACCAAATAACAGCATCCATCGAAGCGATGAACAAATTGATCGGGCTGCAAAAGGGCGTTTGAGAAATTTTCAAACATTGCGAAAATAGCAGTCGGCTGCTAAAGCAGAACCTTGCGGGGACGGGGCAGCCCGTTACATATTTTGGCAGAATGACACTATTGCTAAAATGGTTGTAACGGGCGAATATTCAGAATTCAGTCTAACGGGTGTAACCTCACCGATTTTATGGTATAATAAAAGAGTTCAACAAGAACACCAAATTCGAGAGGAGAAATTTCATGGCAAAAAAGCTTATTTTTGTGTGGCTTTTTTCAATGACCATCCTACTTTTCTCATCGGTTACTATTTATGCTGAGTATTTTGAAAACAGCGTCCAAGGGGATTTTTTTACCAAGAATATTATCATCAACGGAGAAGAGATTACAAATTACAATTTACAATATTCGATAGTCCTTTATGACGACACCCTGTACATTCCGCTGACAACCGAGATGTGTGAAATATACGGTTTGGATGCGAAAATGGATTGGGAAAGCCACACACTGAAACTACAGAATGTTGAGACGACTAAGAAAAACATTAGCGAAAACTGGATGAAAAACGACGCCAGACCGTTGACCTTGACGGTTGTGCCCGTAGCGAAAGTTTTTGCACAAACGCTGGAAGACAGCTTCTACATCTTTGACACTTTGGAACTGGTCGGGCCTACGGAAACCACCGAGGAAATCGACCTTGCGGGCAAACCGCTGCTGAGGTCAGGCAAGAACGTGTATTTGCCGCTTCGGGTACTGGCCGGCAACGAAATGTTCGGTTGGAGCATCCACTTCAGCAACTACTACGGGGTTTGCATCAGCACAGATGCAAGCGTTCCGGCAGAAACCTATTTCGACAGCAAAGAAGCAAATGAAAACAAAGGGCTTGTCAACTACATGATTCGCTACAATTCAAGCATCACGCCCTCCTACGGGCAGAAGCTAGTGTTCCTGTTCAAGCGCGCAGGTGACATGTACGGCGTAGACCCGAAAGTGCTCATGGCGATCGCGCACACTGAGAGCAAGTTCAACTCAAGCGCAGTCAGCCGAAGCGGCGCAGTGGGCATGATGCAGGTCATGCCGTCAACAGCGCAACGGTCGGGGTTTGCGGCAGAGCAGATGAAAGACCCAAAGACAGCAATTGAATTTTGCGCCAAGTACATCAGAGAACGGCTTGACGCATACAACGGAGATTTAAACCGTGCGCTTTCTGCATACAACCAAGGCGCCACAAAAGTGAACCGGGGGGCGCACTCAAACGTCTACGCGAACAAGGTCATGTCTGCCTACAGCGGCATAGGCAATTATTTAGAGGCAAACGGGTACAACCAGTAACCGCTGCCTTGCGAAATGAAAAGATGGGCGTGTCTGAATTAAATTCAAGGCAGCCCATCCTATTAAGGGGATTTGGGATGACAGTTTAACGCGGTTGTTGCTTTTTAACAACGCACGCCGGGCAGAGCCCGTGTAAAAAGAGCTGACGAAAACTAATTTCGAAGCCTCCCTGTTCAGCCGGGCGGTTGATGCCATCCGGCAAGGGGATGTCCAAATCGACAACTGCGCCGCACTTGTCGCATATGAAGTGCGCGTGCTCGGAAGTGTTCCCGTCAAAACGCTCTTGACCATCTACTACTGTTAAATACTGCACTGTTCCCTCCTGCTTGAACCTCATGAGGTTTCGGTATACCGTGCCAAGGCTAAGCTTGGGATAGCGAAGTTTTAAGGAGTTGTATATGACCTCAGCCGACGGGTGCTCTTTCGTCGCAGCCAGAGTGTCGAATATCGCTTGTCGCTTTTCACTGTAATGCCTACGTTTTTTCATTTTGTGCCCCATAAATAAAAAAAATAATAACTATTACTTATATTTTACAATATTTGACGCTTTGTGTCAAGATAAAAACTGCAGATTCGGTGTAGCTTCTCATTATTTTTGTTACAAACGAACCTACTGGCTCCCCTGCAGCAATTTAAGGATTGGGCGCTCAACTTCCTGCTGCCAAAGGCCGCTTTTGTATTTTGCCCTCAGCGTAAGAAGGCATTGCGCAGTCGGCGTGTTCCACCGCATGCCTGCCTGCTTGAGCCTTTGCTGCAGCACGCTTTTGTTCCCGCTCTCTACCGCGCCGCTGCCGATGAAATAGCCTTTGTCCAAATAGCCGGCGTAATCTATGTTGGCAGCGTTGTTGCTGATGCAGCCGTGGAATACTGCGGGGGCTCAAAGCCGAACAAATGCTTCGCGTACGTGTTCACGTTCTCGCACAAATGGCAGTAGTCGAGGATTTGCTGGGCGTCAGGGAACAATTCGTCGCGCATGTTGCGGGAACCTCAGCTTCCCGCTGTTCAGCCTGCCCCATGCGATTTCCGCCTGAAGGCAGTCTTCGCGGAAAACAGCGCCTCCAATGTAATTTGCCACCTGCCTTACCGTGTCGTCGTTTATCTTCAGCTTGCGGGACCGCATTATTGCGTCCTCGGCCTCTTGGTAGGATCCTTGCGTTGCCGCCCAGTGCGCAGCCTCCAGCATCACTTCAGGCGTCATTTTGAACGGCAGGCCTGTCAACCCGAGGCAGTCGTCCATTGGGACGACTGCCCGGATGCCGTGCGCTGAGTAGAGCAGGCTTGCGTCCGCCTGCGTTTTCGGGCGGAGGACGTACCTGTTTATGGTTAGCCAGCCGTTGATTGTCAGGATGGAGCGGATGCACCTTTTGTTTGTTCTTAAAACGACCCCTTTTTCCCTGAATTCTGTTTTTTTTTGCGAATCAACTCGGATTCGTCTGCGGCGGCAAGCAAATCCGCCAGCATGTCTGAATACAGAATGCTGGTATCCCCCCTCAATTCCGACCACAGTTTTTCAATTTCAAATATGGTGAGAAAGTGGTCTGGATCTGATGTGCCTTCAATGATTTGATGGCCGAACTCGTCAATTTTCCGCAAAAGTTCATCTTTGTACACTTGAACGTCTCGATCTTCCATTGACAGCCCCTCGCTTTCAATAGAAGCATAACGCAATTTTCTCTAAAAGTTAATACATTATATTTATATCTACACCCATTTGTGATATATCCATTGACATTGGCGTTCTATTTATGATATAATTACTAAGATATATTAACAACGCATCATTTTATTGCGGTGTGGAAGCGGATAAAGGATACTTTAAATGATGATGGGAAAGAATGCCGCTGTAATAGTTGATAGGTTTGAAAGAATCATAGTTTTAATGATAGCTGTTGTCTTTTTGAATGGATGCATGAATAGTATTTTTTACCGCGAAGAGCCCATCGATGTATTTCTGAGACCTTTTAATGCGTCGGGTTCGATTGAATATGTCACAATAAAAAGGGAAGTGTCAAGCTACGGAAAACTAAATTTGTTTTCGTGTTCCAATATCGTTTTCAATAAAAATTCAGTTAGTACAATTTCTATATCTGTATCTGTATATAAAGCCTACAATAATGAAACAGTTTTTCTAAAAACGATTAATGAATACTCGAATAATGTACTACAGATTTCAAGGTATTCTGCGGCGATAGAAGAATCCAGTTACGAAATTGACAGCAAAGGCAAAATTACATTGACGCAAGAGTTTGAAGATTCCATTGAATTGGAGGCAGAACAAATTAACGCGATACCAGATGCAATAAAGAAATTGCTTAATCCTTTTGAAATGATAGCTTTCCTGATTAAAGATGGCTCAGCTTCGTTCGCAACAGACAATAATGAGTGCGACATTATCAAGTATAGCGGTTTTATTAATCCTGATGCCATGGTTAAGTACTACATTGATGACGGAAACGATGTATTCAGAGACATTATATATGTTAATTACCAAGGAGAAATCGCACGCGAAGCCTTAATAGATGAGATAATTGATAACAATTATAATACGCTAATTGAACCGTTGAGTGTAATTTTGTTTGCTAATGAACCAGTGCCCGTTACAATCACCAGAGATCTTCAGGACAGTACCTATAGTATATCAATTGATATTACCAGTGCTAAAAATGCACTTTATATGGAAATGTATGAAAATGAAAAGAAAATCGATAACGATTCTACTGGGGTAGAAGAAAGTATAATTGAATACACGAACATCATTTTTGAATAGATGATTATATTATAAAATATATCATAGGGTACTTTATTTTCACTATGGTTGTCGAAGCACCGAGACCATATTAGTGTGAACAGTATCGAGACAACAGCGAAATGTGGTTACTGAAGGAGGTGATGCATTCGGTGACAATGGATAAAATGCCGTCATGACAAAATAAGGAGAATCTGAACACGGCGATGATGATTCCCAACAACATTGCAACATTAGGCGTGGCTTTTGGTCAAACGGTCGCCGCCACTTTGTGGGGATAACAGCCGAGTGGTATCTCCGGGTGCACTTGTGTAGAATTTTCGTGTTGCACTTTGGAGTCGTTCTTGAAGCAACGCTGTTTCAACGGTTTACTGTGAGTTCCGGACGTGTGAGCAAAGAAATTTCTGGGTGCGCGGGTACTTTGCCGCAACAGTTTGCAACGTCAACGAAACTACCATGCGGCAGTACATCATGGAGTAGGAAGAAAACGACAAATTGGAAGACGGTAGCAAATAGGGCCGCTTTAACAGGCGGCAGGTAAAATGTGCTTGATACCCGCCTTTCGGCGGCGCCAGCAATCGGCCCTGGAGGGGCTTATCTCAAACCTCCACTTGAAGTGGAGGGCAGTGACTTGAACAACAGGTAAATGAAATTGTAACTAACGATGATGTTTTTGCATCACCAATGATGGTAGAATACCTTAAAGAAAAGAGGCCAGAATTAATGGCGCTTATTGAGAATGAGAATAAGAAATGGAAAGGTGACCATGAAGAAACGATAACATTGTCAAATACCATATATAATGAAATAACCAGAGGTTATGTTTTCATGTGGTATTATAAGGAATTATCTTACAATTCGCTTTTCGGAACAGTTCTTAAAGCTTCTTGTGACATCTCTTGGAATTATAATGATGTATCGAAAACAAT
>Ga0082212_10003212_pt1 | contig 23283 bp, 26 predicted proteins | sample TergutNt197P3_FD_71548 | JGI IMG/M metagenome (GOLD analysis project Ga0082212, IMG submission 71548) | Neocapritermes taracua P3 segment gut microbial communities from Petit-Saut dam, French Guiana - Nt197 P3 | ecosystem: Host-associated > Arthropoda: Insects > Digestive system > Gut ...
GCCAAACGGCAGAATGTTCAGCAACGGCAGGTTGTCGCGTATGGTGCCGCCTGTTATCCCATGATGATTTTGACGTTTGGGCGTTGCGATAAACGGGACGGGCATCGTTCCCTTGTCGCACAGCAGGATAACATTGGTCTGTATGTAATCGTCTCTACCCATATACCACTCCTTTCCCGTCTTCAATCATTTCAAGGTCTTCGTATTTGAACCATACATCTTTTATAAGCGTTTGCGTGTGCAGGCCGCAACTCACAATCTGTCTGAATCCCTCGTAAGGTTTTTCCAGCCGATAGAACTCCGAGAAATCGACACGCAAGGGGACTTCGAGGTTGAATATGCCTGTAACCTGCCGCATCATACGCCGAAAATCCTCTTCGGGGTATTTTTCTGTAAGCAATCCTCCAAGCCGTATCCATTCTTCTGTGTTCGCATCGTCTGTTTCTTTTTTCAGCCAGGTTGTTTTGAGGGGTAACGGCAGGTCTTCGCCAAAATAGTTTGTTTTTATCAATTCGGCGGTATAGCGTTCGCCAAATTCGCCTGCTGTATCGGGTTCGTTGTTCAGTTTGTAATTCAGTGCAACCACATTGCCGAGCGCCACGACAAGCGGGTTGTTATTCAACAGTTCAACGGCAAACGCTTTATCCATATTGCCGTACAGTTCATTATTTAAGTTGTTCGTGCGGTCGGTGTCGCCCAGCCATTCCTTTATTTCTTTTTTATACTTTTTCCACCATCTGTCCGCATAATCGACCCATGTATTGCCTTGCGTTACCCGTCCGGCAGCATCTATCGTAATGTCCATGCGATAGGGAAAGGAGAAAAGGAAATACATTTCGGGTTGCGCCTGCGGATTCCTGTCAAACTCAAGGTCGCGCATCTCAATACTCCATCGTTGGGTATCGGAAGTGGAGGATATATGTTGCAGTCCACAGTCAAACACTCCTTTCACGATATTGCGATAACCGCAACCGGGCGCTATGCACTGTGTCTGTTCGAGCGTAAAACGGTAACGTTTCTTACAACTGCCGTCGATGCCGTAACTTTTCTGCTCCCTGATGTACTGTTGTGCCTTTTGCTCGGGCGATTTTATCAACCAACTCATAACCTCTGCTGCTTTCTCTGTTAATTGCTGTTGATACGCGGGCCGGTAATGTCTATTTTTGACGATCCGGACAGTTTCATTTTCTGCGTCGAAACGGTTACCGTATTTTTTCCTTCGATGTCCACTTTGGGCGCTTCTTCCCTGATTCTGTCGCCTCCTGTGACTGTTATTTTTTCGCCTGTCAGGTCGATTGTTTTATTGGCTAACTCGCCGCCTGCACTGCCGATAATGATTTTGGGAGATTGGGCGCTGATGCTTTCACTGCCCGAAAAGGTGATTCGTTTGGCGTTCAGGTCGATTGTTTCGCCTGCATTGACTGTAACAGAGGTGGCAGCCGTAACAGTTATGGCGCCTTTTTTCTCTTCGATAAAGATTTTGTTGGCCGAACTTGTATGGATATCAATGGTATGGGCGTCGTCGTCGAACGTAATGGTACTTCCCACACGGGTAGTGATGCTTTTTATCTTGTTGTTCTCTTTGCCGCCCTCGCTCACTTCTTCGCTGAAAATACTGCCTGCCACGTATGGACGGTTCGGGTCGCCATACTCGAAGTCTATCATCACGATGTCGTCCTTTTCGGGGATAAAGACAAAGCCCCTGTTTTTGGGTACTTTGTCGCTCTTGCCGGCATCGGGCGTCTGTACCCGTATCCAGTTTGTCGTTTTATTGACTTTTTTCTGCCATTGCGTTTGTACTTTCACACGTCCGAGTTGCATATCGTCGTCGTTTGAGAATACCCATGCCAACTGCGAACAGGCTATCGGGCAGTTGACAGGTGGCATCGGGATATTTTCGACCGTAGAGGGGATACCTGTGAACGTGTTTCGGTACTCTCCTTTAAGGTCAAATTCATGGACAACCGAAGTGACGAGAAACGTATCTATCTCTTTGTTTGAGGTTTCCATACTTTCGGGCAATTTCACAGTTACGTTCCTTCCGATTTTGACCTTACTTGTTTGCGATGTTCCACTGATGGTAAGCATGGAAAAGGTGTCACGATTTTTTTCGGCTTTGGTAACTGCTTCCAATTCACTTTCATTGAGAATGACAGCCTGCATGGGCAGTGTTGCATCGGAGGTATAGATTGAAGATGACTGTCCCTGTACTACCGAATGTAATCCTGCGGTATTCGGGTCGGAAGCTATCTTTCCGGTTTCGCGATCGTCATGCACCATATAATGGTAACGATTCATTTTGGAAGGAACATGATTGGCGCTCAGGTCGAATGTTGTCATCTCACTCTCGAATGTGAGTTCTTCCTGATCGCCGTCCTGCTTGCCGAAATAGCAATTTTGGCCATCGTAGAAGAACCATTCGCCATAAATCCGGCTTAAGCGGTTCAAAAACTCAAAACATGTTTCGTCATATTGACAGATGTAATCAATTTTCCCTGTAAACTTGGGTTGAGGTGTGACGTCGCCGCCGTTGCCTGATGTACCGACTGCTTCCGAAACGATGGCGCTCAGTGTCATATCCATAAAGGAATCCATTGTTTTTGAGCCGTCTAACTTAATGGTAGGACTGCATCCCGATATGCGGATATGGTTCTGACCGCCATGATGTCCGATGTATGATGCCTGTGTGATAACTCCGGTAAAAAGATTCATACCGTCGCCTTTCTTGTGTTTCATTTCAATATTCACATCCTGACCGAGTAAACTGAAAATCTTTGCAGGCGATTCCATCCATAAAGAATCAAGGTCTTCGTAATCGACCACTATCTCAAATGTATGGTGGCAATTGAATCCCTGCGACAATCGTAAGTTTATTACATAACACTCCGTCCCGCCAATTGTTACCTTGACTTCTACTTTGTTTAATTCCATATCCGTATTTTATTTAGGTTTCAAAATAATTAAACGTTAACGTTACATTTTATTCATACCACAAAGTTATTTTTTTCTTTTGAAAAAACGGAAAAAATATGTTTTTTTTTTGATATTTAATAACATTTCAAATATTATGTATATATTTGTCGGGTACTTATAGGCTTGATTCAAACGATATTGAAAATATTATATAATATTTCTTATGAAAAAAATAATAATAGTTAATTTGCTGTTTTTTACGCTGATAATATGCACTTCTTCGATAAATGCCGGCAGGTTCATGTCAAATGAATATGAAACGGCAATTGCAGACACAATACCCAATACTTGTACAATTGTCGATACTACTTCTATATATGTTCGTATGGAGCAATTTAATTCGCGGCCAACACGAACAATACTGATAGACAATAGAGCCGGTCGCCAAAGAGTCGATTATCAAATGTCGATCCGCTTTGTTCGATCTATTACAGATCCTGAGGGTTTGTCAGCACAGGACGGAGCTTATGCGGGTTTGCTAAATCCATCTGATACAGAAGCTGATTCGACAACCCGTGTAATTCGGCATGTACATGAACGTTATTTGAGTTTTGCATACGGTTTGCAGGATATTTACAGACCACTTACCATCGCTACCAAATACAAGGCTGATACCGGATTTAATGCAACATCTGTTGGTGTATGGTTTATTGGAGATTATATGTCGGAAGGCGTTATTCAAGCAGAGGTACGTGCAGGCGGAACGTCTATTGACGATGCAGTTCCTTTGGCTACAGGTGTTTTGCAATTTTCCATATCAGAGGAGTTGAATAATGGAAGAATGTATTCCATTCCTTTATCACGGACTGCGGCAATTTACCCCAACGAAGACTATTATGTAATTATTACCTATCCGTCAGGCCAAACAAGACCTCAAGGTTGCGCTATTAATCAAATTGTGGAATCATCTCCTAACAGATATTTAATCAAATCGGGCGATAAATGGGAAGATTTACAACAAATGCAAGGTTTTACCAATGGCGGTTGGTTGACGAACGTAGGAGGATCAAATGACGATAACATTGCATGGTTAGTTCCGCAAAATAGAGTTTCAGGGTCAATAACAGCAGGCAGTACGGGCACAGTTGGCTTGATGTTTAGAGGTTCAAACCAACTTAAAGGCCAACGGTATGCAGAAGTGACAGTGTCGATTAATGACAGTTGCCATACGAAGGAAATAATCCCTGTAACACTGCATACCAATGAAGCTCCTTTTTTTCTGAACGCACCACAGAGAGTGGTTATCCCTGAAAATTCAGTTCAAACATTTGAAATAGAAATTTACGACAACGAGAATAAGTCGTTTAAATTAGAACCGGTGGCCGGTGCAAAGGTTGCATCTTACAAGTTATCAGGAAGAAAATTAACTCTTAAGGTTGTTCCCCTGACAGGCGATGCCGGTATTTATAACATCAAATTCAGGGTTACGGATTCAAATAATGAAAGCAGGGATTTGGATATTCCCATTTATGTAACTGTTTTGGAACAACTGTTTGATCCTGTCGGATTAGTTTTTCCATTTATGGGAGCAAGTGTAACATATAGTGTTTCCGATCTCTTCCGCTATATAAATGGAAGCGGTTATTCATATATTGTAACTGTCAAGGACGAAAAAATCGTTAAATTAGAACGGCTGGACGCACATACGATAGAATTAACCCCGGACGAATTAGGAACAACATTTATTGATTTTGCATTTTTAGACGATTACGGAAATGTTTTATCATGTGCTATTCCTGCTACTGTTGGACAATGCGAAGACCCGTCGCGTATTATTGTTCAGAAGTGGAATAATATTTTGTTGGTAAACAATTTTTCGGGTATGTATTCAGATGAGGGCTACCAATGGTATATGAATAAACAACCTATTCCCAGAGCTACCGGACAATATTATTCGGCTGATGCGACATTGGATTTTTCTGCTTCTTACTTTGTAAGATTAGTTACGATTGCAGGGGATACCATTTACAGTTGTCCGCTTACTCCTGAGTTTCGTACTGCAAATGCAACGATGAGAGCTTATCCCAATCCCATATTAAAGGGTGAATTTCTGACCATAGAAACAGGATCTGCTTTCGACAACATTGAAGAAGTATTTGTGCAACTGCTCAATTTTAATGGACATACCGTTTTGACTAATCATTTCAAAGGAACTACCGGAACATTAATGATTGACAAGGTTGAAAGCGGTTACTATATTTTGCGCTTGTCTTGTAAGAATAAAAATATGTCATTCGGTATTTTTGTGAAATAATCAACTACTATACAATTTACTTTAAAAAATATAAAAAATGAAAAAACATTTCCTGACTACGCTGCTTATCATGTCAATAAGCATATCGCTTTGGGCTGACGAACAGGAAAAACATGAGTTTACGGTTGGCGGAATACTTGGATTATCTACATTAAAACTGAATACTGCCTTTAAGCCGATGGGAGGTGTATCAGTTGGTTATAATTACTTTTTCAGTGATGTAACGGGGATAAGTACGGGTTTGGGGTGGTCGCAATACCGATGGTATTTGTCAATGGATGAATTTTCAGACAGATACATGACACACGACGGAGAAGATCCTTTCGAGCTACGATCCTCATTCACAGAATACAGCGAAAATCATACGGCATCATTTCTTGTTATTCCCTTAGCAATTCGTTTTCAATATCCGATGTTTTCAGACGAAAACCTGACCTATTTTTCCATTGGAGCAAAAGCAGGAATACCGCTCAAGTCAACATACAACGTTTCCGGTACTACATTCACAACATCAGGTTATTATCCTGCTTACGACATTTTACTTGAATCGCCTCATAACCATGGATTAGGGACGTTTACAACAGGGAAACAAACCACCGGGCATTCACTAAAAACCATGTGGGCGCTTTCGGCTGAAGCAGGTATGAAATGGGATATTGCTGCTCAGTTTTCTCTGTATGCCGGAATATGTATAGATTACTCGCTGAATAGTATCAATAAAGAAAAAGGGAAACAGTTTCTTGTTTACAATCAATATGATCCGACCAATTGGTCTTTCAATAGCATGTTACATTCAAAATACACACAAGACGGAAAGACGAATAACTTCGTTAACAGGGTAAATCCCATTTCTGCGGGTATAGTCATACGTATTGCATTTAAACTGCCTGAATAGGAATTATTTACAAAATACAAGCTATGAAATTAACAAAACTAACTCACAGTGAAGAATACACCCTGCGTGCGAAAGTAGGTGATTTGGATAAGTTCAAGGAAAAGATTCTAAACAGTCGCATTGGTATAGAAGATTTTGAGATATTCAAAGATGAAACGCATCGAGTAAAAGCAATATATATTGCGCTCAAACACAATCCGCAATATCATGTAAAAGAGACCGGAGTACATTTGTGATAGTTTGATTGTCCCGTTTAAATACAAACAGTTATTTTGAGAATGTATTCATTTTCTCCAATTCCTCTTTTGCCTCTTGAATACCCTGTTCGGAATCCCGTAAGAGATATTTACTTGCCAGCGACATATATCCCAGACCCTTATAACACATACCAAAAAAATAGTTCGTCCACTTTATTCGCTCTCATACGGTGGATACTGCTTAACGTCTTTCATTGCCTCTGTTGGCGGATAGGTAATTTGCCAATCCAATCGTTGTAAGTCTTCTAAACTCAACTCATAGTATTTTAAAACCAAATAGTCTTTGGCAACAGTCTCCCAAGGTGTGTTTTCGACAACAGTTGCGTCAAAAATGTAGAGATTAATAAGGCTGTCCATGCTAAATATGCGGTCGTAACACATAAAGCTATCCATTGCCATACGATTATTTTGTTCGGCACTATAAACTTTATAGTGTTTTTGAACTGTGCCATTAATGTGTTCTATTTCAAATAAATGTGGCGGTCGAAGTAAATTGTAATGCCTGACATACAAATCCTTATCTGAATTATTTGAAAACCTAATTGCTGTATGGCAATTTTCACTCTCTTTATCTGGGCATCTGGTTGCCATAAAAATCAATGCCACCAACGAAATTTTAATTACATTTTTCATATTTCTTGTCGGATTACAGGTTGCTTCACCGTTAACATGTATAAATTCATCTTCTCCCATTTTTGCTCTTTATTAACGGTTTATATAACAAAAAAACAATTACGAAACGGTTGAACGCAATCTTCTCGCTGCAAATATAATAAAAATTGCCTGTGTTCGTTCATGGTTGTCAATTATTTTTAAAATCCCCAAATACTTCTTCCTGTTATTCCATATCGTGGTTGTGACTCGGAATAAAAACGGGAAACTTGTCCCATCCAACCCAGCAACCAGCCATCTCTATCATGTATCAAATTCTGTGACCACATGTGTCCGCGTCCTTCTACAACCAAGCCTGCTGTTCTACCATACCGGTCGCGAACAAGAAAAAGTGTTTGTCCATTATTGTACATTCGCTGTGCCTCTGTTTGAAAATATGTACCGTGCCTGCCTTTACAGGGTCCAGTGCCCATTTCCTTTTCCTGTCTTCATCCTTAGCTTAATTTCTTTCTTCTGTGAACACGTCAGTAGCTAAAGAAAACGATCCTATATTTAGTCAATCCTTAGTAATACATTTTCAGTCAGCGAAGTAACAAAACTTCCCGTCCCGCCGCAATTGTAATGCGGCGGCAATGAGTATAAGCATTTTCAATGCAAAAAATAATGTAAAAAATAACCCGCCAAAAGCGGGTTTTTCTTTTTTCAATGAAATCTCTTTGCCGCTTCGCGGCAAAGAGAGAGAGGAGGGAGGGGATTTTTGCGGCTTTGCCGCAAAGAAAACAGTTTTTTATAGTGTCAATCTGCGTAATTCGCGTAATTTGAATTCAAAAGACTTATGAAACAACACCGACACTTCGCCAAACTGAGTGGGCATTGTACGCAAGCGAGCGACAGCGTAGTGGACAACAGCGCTATGCAATAAAAAAAGTATGACATATTGAAGTTATTTAACCCAAAAGATGTAAATTTGCATTATGATTAGTGAGTTGCAGAAAAATATTATCATCAAAAGAACAGCAAGATGAAAGGATTTGTTACACTTTTGTTTGCAATTACCGCATTGTCGGCATTTGAACAGAAAACAGAATTTTATATAAAAGAAGAAACACAATACTCCAAAAAATTCATATCGGAATTCAGGAAATATCACGGAATATCACGGAATATATGAAACTGTATCACTGATTGAAGATACAATTATTGTAAATAATGACAGAGAAAGCTATATCATAATCCCGACAGATTTACCTCTGAATGAAATGATTGTTTACGAACGAACGGAAAAAGAAACGGAACAGGTGTTAACAGTTAAAAGAGTTAATTTCTCTACTTTGGAATATAATTATTACGAAATTGTTAATGGTGGGAAAATAAATGAAAGACAAGGCGTAGCAGAACTTCAGCCCATATTCTACTTTGGCGCAGAAGGAACATTTGAGGCCGAAGATGAAAATATTTATGGAATGAACAAATACATTGACAATTCCGAAAAAGAATGAGAGCTAAAGAAAAAACAGGCTATATAGTTAGTGGTATCCCTTTTCAAACACAAATGGAAATGTACGATCAGATAAGCGAAAATACGGTTATCGTGTTATTGATTGGCATTACATTAACTCTGTTCATCATTTTCGTGTTGCGTAAAATGGGATTATTCTATTAGCAGAAAACAAATGGACGTAGAAATTAATTCAGCCAAACGGCAATATGGATTCAGTTATATAATATGCTGTATGATATGTTTGTATAGCTGTACCTGCGAACATTCCGCTGCAAAAAACGCCAAAAAAACAAAAAACAGGGCTGAATATTCAAACAGGTAAATACATCGAAGAAAAACAGCGTTGATATATCGAAAAAAGTTGTACATTTGTGCTTTAGAATTAAAGCGATTTAAAAATGACAAACGAAGAAAAAGTACAATACTGGATAGATTTATCCGACAGAGATTTCGACACTGCCGAATGGGTAATTAAGGGAGGGTATAATCTTCATGCAGGATATATGTGTCATCAAGCGATAGAGAAGATTTTGAAAGGATACTTTACCAAACAAAAAGAAGATACCCCGCCATTTACACACAATTTGATAGACCTTGCTGTAAAAACAGGGCTTTACGATTTGATGAGCAACGAACAGAAAGCATTCATAGGAGCACTGAACCCGCTGAACATAGAAGCGCGTTATCCTGAATACAAAAACAAAATAGCACAAACGATGACAAAGGAAGTAATGCAAAATATTATAACCGGCACAAAGGAGTTACTGCAATGGACAAAACAGAAAATATAATCTCTATAGCAAAGAAGTACTCTGAATTGGTTAAAGCAAGCAATTTGCCCATTCAGATAGACAAGGTGTATTTATTCGGTTCTTTTGCTAAAGGGACGCCCAATAAAGACAGTGATATTGATATAGCATTTGTAGTAAGCAACTGGGAAGGCGGATACTTTGACACCATTGTGCCCATTTGGGGGTTGTGCAAGGAAGTTGATTTGAGAATAGAACCGCATATTATAGATCCAAAAGAAGATTACGCATACTTCCTGCGTGAAGTACAACGAACAGGAATTGAATTAATTTAAGCGAATAGTGGTTAGACTCTTTTAAAGCAATTAGGAATATCTTGTCCATCAATGGCGGCGACTTGTCGGCGGCTGCGAATTAGTTTTTACTCGCACAGTTGAAGGCAGAAAACTAATTCTTAAATCAAGAATGAAGTCGCTTCCCTCGCAATTTGACGACAAAACAGAACAGGTAAACAAGTGGGTATAATGAGAAATGACAATAGAAAATGAATGTAATTACCTTAAAAATCACATGGCTAAGTTGATTTGATATGAATCGGGCAAATAGTTTTCAAAACCAATAAGAAAAATTCTCCAAAAGGTTGCATAGCTGAAATTATTTTGCAGATGTTTTCAATTTATCCAATTCCTCTTTTGCCTCTTGAAGACCTTGTTCGGATGCTCTGTTGAGATATTCACTTGCCAGCGACATATATCCCAGACCCTAATAACACATGCCAAAATAATAGTTCGTCCACTTTATTCGCTCTCATACGGCGGATACTGCTTAACGTCTTTCATAGCCTCTGTTGGCGGATAGGTAACTTGCCAATCCAACCGTTGTAAGTCTTCTAAACTCAAATCGTAACGCTTCAAAACCAAATAGTCTTTGGCGACAATCTCCCAAGGAGTAGTATCTACTACCGCTGCATCAAAAACATAGACATAAACCGTATCTGAGAAATATTCATCAATAAAAATTTTCTCATAACAACTAAAACTCCTCGTTGCACGCTCATTATTCTGTTCACTGCTTTTGATTATAAACTGAACGCTGTTTGCACTTTCGGCAAATCCTTTTCTTATATCTAAAGGGTCAGTAAAAAATCTATGAGTGAACTTATCTACGACACGTAAATTCTTTTCAGAGTTGTTTGTAAACCTGATCGCTGTATGGCAATTTTCATTCTCTTTATCTGGGCATCTGGTTGCCATACACATCAATGCCACTAACAAAATTTTAATTACTTTTTTCATGTTTCTTGTCGGATCGCATGTTGCTCCCCCGTTAATATCATGGGGCAGATGGGCCATACTTTTTATTTATCATATTCATCCAGTCTGTATCTATTATTCGGTTATTTATATCATTCCATTCAAAACTACCACCATATACTCTATACAGGTACTCATATCCTCTTTTATTGGCATTCTGTTCAACACGAGTGGCATTATGTGCATTATAATCGTTAACCGTAGCGCTGTACAGGCTTGGAATCCCAACTACGAATATGTAAAGCAGACCTTGTTTCTGGCTTTGTCTATAATGTCCGTACTCGTGTTGAAACAATGAATTATTCGGGTCCGCTGAGAGGTAACATGAACCAGCAATATAACTGCCTAACGTTACTGCTCCGCCTTGCCCCCAAAAGTTTCCGCTTAATACTGTAGCACCACCCCAATAATCAACTTTATCTACCTGTCCGACTAAATTAGACACAGTGGCAAAACTTGAACCAAGCATCGTTTGTGGACCTTGCCAAACGAATCGCGATACGACTTCCCATACTCTACCGCCAAAGTTCTTGTTCGGATCAGAAACAAATAATCCTCCATATATTTTCGCTTGATTGACTCCTATTCGCCAACTTGTTTTAAAAACGTTCGCTCCATGAGTTATTATCCTCCCGGGAATACTTGAACTTGAATTGACTGCATTTCTACTACTTTGTGTATGTTGGTTGAATGCCGCAGTGTGTTGTTTGGAATCAAGCAACTTCAATGCATTTTCAATACGCAAACGTAGTAGCTCAGCATTATACTTCATCTGAAACTGTATAAATTCATCTTCTCCCATTTTTGCTCTTTATTAACGGTTTATATAACAAAAAAACATTTACGAAACGGTTGAACGCAATCTTCTCGCTGCAAATATAATAAAAATTGCCTGTGTTCGTTCATGGTTGTCAATTATTTTTAAAATCCCCAAATACTTCTTCCTGTTATTCCATATCGTGGTTGTGACTCAGAATAAAAACGGGAAACTTGTCCCATCCAACCCAGCAACCAGCCATCTCTATCATGTATCAAATTCTGTGACCACATGTGTCCGCGTCCTTCTAAAACCAAGCCTGCTGTTCTACCATACCGATCGCGAACAAGAAAAAGTGTTTGTCCATTATTGTACATTCGCTGCGCCTCTGTTTGAAAATATGTACCGTGCCTGCCTTTACCCAAATTAACAGGGTCCAGTGCCCATTTCCTTTTCCTGTCTTCATCCTTAGCTTTATTTCTTTCTTCTGTGAACACGTCAGTAGCTAAAGAAAACGATCCTATATTTAGTGATCCACCTCCTGTCCACCAACGGTCGTTTCTATCGCCAAACAAAGGAATAACATCGTTATAGAAATTAAAATCAAACCGATTAAGTTTAAATCCTGCATAGCCTACCCGTTGCCTTCTTTCGGAATTAATTACAAAATTAGTACCCAACGTTACTGAATTTTGATAAGGATTCATTATTCCGCTTATTGCATTATTATGAAATGTATTTAAAACGGCAGGGTTCTTAATTCTACCATATTTGCCTCCGTATGTAAACGCATGACTAAAAACCAAATCGCGATATATCCTGTCAGGTCTGCCAAGTGCTCCACTCCGAGTTCCGACGCCTGAGTTGTAGATATTCAGTCCAATGTTATGGCTCAGCATTGCCCCTCCATACCTTTGCGACATACCCAAACCTACTCCAAACGAAAATCCTCCGCCAAAATTATATTGCAGCGAAACCCCTCCTCCAAATGAAGTCCCATTTCTAAATCCAAATCCATTACCCATACTTTTAAAGTTTTAAATTTATAATTCCAATGAAACTACTATGTAAAAACTGTTATTATTCTATTCTTTTATATACATAAGGCCTTTCGCCGCCATACCCTCCGGCAATAATAAAAATCCAAGCCATTTGTTCACTAAGATTACGGATTAGCAAATCGTTTGTTTTTTTATATCTGCCTATTCGGAGCCTTTCAACTGAAACAGCACCGAAAATTAATGGAATAATAAATTGGTCTTTCTCAAAATATATTTCAAAATATTTCCTCTTTTTCTCTCCCTTCAATTCTTCACTCAAAACAGTACCATTAACCGAAAAAGAAACAAAAAGAGTATGATTATCAGCAAATTGAATCAGGACCGAATCTATATTTCTTTTTATGGCAATCGCCGTATCTCTATCTTCGTCTATACATTTCAAGCAGCCAAAAAAATCTAGCATTTGGTGTCTATCTTCACTGGGACCCCACAAAAACCTCAATAGGGATTGCGCTTGTGTCAGCGGCGTGTCCTCGTTCCGATATGTCCCGTTCAACTCGCTCAAATCACTTATTTTTCCGAAATCGGAAGTCTTAAAAATTTGGAATGTTCCACAAGAGGATAAAACCAACATAATAACTAATAGAAAATAATATTTCATGCCTCGAATTAAGAGCAAGTTTCCGAACTTGTAATTTAAAAAAACAAACAACAAATTTTTCATCTGATATATCTCAATATTTTGTTTAAAGTTAAATATACGAATTAATCCCTAAATAGGTGTCTGTTTGGTTGGTAGAGAGGATAAAGTGTGAATCTTCAGGGTCGAGGATATATTCCATTACAGTAAAGACATCGGCAGGCAGAAACAGTTTGCAAAGCCCATTTAATATATTGTCGTCTTTTGCTCCTTTCAGGAAATTTTTCATTTTTAACGCCGACATCGGGCCAACACAAATTTTCAAATCATACAGTCCATCATTAAATGTATTTCCAAGAATTAAATCCAAACCCAATCTGCTTTTACCCAAACTTGATTCAAAGTCGCTGATTGTTTCCTTTTTTTTGAGTATGACCGGTTCGAGATGAATGGGAACACCAAGAATCAAGGTAAGAGATTCGTCAATACTTGAATGATTGTTGCGTATTTTTTGAATGATTGGTATCGTATGAAGAAACAATACAGCTTGTTCTCTGTTCAATAATTCCATTACAGGCCAGAATGGCCGAAAGATACCGGTATAGTCGGGATGTGAGATGCGTTTATCAAATGCAATTTCAAGTCGGGCAATATCAGTTAAAACATGATCTAATTCGATTTCGAACAAACGGAAAAACTTGCGGGCAAAGAACTCCTCTTCTCGATGAATCTTGACCTCATCGACCATTTCTTCTTTGTCTTTGTTAAACTTCCGAATGACAGGTTGATGGAAAATACCTTCCGGCAGAATATCATATATGCCCTCTCTGTTGACGAAAATCTGCACATAATCCGACTGGTCGTGTTCGGAGTAGTAAACTGCCAATTCTTCCGTGTCTTTTCCAAATCCACGTCTTTCTGCGCCTAACCTCGAAATGATTATTTTATCAGGGTCATACCCTTTTTCAACAAGGTGAGCGGCAACTATTTCAGCCCTGAAGTCCGAATCATCCGTATTGGGCTGTCTGTCGGGCATTTCATAGTCTATGATTTTAATAAAATCATCCATATTAACACCCTTTAGTCAAGTATAGTCCACCCTGATTTACGTGTAACAACTTCCTGTTTCTCCTGAATGGCAACCACCACATTTTCTTTGCGAAATCCTACATATTCAAGCGAACTTAATCTAATCCATAGTGATGAAAACATAGAAAGGAAAGATTCAATTTGTTCCATAATAGCGCGTATGTTGTTGTGATCGTAGTTGGCTTCCAACATTTTCGTCAGCAAATCAATAAAATAACTTGGCGTAATATCGCTCCATTCGTAATAGTATTGCAACATCTCATCTCTTTTCTTTTTAGGAATGAAATTCAGCGCAACAAAACAGCGATGGGAGAAAGCTGCAATCAAATCAGCCATTTCAATAGGGGAAAAGTTCCGTCCCGTATTTTTGTATTTGAAATAGATTGTTGCTACATAATTAAGGATATGTTGACACAGAAATTGCGTATTTAGCGCAATGCTAAGCGTCATTTCTCTTTCCAATATCTTTTGAATTATTTTATGCGATGATACTTCAATGTCATTCAGGTACTTTCCGAAACGTTCATAATATGTTTTCAGGTCGGGATGGCTCAACATGGACGTACAGGAAGGAATATACGACTTGTCCACTTCATACCTGTCTCCGTTTTTATGTATTCGTCCTATGATTAAATTATTCATACCTAACTCTTCTGCATTGATTTGACCTTTGGAGGTTACAGATAGCATATATCTCTTATCGGCATGTGGATGTCGGGGTGGCGTTTCGTTTTGATCGGGAACGCCTGTCGGAACGCGACCGAAAGGATGTACAATCAGGATAACGTCCCAAACATTTTCCTGCATGTTTTCATTATCTTCAAATACATGGTCTAACTTCAGATAACCTGATGGTTCGCTTGGATTGATGTCTATCCTGCATCCTCCGGCAGTAATTGCATTACACCTTCTCAGTTCGATTTCAACATGGTCGGTTGTACGTTCCATAATTTCAAAATCGCTCGAAAGAGGTTCACCTTTATAGGGTGGCATGATGCCATAGTTATTACCTGTAAGTCGGATATTGATCGAATCCCGTATTGTATCGATAAAATAATCTTCGGTAAGTGAAAGGTGTTCTTTTGAAATTTTCATTCCATCCACCCAATTGACTAATAATTTTTTTAATGGGAAAAGCATATTTTTCTATTTTTATATAATTTCATTTTTATTTACCTCACTGACACGTTTTGCAACGATCGTATATTTTTCCTTAATCTTGTTTTGCGAGATAGTCAGATCATAATCAATATATTTGCGGGGAAGAAAAAACGAACGCTTGACATAGAATATCCATGAATATGAATTTACGGTATCTTGACATTCAATCGGTTCAAGCGGAAATTTGTAATTATAATCATTCAGGAACATTTTAAACCAAACACCGAAAGGAATATTATCCGGCGCTTTGGCTTTAATTTTCATTGGCGACCGGTCTTTCAGGGTTTTGTAGAGTTCAATTTCCATTACCATTAATCTGTCGTAATCAGGCAAATTTGTTTGTAAGGCAACACTTTTCTCATAATTCCATGCTTTAAATATTTCCGGTGGGATAGACATATATCTATTGTAAGTTTCCCAAAATAATGGAGGGAAGATAAAAGAAAGCAAACAGGTACAAGCCCAGATTCCGAACTTCAATTCGCTACACAGATTGAAAACAGTGGAGAACAATGCAGCGCCGATGAACATAATAATAAATTGAAACATGAAAATCAAGGCAAAAGATTTTTCCTTTTCTTCTATATTTACCAGAAATCTTTTTAAAATCAGCACATTGTAATACCCCAAAATTAAATACAAAATCACTAATCCGATGTATAGATAAGGCATAAAACTATAGGGAATAAAACCTGTCAAAGCAGGAATGCAAAGTAGTACGGCAATTAACAAAATTATGAAAAGCTGTTTCCTGTTAGTAAACAGTTTATTCTTTTTGGCCATAAAATAGGCAATGAATCCCATAATAATAGCTAATAATGGCGTCAACAGGTATGACGTCAGAATGGTAGTAAAGGCGCTGCTCATTGTTTTTTATTGGTTTGATTAGAAATGAATACTCTGTAATTATACATATCCGGCGATCGTTTTTTTAGCAAAGCCAGCAGTCTGTCTTCCAAATCTTGATGATTTGATGAATCTTTGCTTAACTCATCTTTCATTGTAATATGTACATCAATAGAACGAATTAATCCTTCTTTTGGACGTGGACTTACCCGTATTCCTTTTGTTACGTTCGCAGAAATTATCATATCGCCAAATCTTGCAAAGCAGAAATTGACAATATCTTCATTTGTAAAAATGCGATCCCTGCTTGTCAAAACATATTTATACATATCGGGCGACTGTTCACGACGTTTCGTTCCCCCATAGCTTTGGGTTAACGTGATTATTGAATTTTGATCCACAGGACAATTGCCGAAAACGAGCATGGAAATTCCCGACTTGATACCGTTGGCTTCATCGCAATTAGTTACCCAATAGTCTATGTAAACAGTTTCTCCTACTTCGTTCGAATCTATAACGATGTAATTTGAAATTTCTCTGTTTATTTTGATTTCTTTCAGTTTTTGTTGTATCAAAACCAGTTCAGAGTTGATTTTTTTTACTGCGCTATCAACAAATCCCTTACCAAACAAGGCAAATGAAGTGTTTTCCTCCCTCAATAAGTCAAGCAAATTCTCTATTGATTCTTTTGCATTACGGGCATCAAACCTTTCTGCTCCTCCACGTTTGAGGATATATGTGCCGAATTCTCCATCTTGTTCATTATTTTGCAAAGGCAGGTGTATATACCGGCGTTTATTTGAATCCGATACATGATCCACAGAAAGTAAATATTCATTTTCTTCTGTTTCAAAAGGAATAACAGAAACTAACGGATTAGTTTTGCCATTTTTTGAATAAAATTTTCGGTTGATGATTGGGAAAGCATTGATGGAAACAAAGAAGTCGTCCAAAATATAGCTGTCGAAACCCGGAGGAAACGTAACTTTCAACCACAACAATTGCGTGGGATTTTCGCTTGATTCTTGTTCGGGAAAGAATTCAATAAGTTCGCCCGGAACGGTTTTATAGTTTTCCCTTTTATTGACAATCTTGTCTTTTACTGTTATAAACCGGTGGCTGTAATGATTCAGAATACTTTCGGTTGACATGTTCGTTGGGTCAAATTCCGCCAAAGGATAATATCTGTCCTTTTCTGTTGATTTTTTGTGAATACCCGGGTGTATGGAAAGTAGTCTTTCATCCTGCTCCCAACGGCTATACAAAAGTAAATGAAGCAGTTCATTTCTTTTTTCAATATTCGGCAAATCGAAATAAAAAGATAGGTTTTGGATATCTTCAACAGAACGATGAATACGTAGTCCGATCCAAATCCTGTCAGTAAATATTTCTGAACGCTTTATGCTTCTTGCCATAATATCTTTCGACTTACGGTTATCTATTTGGTATAGTTTTCCGGCACAGATAATTGAATGAACGTCTCCCTTTATCAAATTAAAATCAGCTGCCGGAGAAAAATAAATTGATTTTGTTTCTTTTATCCTCTGCAAAAAAACCGAATTCTTTAGAATTGTTTCCTGAATCCCCAATGGTTTGGCATGAAGAATCATGTGAGCAGGGCGTACAGACAGGAAAATATCCGGAGTTAATGCCCCGGCAATCCTCTCCAAAAAACGGGCTTCCAGATTATCCATTTCGTTCGACAACTTGTTGATCTCACTGGCAAGCGATTCTATGAGAAGTTTAAGGATCGGGTCAAAATCTTCAATATCACGAACGCCCCATATTGCAGTTGCGTTCTTATACATTCGGCTCTTTATAACTTCTTTGAAATATTTTGATTTGTCTTTCATTGTTATTCAGATGTTAATGGGCCTAAATATAGTGAATAATAGAATAAACATTTTTTTCCTGAACTGAGTATTTCAACATAAATATGAATATCCACTTTTTTACGGATTGATACCGCACCGGAAAATTCATGTTGGTTTCTAATATCATAAAAATTTATTTTTGTCTCCATTTCCTTAACCCTCTGTTCGTATTTTCTGATAGCCTCTTTTATATAAGTAATAAATTCGTTTTCCCATCGTTTTACTGATATGACATTTTCAAAATCAAGATCCCAAATTTTGCACCCAAAATCACTATCAAACTTATGTTCTCCGGGGCAAGTTGTGATGATCAGTTCCAGATTGCGGTCTATGGATTCTTCTTCATCGCAACGCGACAAATCGCCTGATTCAAACAGACGGGCAAATAACAGGGGAATTTTATATGAAGCCATACACTGTAACTACTTTTTTATGGAAGCAAATCTCTATTAATCCAATAAAAGGTTTCTCCATTGGATACAAAGGAGTGTTTGTTGTTCTGATGCATATAATTATCCAAGGCAGTTCGTTTTTGTTTGTAATAAAGAATTAACGTATCCAATTCAACATTGTTCATATTCTTTTTTCTTTTCAAATCGCGAATTTTAAATTTTTGTAAGATTGCATCTTTTGTGGGATTACCTGCAATTTCCAGTCCCGCCTCTGCAAGTGTATAATATTTATATTTACATGGCCTTATCGTCTTCATTTTGTAAGATGATTTTATCCTGCTGAGATAGGAAGTATATACATGGTTGCGAATTTTGCGTGTATTCAAATAGGAAGGATTGCCGAATTTGTCATAAACAAGCTCATTTGAGCGTATTTCTTCCATCGTCAAATTATCATCGGGACAGTTGCACAACTTCACCTTTTTCCTTTTACCCTTATATTTAAAATCCGGTTCATATCTCGTAATGTCTTCCAAGAAACCTCTTATTTCTTTCATTTCACTTTCTGATAGAAGTAAATGGTAGTCCAAGTCATTATCTTCATAGCCAACAGAAACCGTGGAACTTTGCATGTACCATGCAGGAGGTTTTCCCGACATTTTTCGGAGCGATTCACGGTTGATTGGCCATAATGAATCTTGCAGATTGTATGCCAACCACGATGGAGCATGCAGGTAGAATCTGTCGCCATACTCGTCGAAAGCCCTGTATAAATTTTCAATAACCGATTCGTTATCCTGCTTTATTTCCGAAAAAATAGTGTCAAGGGATTGAGTCAGTATATCATGTTGCATTTCAATACTTTTTGCAGGGAACAGTATCCAACCTTGCGTCATCGTCTTTTGTTGGTCAAGTGCATAAACATTTTTCATGCTCTCTCTGTAATGGATTTGCGACATGAATTGATTTGTGTAAACTAATCTTTCACGCCTCAGTGAAACGTCATATCGCGCATAAGTATCAATCATGTTTTCTATTTGCAGGACGAAATTGTTATCATAATTCGAGAGGGTTTCATTGAAGAGCTGATATCCGATCATCCGTCCGTTTGCATTGGCTATTCGCTTCACCAATAAACTGTCTGCTTTTTCGCTTTCGTAACCCGATTCGCCAATAACTATCATCAGGTGTGACTCGTCAGGGTACTCTTCCATCATTTCAACTGCTTTACGTAAACCACTCCATGCCTGTTGATTAGTAATGGGTTGATAAAATTCTACACTGTCCATCTCGGTGATTAAAAAATCGAGCAGGTTGTGGTAGGAGGGTGCTAATCCATAAGTTTTGAGTTGATAAGTAGTTGGCAAAAGATTTTGTCTATATGAAAAAACAGCGCCGAATTTGTATTGGTAGGGGTCATCATCGGCATCGAATAATGATTGCAGGTTTTGAACGACACTCATAAGGCGCGGATATTCCTGCCATACACGCTCTCGTCCTTCAAAGACAAAAATCAGATTCAATTTCCGCAAGTTTTTTTCAAGATTGAGAAAGTCGGGGTACATAATCTTGTTGCCGTTAAGATTGAGAACGTGCATTTGGCTTTTGTCTATCAATGGAGCAGGTAATGCCGTATTAAAACTGATACCACAGGAATCTGTTTGATAAGAGCGTACAGGAGCGAAACGAAATGGAGGATTGTTTTTTGCATACAAGTCTGTTTCGTGCGATTCTATCGCGTCAATATTCAGTGTATCCCTTTGTTGTTGATCAAGGAAAACCGGTTCGCTTGCATTCGGGGCATTTTGAATGGATTCGGTTTCTACAAACAGTCGTTGTCCTACTTCTTTGACGATTGAGGTTGAAATCCATCCCAGTGTTTCCGTTTCCGATTCTGATGGGTTCAACTGTGTCTTACCGGCAACTAAATATTTTTTCCTGTCTGCCGAAGATTTCAAAATGTACAATATTTCATGTACCGGAATCTTTCGGTTAGGCACGGTCATGGCATCATCTTTGAATGTCAGAATTGAATCCGAGTCAAAAATTATTTGATGTTGTGTAATAGCAAGCGAATCGACAATCATTGTAACGGCTTTATTTTTAAATCCGGTAGCCATATCAAGACTTGACTGCTTGGTTAATAGCAAGTTCGAACGTCTTACCCAACCGTAATATTCGGCTTTCTTGCGGTTCCTTATAATGCGTGCACGCGGATTATTTTCTACTAATTGAGGATCATACTTTACCAATTGCAGAAACTCACCTTTTTCGCGTATTACAAAAAAAGCTTCCATGAACGACATCTGCTTAAATATTATTTTTCCGCCCGGATTTTGATAGGTAACGTTATTTTCGCGATCGGAAAAAACTATCCATGTTTCTTCACTCAACCTGCTTTTCGGCGCCCGAATATCGGAAAAACAATAATTCAAGGAATATTCGCGCGGAGTCCTCTTAAAACGCGACAGCATATTCACAGGGCCACATGCCGATGTCAACAGCATGAAAAGAAAAACGTAACAAAGAGTTTGGACGGTAGCAAATCCTTTGTACGGTTTGTTGACATTGTTTTTATTATTCGACATTTTTTGACTGCATTACTTTAAAAGTTTTCAAAAAAGGCGGATTGTTCTCGTCGGGAAACACAAATACTTCAATAATCGTTGTATTGAAACGGTCAATGATTTTTAAACCTTGACAATAAGAGTAAAAGTCATTGTTTTTTGAATCATTGACTGTAATGATTACATTGGGATTATTCGCAAGGTATTTTGTGAGGATATGATTGTAGTTTGGGCCGAAAGGCTTCCCGTCCACAATAGCTTGCAGTTTCTCACGAATGTCATTTCCTATTCGGCTATGCTCGTCGCTTTCCTCTTCCCTGTATTTTGGATATACAACAATGGTATGCCGGACAGGATATTTCGTGTCTTCGGTCATCAATTCCACATCGTAAGTACCCGGGTTATCGAAAGCATAAAGTGATATTTGTTCGCGTGAATCAATTCTGTGGGTTTCGCCAAATGACCATTTCCAATCCTTAGCGTAACCGATACCTTTGAAAATAACATATTCGCCTTGCATGGCAGCATTCGGTGCATCAATTCTGACTAACGAATCATTTTCAAAACGCACAGGCGGCCTTACTGTTACGGAAAAATCTTTTTGAAGTTTGTTATTAACGGTTAGCCGTACAAGGTAGGAACCTGCTTGATTGTATGTGTACGTGCCGTATTTCTTATCTGAAATATCTCTGTTGCCGAACTCCCATAGCCAATCGGAGGCACGATAGGTGCTGTCTGAATAATATATCGGTTCCCCGAGGTACAATTCCATGGGAGTGATCATTGCAACCGGTTCACCCTTTCGCATCAGAAAACGGATAAGAATGGCAGTGGCTACACAAAAAATAGCCATTATTGCAATGATGTATAATTTTGTATTACTTATCTTTCTCATGTTTTTATGCCTTTCGTTATGAAATCCTATCTTTTTAGTTTTGCGAAATCATCTTTCTGTCTTGAAAGTCCCAATTCACATTCTTCCAGATTTTTAGTAAAAATGCTAATATTGGAATTAATCGCCCATAATGCCTTTTTATCGGCATACCACATATAGTAAAAGTCGGCTATATGCTGGAAAGCTTTATAGCGTGTATCAAGCGGGTTTTTTTCGTAGATATCTCTTAAATCGTTAATGAGAATTTTTATATTATCTTCTTCATAAACAGCATTTACACCCGGATTAAAAGTGGAAATTTTGTCGTAAAGGAAGTCAATGGTTGGAGCTGATTTTTTCTGATCATTCCGAAATTCATTGATATGCTTCATCTTGTCCACAAAAAAATTTTTCTGCTTGATAGCGCCATAATTCGTGTTATATAGGAAAATAGAAAGACAACAAACAGAGGTAATTATTATAAAAAGAATCATTACATAGGCAAACCCCATTATTCTTTCTTTCTGATTCATTGTATCATTCTTCATAGCAGCAGTATGTTTTTGGGGTTTAATATATATTTCTATTATACAAACGTCGATTCATGTCATTCACATTATTCATACATCGTCTATACTCTTCTCGCAGGATGTCAAGTTGCAGTTCGGAGGTTCGTATGGAATCTTTTAACATAAAAAAATTATCCATATTGGAAGACAGCCGTTTGTAGATCAAACAATCATCACCATTCATGTTTTCAATAGTTTTATTCAACAGGATACTTCGCGTGCTAAGTGTATTAAGCATAAGTGAATGATTGATATAGGAATTGGGTTGAACAAGATTTGAATAATAATAGATCGAATCAATGCTCTCCGTTAAAATCACTTGTTTCATTTGAAGTTGGTCGTAGGCAGCCGATTTGTCGAATATCAACCGCATCTCAACAACAGATGTCTTCATAAATGAAGCAAACAAGCAGACAGCCAAACCCACTGCACACAACAGGTAGGCTGTAAATATGAGAATCGCCCGGACTACCGCTTTGTTGTTTTCTGCATTCATACGTTCATTTATTTAATAAAATATTGGCTCAAAAATATTAATAATTTTGATTGTTTCAAATTATTTCATTTTTTTTTTAATTAAAAAAAGCGAAAGCAAAAAATAAACAAACCAAAGATGTTCATTATTAATTAATTATCAATATTTATAAAAAAGTAAAAAAAATAAAAAAATCTGCAGCACAAGGTAGAAGTTTCATTGAAAGAAACGTTTGGTATATGAAGCAACTTTAACGGCAATGGTCAAATATGAATACTCTTTGTTAAGAATAAAGTTGAACACTTTGCCACCCTTGTATATTTATTTATCTTTATCATAGATTTTCATGTAGATAATCCGTCCCTAATTTTCACGATGAGGCAGTCGGGTTAAAAATCACATTTTTATTACCGAGCCATGAATACTTTGATTCGTTTGATTTTTTAACAAAATCAAGCAACAGTGGGAGTTCTCTTTTCTTTTT
>Ga0082212_10003213_pt1 | contig 23283 bp, 23 predicted proteins | sample TergutNt197P3_FD_71548 | JGI IMG/M metagenome (GOLD analysis project Ga0082212, IMG submission 71548) | Neocapritermes taracua P3 segment gut microbial communities from Petit-Saut dam, French Guiana - Nt197 P3 | ecosystem: Host-associated > Arthropoda: Insects > Digestive system > Gut ...
CGTTGCTTTATTGATATTTTGAAAAAAGAAGGGGAATTGCGCGTCATTGACGCGGCCGTCGATCCCTGCCTTGAACTCGCGGAAATCCAGAGGCGCGTTGTGGCTCGTCAGGGGCCGGCGCTTCTTTTCACAAATGTTAAAGACACAAAATTTCCTGTCGCAACAAACCTGTTCGGAACGCCTCGCCGTATAGAACTGGCTTTCGGCGCGGAACCGACGCGCTTTTTCCGGCAGGTTTCGGAAGCGATGGAAATACTTCGCGACCCGTCGCCGCGCTCTCTCTGGAAACACAGGGACATAGCCCGCAAACTTCTGCGCCTGGGCGCGTCCGTAAAACGATCCGGCCCCGCTCTCGAATGTCAGATAAATCCGCCCCGCCTTTCAGCGCTGCCCCAGATAAAAAGCTGGCCGCTCGACGGCGGCGCTTTTTTGACGCTGCCTCTTGTTTATTCCGAACACCCCGTTTCTGGACAATCGAATCTCGGGATGTACCGCTGCCAGATATTCGACGATGCAACATTCGGAATGCATTTTCAGATTCACCGCGGCATTGGTTTTCATTATTTCGAAGCCGAAAAACGGAACGCCCTCCTTCCGGCGAACATCTTTCTGGGCGGGCCGCCGGCGCTAATACTCGCAGCCATCGCGCCATTGCCGGAAAATATTCCGGAAGCGGTTTTCGCTTCTATTTTGCTTGGAAAAAAACTTGACGTTATCCGTGATTCCGCCGTCAGCCCGCTTTTACTCGCCGCGGAATCGGAATTTACATTTGTCGGAGAAATACCGCCGCAAGTCCGCCGCGACGAAGGGCCTTTCGGGGATCACTACGGCTATTACTCCCTGCGTCATCCATTCCCGGTTTTCAATGTGCGGCGCATGTTTCACCGGCGCGACGCCATCTTCCCCGCCACTGTTGTAGGGCGTCCGCGGCAGGAAGACCACTATATAGGCGACTATCTGCAGGAATTGTTCGCGCCGCTTTATCCGCTTGTAATGAACGGCGTCCGCGCCGTTTGGGCTTACGACGATGCCGGCATGCACCCGCTTGCCGCGGCTGTGGTATCGGAACGCTACAGGCGCGAGGCGTTCATGGCCGGCATGAGAATCCTCGGCGAAGGCCAGTTGTCGCTTACAAAATTTCTCATGCTTACGGACGCGCCGCTTCCCTTGCGCGAATTCCGGCAGCTCTTTCAGCACATTCTGGAGCGGGCGGACTTTGCAGGCGACCTGTTTATCTTCTCTCCCGTTTCACAGGACACCCTTGATTACACGGGGGGACGGATGAACGAAGGGAGCAAGGCCATTTTGATGGGGCTGGGTGAAAAACGCTTTGAGCTTCAAACGGAACTGACGGCTGATCTGCGCAGCGCGCGCTTTAGCAATCCGCGCGTTTATATGCCCGGAGTTCTTGTTGTCGAAGGCCCCGCCTGGAGCGAAAGAGACGGCGTGACGGACAACCTGCTAAACGAAGAAGCCGCGCTGCCGTTTCGTATCGTAATACTCGTTGATGACGCTTCCGAATGCGTTAAAAGCGACGAGTCTTTCCTATGGACGGTATTTACCCGCTTCGACCCGGCTTCCGATATTCACCCACGCGCCGTCCGGGTTGAAAAATTCCATCCGCGTCTTTCATCTCCGCTCGTCATAGATTGCCGCATAAAGCCCTGGTATCCGCCGCTTGCTCTGCCAGATCCGGAGACCGTCGACGCAGTTGATGCCCGCTGGCGCGCTTTGATGGGAGAAAAGTAGGGGCGGTTCGTAAACCACCCCTACTTTTAAACAGTCGCCCCGGGTATTGTCTGTGAAAAATTAAGAAATATAGGGCGTTACTACCCATTTCAGGCAATTGTCCTTCTTGTTGCCGAATACATCATAACCTTTCATTATGTCGTTCAAAGGCGCGTGATGGGTTTGCAGGAACCTCATATCAATTTTGCCCTTGTTGATAAGGTCGATCAGTAAAGGCAAATGGTTCGCCTGCACCAAACCCATGCTTATATTGATATTCTTTATCCAGAGTTCATTCATTTTTACTTCAATAGGCTTTTCAAAGACCCCGATTACAGACACATTTCCGCCGGGACGCACCGAGTTAAGCGCCAGGGAAAAAGTAGGCTCAATGCCGACCGCCTCAATGGTCACATCGGCGCCGCGGCCATCGGTCAATTCCATGATTTTTGCGACTACATCCACTTCGACGGGATTCAATGTTTCATCGGCAATCCCCTGTTTTTTCGCAACGCTTAATCTGTGAGCATTTGAGTCAACGGCGATAATCTGTGAGGGGCCCCATAATCTTGCCGTAGCCATGGCGCACATCCCAACCGGTCCGGAACCCATAACAGCAACTGTGTCACCGGGCTGAATTTTGCCTCTTTCCGCTCCAAAATATCCGGTTGAGAGAATATCTCCTATAAATAAAAGATCTTCTTCCGTTAAATCCGCAGGAATTTTATGCATGCCAAGATTCGCGTGGGGCACACGGACAAATTCTGCCTGGCATCCGTCTATCAAGTGTCCGAATATCCAACTGCCGGTAGTACAATGGGAATACTCCTGCCTCAAACAATAGAAGCATTCGCCGCATTGCGTCACGCATGAAACCGCCACCCGGTCTCCTATATTGAAGCCATGAACATTGGGACCCATTTCAACTATTTCGCCGCAAAATTCATGGCCGATAATCGTTCCCGGTTTTACCGCAGGAACGCCGCCTGCCTGGATATGTATATCGGTTCCGCAAATGGTCGATGTGGTGACCCGTAAAATCGCGTCATCCGGATTAATAATTGTTGGTACCGCTACATCATCCAAACTGATTTTTCCCGGCCCATGATACACAACCGCCTTCATTGTACTTTGACTCATTCGTATAACCCCTTTTTAGTTTTTTTAATTTACCAGGCATCGTTAGCGCGGCTGCGGTTAGATGATACCGATACCCGCGAAAAACGCCTGTTCCGATAAAAGCCGGCATCCGACAGTATAGGCGTTAGCCCTTCCTGATCGACCTATTCCATCCGGAAAACCAGTGCAATTATACCGAATTAAGTCGTAGATTCAACTTTTGGCATGGCGGGGGGCGCGACAAAACAGTTCCAGCCACGGGAGCGCCGGCGAGGACGCCGGTCGTGTAATAAATACAATGGGGCGCAATAAATCGCACCAATACATTTGAAGCGCGCCAGTGGCGCGCGTTTATTATTTACACGACCGGCGAGGACGCCGGCGCTCCCGTGGCTCACAGATGTAACTTGACGCGGCGATTTCTGCAAAGTAGCATCAATTGTTTATGTTCTTAATAGCCAAATATGAATCCGGCAATTGAAATCGTTAGCCCGTATATTTCATCTCCGAGGTAGGGAAGGTAAATTTTATGAAAGATATTAAAAATTACGAGGCGATGGCAAAACTTGATCTGCCTGAAGCTGAACGCGGTTGGGTGTCCGACCGTGCTGACATGTTAATGGACAGTTTCAATCAAATTGCCGGCATTGATACGTCCGGAGTTGAATCTTTAATTACCGTACTCGATGTTAAGAATGTTTTACGTGAGGATATCAGCGTAAAAATGCTGCCGCGAGAAGAACTGCTGTCTAACGCTCCGGAGCAGTCCGATGGGTACTTTAAGGTTCCAAAAACTCTTGATTAGTAAGGGAAATATTATGGATTACTATGTTACCGACTATGAAATCACGGACACCGGCGCCGTCGCTTTGCGGGACGACATCATGCGAAAAGGCAGCCCTGCCACAGCGGGGTCGAAAATACTTGAGAATTTTATTTCTCCTTTTGACGCCACGGTCGTTACCCGCCTGCTGGACAATGGAATAGCCATATCCGGCAAAACGAAAATGAATGAATTCGGCATCGACAGAATTTCAGCCGACAGGCCTGATTATATTTCCGAATCCATAAAGGTTGTCGCCGATAACGCTGCTTCGTTTTGCCTGTGTAATGATGTATTTGGAAAAAGCCGCCGCCAGGCTGCCGAACAAGGCGTATTTTACATACATCCTACTTACGGGACGGTGTCAAGATACGGGCTGATTCCGCTGGTTTCGTCAATGGATCAAATAGGCGTGGCATGTAAAAATCTGTCGGACGGTTTTAAACTCCTTTCCGTTATCGCCGGAAATGATGCAAACGACGGCGCCATGTTTCCCGAGAAAAATTACAGCTACGAGGGAGCGAACAAAAATATCACGCTGGGCGTTCCTTCGTCCGTCATAAAACGCGCTAATGAAAACGTTCAAAATAGCATCCGCGGCTTTGCGGAAAAATTTAATTCCGTGGAAATTGAACTTGATTATTTTGACGCATACAAACAGACAATGTATATCCTTTGCTGCGCCGAAATCAGCAACAACATAAACCGCTACGACGGTATAAAGTTTGGTTATCGCGCTTCCGGTTACAGGGGCTTGAACGACCTTTACGTAAACACAAGAACGGAATCTTTCGGGCTTGAAACCAAACTCGCGGCTGTCATGGGTTCTATGGTTCTGTCGCAGGATCAATATGTTCCTTATTACGAAAAGGCTATGAAAGTTCGCCGGCTGATTAAGGAATCACTGCGGTTTGATAAATATGACGTCATTGCTCTTCCAACGGCAATCGGCGAAAATCCGTACGAAAACCTTTCGTTATTCGCGCTTGCCCCGCTGGCGGGACTTCCTTCAATTTCATTTTCCTATCAGGGCAAAGGTATTCAGTTGATTGCAAACGCGAAGAATGAAAAGGCGTTGATTACGGCATGGGAGGCGATTCAATAATGAAATATGAAACTGTTATGGGATTGGAAGTTCATGTTGAACTCGCCACAAATTCAAAACTGTTTTGCGGATGTTCCGCGAAATTCGGAGCGGACGCCAACGAAAACGTGTGTCCCGCATGCGCCGGAATGCCTGGAATGCCCGCCGTCGCCAACAAAAAGGCCGTCGAATTAGGCATTGCCGCCGCGATTGTCACGAACAGCGAAATTTCGGAAACGATGACTTTCGACAAGAAAAATTATTTCTACCCGGATTTGCCCGCAGGATACCAGGTCACGCAATTCTTCGCGCCGATATGCCGAAACGGCTGGGTTGAAATAGAGACGGAAGCGGGAAAAAAGAAGATCACCTTAAAACAGATTCATATCGAAGAAGACGCCGGAAAACTGGTGCATGACAGCCGGACGGGCGCGACATTGGTGGATTTTAACCGCACCTCCGTTCCACTGGTTGAGATTGTGAGCAATCCGGACTTCCGTTCGCCTGAAGAGGTTATCGCCTATCTGGAAAAACTTCGTTCGCTCCTTAGTTTCGCAAATATATCCGATTGCAAGATGCAGGAAGGATCCATGCGCTGCGATGTGAATATTTCCGTCCGCGAGACTGGTTCGGAAAAACTCGGCACGCGAACCGAAATAAAAAACATGAATTCGTTGAAAGCGATTACCAGGGCGATAGCTTATGAGTCTCAACGGCATATAGACGCCCTGGAAATCGGAAGCGAGGTTTTGATACAGGAAACGCGCGGATGGAATGATAATAAAGGCGAAACTTTCTCGATGCGCGAAAAGGAAAACGCCACGGATTACCGTTATTTCCCAAATCCTGAACTTATGCCGATTTCCATCAGCGACGAATGGATTAATGCCGTACGCGCCGACCTGCCGGAACCTGCGCGCGAAAAATTTGAGCGGCTGACCGGGCAGTTGGGACTGTCGGAATATGACAGCCGGATTATAACGGGTAGCAAAAATCTTTCCGATATATTCGACGAGACGACAAAATATTTCAACAAACCCAAGGAAGCCGCCAACTGGATTATTGTTGAATTATTAAGCATCGCCACGGGCGATAACAAGGGCGAAGACGATATCGCGATTGATTGCAAAAAATTCGCGAAACTCATGGAACTTGTGGATAACAAAACCATCAACCGCAACGTCGGCAAAAAACTGCTCGTCAAGGTATTGGAGGAAGGGATTGATCCGGCTGCGTATGTCGAAGAAAACAAGCTGGGAATGGTCAGCGATTCGGATGTAATCAGCAATGCCGTTCGTGAGGCTATAGCCGAGAATGAAAAATCCGTTGCTGAATACAAAGATGGAAACCAGAAAGTGATTGGCTTCTTTGTCGGCAAGGTTATGAAGAAACTGGACGGGAAAGCGGATCCCAAAATTGTTAATGCTCTTCTTATTGAGCATCTTTCGAGTTAATGGTTCTACGAATAGCGCGACCTAACCGGTTGCGCTATTCGTAAAACATTGTTGGTGTTCATCCAACATCCGCTCAGCCGCACTCGCAAAAAACGCCGAACGATTTTTCGCAACTCTATCTATACGAGCAACAAGCCCGGTGTCTATAGAAACTAAGATTTTCTGAGTACCATAAGGAGGCAAAACAGGTAAACATCCTATATAGAAGTCGTATTCTTTTTCCCAATCCGCCCACGCTTCCCACTCGACCTTTATTTGTTCAAGCGATCGAGGAGCAGGTATTGCCGCACCATATTCCTTCATAACTTCGATATGAGAAGCTAATCCCTCAGTCGCGTTTTTCACCGCATCTTCATATGTTTCTCCGCTTGAGGAAAAGCCAGGAATATCTGGAATGACAACACTAAAGCCCTCTTCTCCTGAAACGTATTCGAATAAAGCAATGTAGTTATTCACGTTACACCTCTTGTTTTAAGCCAGATTGCCTCAAGATGCTGTTTGTAGTACCGGGCTTTTCGATTTTCTTTGGATGAACTATTGTTACAATCCCCGGCTTTAGAGGATGATGGAAGTGATGATGCAAGCCTTTGATTCTCGCCAAAACCCAGCCATCCGCCTCAATCATCTTTATCAATTCAGCGCTGGAGTACCTTTTTGGCATATCTTAATTATATATCCTTATAGATATACAATCAAGTGGTTTTGGCGCATTGCCAACCATCTCAGTTATATTTAAAATACGGTCCCATGTTAAAAAAAGAAAAGTCGGCGGTATTTTTGGATCGTTAAGATTTTTTTTATTAACAGGATGCGAATACGACTTTTTTACAGTTTACATGTATACTTACTTTTTTAAACAAAACATGTCCAGGAGGAATTCGTTATGAAAAGATTGATAATGATAATGCTGATTATCACAGCGGCGTCGGGATTGTATGCCGAAGACACTTTTTTCCCATCAAAGGTCGGAGTGGAAATGCTCTATGCCAATAATGATGCCAAAGGGAAACCGACCGGCTATTCGCGATTGATAGTCAGGGAGGTAAATGGTTCGGGCAACAACATGACCATTACGTATGGAGCGGAAACACTGGATAAAAACCGCAAGCCTCCCAAGAATTCACCCGGTGAAATGACCTACCAGGTGGTTGTGAAGGACGGCGTGATGATTCTGGACATGAATCAAATGATTCCCGCCGGATTGATGCCGGAAGGGGTAAAAGTGGAAATAAGCGGGATGCCGATGGAATTACCCGGCAATCTGCAGCCAGGGCAATCGCTTAAGGACGCGGATGTAACATTGACGGCAGATATGGCTATCTTGAAAATGAGCACCGTAGTTAAAATGACCGATGGGCAGTGTCTTGCCATAGAAGATGTGACTGTTCCCGCCGGAACATTTAAATCCCACAAAATTACCCAAACTGTATCTACCACTGTTTTGCGAAGGACTACGGCTTCAAAAGTCATTTCCTGGTATGCGCCCAACATTGGCACTATTAAGACCGAAACATACGACCAGAAAGATAAACCAGGATCCAGTACAGAACTTGTGGAGATAAAAGGCAATTAAAAATGAATTATGAAATATCCGGGATGTCCTTCATCACGGCTTTACATGCATCCCGCCGTCAACGAACAGGTTGTGGCCGTTTGTATGTCCGGACAGTTCTGAACTGAGCCACATGACCGCTTCTACGACATCCTCCATCTGTCCGAATTTACCCATTGGTATGACGCGCTCCTTTAATATTTCCTCCATGTTTTTGTCGGCGGCGAGCGTATTGTCCATCAACTGTGTGCCTGACGTCGGGCCGGGACTGACGCAGTTGACCCTTATGCCCGATCTCGCGTTTTCGTTGGCGGCCATTTCGGTCAGCGCGACTACACCTGCTTTCGACGGGCCGTAAGCATGAAATCCGGGCGCGAACCTGTCTCCGCCGGTGCTTGATGTATTGACTATCGCCCCGAATCCCTGTTTTTGCATTTGAATGAGTTCGTGTTTTAGACAGAAAAATGTCCCCGTCAGATTTACGTCGATGATTTTATTCCAATCGTCGGCGGTTGTTTCTGTAAGCGGGCAATACGGAATGCGGACGCCGTCCGGGCCGATCCCTGCACAGTTGAACGCGATATCTATTTTGCCGAACGCGGCGACAACGTCGTCAATCATACGTTTCACCTGTGATTCGTTCGTTATATCGCATGAAAACGCCTTTGCCATTCCACCGGCATTCAGTATGGCGCTGACCGTTCCGCCCGCGCCGGTAATATCGGCCGCAGCAACCTTAGCGCCGCGTTCCGCGAACATAAGCGCGGCCGCTCGGCCTATCCCGCTTGCCGCGCCTGTAATAACCGCTATTTTTTCTTCAAAACGCATAATCAGTCCCTCCATCTGTTCACAAGTTCGCTTGTTGTGCGGTAAGCCTCGTTTATAACCTTCTCGATCGGCCAGGAATAATACTCGGGACGCAACGTCTCTACGGATATCGGGCCTTTGTAACCAATGGCCTTTAGATTTTTCAGGCAGTTGTCCAGATCGATTGCTCCGGAATCGGCAAACCTTCTATGCTGCGGAGAGAGGACTCCAAGAGGTTCGTCGTCGCAATTATTGATATGCACGGAGATTATTTTATCCGCCGGCAAATCCCTATAGATCGAAAAATCATTGTTTTTGCCGTTAATATACTGGTTGAAGCTGTCGAGGCACAATCCTATATTGTCGCAGCCTGTCCCGTTTATTATCTCCATTGCGTGATCCATGGTTTTTACGGAGCCGCCCCTGCCGCATACCGGTTCCAACACGATTGAGACGCCGTAATCGGCAGCCACAGCGCAGAATCTTTTCAATATCCTGACCGAAAACTCCGTCACCTGGTCTCTCGGATATGGATAGTCCTGATCCAGAACATCCACAGGCATTCCGTCAGGCGTTTTTTCCTGTAAAAGGTGGTTGATTACGAGAAAATAGCGCTCTCCGATCTGCTCGGCTATATGGCACGCGGCGATAAATCTGGTCATAAGCGCCGAATCGCGATCCCTGCCCGCCGCGTCTTTGCCCGCTAAATCGTCGGGAAGAATAAAGTGTCCGCCCATGCAACGCGGCTTTATCCGGCTGCCCGCGAAAAAGTCTTTAACTTCTCTAATAGAATGCGTCACGAGATAGCGAGTCAGGGAATCGAAACGTATTTCGAAAATGTCAAATCCCGCTTTCTCGCAGAGTATAAGATCCTTATCAAACGTGGAATCGGCACAGCCTATTCCCGTACCCTGTTGATACCCTACCAGCATAAAAATCCCCCCCTAATGTAATTCGAAATCCTCGATGGATTTATCGCGCGCCACACAAGGATATTATTCATACATTTACGGATGGGAAAAGATTTTTCTCGGCACCTGGAATGGTAATGCGCGAGTTTGATTGATCGCCGATATATACGCTGGACAGAATTTTCTACCTTTTGCTGCAACTGCTCTCAAAGATCAAATGGTCGTTGTCGAATCTGGCAGCTTTGCTGCGGCAGCAACTGTTTGTATATCGTGTAATGACTGCCTGGCTCAACAATCCGAGTGAGGGACCGCCTCAACTGGCGGATGTGCAGTTATCTTTCAAGTTTCCTCACACCAGCGTGTATTAAAATTGTGATGGCTGCGCTCCTGGCAACCGCCGCCGACTTAACTTGGACAGCATATTTTGAAATAGCAGGGAAATATATTGAAAAACAGGTAAAATTTAACTATTCCGAGGTAATTGCAAAACCTCGAATGATTTTATGGAGTGCGGTAGCTTGCTACCGCTTTGTTTAAGGGAGCTTGCTCCCGCGCCGGGAAGAATTTTCTTAATTGCACAGCCTGCAACCGATTTTAAAGCATAGGCTTATATCATCCGCAGTTATGTTTTTTATTATGGCGGTAGCAAGCTCACTAACTGAAAGCGGTAGCAAGCTACCGCACTCCATATGAATTTGCGACACAATCATTCGGGGTTTTGCAATTACTTCTTCCGTCCAATATATGCTGGACAGCACTGGTGGTAAAAACACAAAAATATTCCGAGGCGGGCAACCTCATCTTGAAATTGCTGCTTTCAGGGATGTAAGTGTTGTAGAATCAACACCGATTATGCGGTTTTATTTTGTTTTGGACAGGAGTGATTTGAATCCCAGGAAATTTTTCATGTAATTGCTCCTGAAATTCTTCGCCGACATAACCACTGTCCAATTTCACATCTTTGTCTTTTTCATCTACCAAATCAACAAATTCCTGACTGTCGTGTACTGAAGCGTCCGTCACACTGAAATTTGTGATTATTTTGCTCTCGCTGTCGCATTTCACATGATCTTTGTATCCAAAAAATGACTCGTCGCCTTTCTTTGCCCAACGCGCATCCATATCCATTTGCGATATTACATTCTCAACAGACGTAATATCTTCTTTCTCAAGCCTTTCCAGGCATTTCACAGGCAAATCCTCAAGCTCTTCACCTGCCTTGAGATGTTCATTGTCTCGCTTGGTTGTATGACGTTTTGGTACTGTTACAAACGTAGCTTCTATAATTGTTCCTTTGTGCGTTATTATTCCTTTATCTTCAAGCATTCTATTAAATTTATCGAATAATTTCCTGTCTACGCCTTTCTCTTTTAGCGCCTCTTTGAAATCCCATACCGTATTGCCGTCAGGTATCCTGTCGCCAGATTCCAAACCAAGAAAACGCATAAACGAATAACGATCAACTATCTGAAACTCCACTCCCGCGTCTGATAACCAATACCATTGTTGCAACATCGTGATTTTGTACATCATTATCACGTCATACGGCGGCCTGCCGCCTTTTGACATATCCTTACGGATGGCTGTTTCTATCTCTTCACGGAATATTTCCCATTCTATCAATTCGTTAATTTTCTCAAGTGGATCCCCAAGTCGCGTAAGCCGTCCCAGTTGTGTTTCCATCCCGTATAACTTTAGTTGTTTCATTATTCCTTAACCCATGTTCATTGTATGTTTATATTATATATATTATATCATTATCATCGCCACTATACAGACATAAACACGATTTAATACGGGTTTTATCCATATAAAAACGACTTTCAAGGTTTTCGGAGGCTGCCATCTTTTCCTTTTGACATGACTTGGACAGCATAATGAGAAAAAACGAGAGAATAACTAAAAATGCTGGAAAAACTTAACTATTCCGTCCAAAATGTTTTGGACGGCACGGGCGGCGGAAACATGAAAAAAATTCCAGACGGGCAACCTCATCTTGGAATTAACGATTTTGTGGCTGTAAGTGCTTTGGTATCAATAGGGGTTGGTTCGGTTCAGAGCTGTTTTGGACAGTTGTGAGACGCACCAGAATTAACGGCAAAATCAAACAAGGCAGTAGCTAATCTAGATGATATGGCTAAAATTTCATTTATATGTAAAGCTGGATCATTCCAATATAATTCGCGGTAAATATTTCTGGCATCTTCTCTTGTTATATCATTTACTGAGTTAATATCTGGGCTAATAATGCCTCGGGCGCTTGCCTCATTAAAAGCCCATTGAATTATACCATATTTGTTTCTCCTCCGGGATCATCTGGATCATTACTATATCTACCTTCGACCCCAAGCGTAAAACCGACTGCTTCACAAAATGACATAATTCCTCCTTATTTTGATACCGCACGTCCAGTGTAATATGTTCCGTTATAGAAATATGTAAATGGCAATTTTTTTTGATTTATTTTCTTCCATCCGAAATCTTTTTCGCTATCAATACATAGGTAGTCTGAATCTTCTTCCTTAAGTGGGTCGAAATAGTTGTTTGTAATTATTCCTATTTTATAGTCAAACAGTTCTCTGAATCTCCCATCATTATACTCATATACATTGATAGGGCAACCCAGTTGCATACCACAATATGGCGCGCTTTCAAAATAGTAAAAATATTCGTCTTTTCCATCATCGTTCAAATCGTAGCTGGCCGAAAAAATATCAACATATATTAATTCCCCCGTCTGTTTATGTCTATAAGTGACGTCATCTTCAAGTCTAAAAAAAGAAAGAAACTCTTCGACACGATTAATGTTTCTTCCCTTTGAAAAAGATAAGCAATGCTTTTCATCGGCTTCCATAACAGGAAAAATCGCACCATTGCGTCCCAAAGGTTTTTTTTCTTCAATGGCGGTATTTTCGGCAGTTCCCTTCGTTCTCGTTTTTACGGATTCGCCTGGAGTATCTGCTGAGCAGGCACATAAAGGAAGCAATAATACAAAAAACCATAATGACAATTGCCGGAAACCAGTTATCTCAAACGCCGGAATCTCAACACCCCCATGATTGTTTAGCTTGCCGATAGTATTCATGTTTCCGTCCTGTCCGATATAATATGCAAGTGGCATCCACTGATTCTAAATACACAGTCAGTCAGCTTTCGCGAAAAATCTGACTCTCAGTCCAAAATTATCCTAATCGACCTGTATGGCAGTTTACGTAAATTATTATTTTTTGAGGCGCTTGTAAAACCTTACCATCCTCGCCTATGTACGCATGTTATATTCCTTTCTCAAACGTTACATTGAATAATCCTTGATTTCTGATAACATCCAACATTGATCCCAGGTAAAAATGTAATATACGAGATAACCGGTATCTTCTATTCCAAGATGTACCGTAGCTACTGGGCCTTCTAAGACATAGGAAAATGTTAGCTTTTCCTGTTCACGTTCTTCTTTAACTGGAAAAAGTGGACGTGTTTTTGAATTATTTGGTAAGTTTAAACATTCAATTTTTGTTAATTCATCGCCATTAAAATCTGGATCCCACGGTGGAATTATTCCTGTACGTTTTAAAGGGAATTTTGTCACTGATATTTGAAAATCATAATCTTCAGAAAACCTATCAAGAAAAAGCTTAAAATTATCCAATTCACAGATGGAGGGATCCGGGAAATCGGCTTTAGGCGGATTGTTATTATTTGCCTGACAATTTTCATCGATGTCAACGCCCCTCCAGCTTTCGCTTATTACATAACCCTTAAAGTTAAACCGCTCTCCGGTAGTTGCGGTTTGTTGGTAATGTTGGACTGCAGGGGTGGTGTCCAGTATTTCCGCCATTCCCTCAGTAACAGGAGAAACCGCCCCGTTGCTTTCCGAAGGATTTTCTACTTCACTTGCTGTATTTCTGACGGCTTCGTTCCTTGCGTTTGTGTCTTGATTTCCTGCGGTACAAGCACACAAAGGAAGCAGCAGCAACACAAAAAACAACAGCGGCAATCGCCGAAAACAAGTCATCGCAAATGCCGACATTTCAACGTCCTCATGATTTCTTCGTTTACCGATGATATTCATACTCCCTCCCGTCCCGGCAAAATACGCGCATAGCGTCCACGGCTTCAAAATCCACTGTCATGCAGCTTTCAGGAAAAATCTGACTTATCGCCACAAATGACTTTTATCGTCCTGCATGGTAATTCAAGTAAATTATTATTTCTTATTTTTGAGGCAGTTGAAAGACTGGCCGTCATTGCCGATGAGCGCCAGACGGATTCACGCTCAATATCGTCGGATACATCCCTTGTTCAATACGGCAATCAATTGTAGTGCGGGCAAGATGGATTGACTGCTGTTGATAAAAGACTGGAAAGTCGTGGATTCCGCGCGAAAAGGGAAAATATTTCTGCGCTCCCAACGGGTGCAATTGTAAAAGTTTTGAGACACGTGAACGCCGGCGTTCCAATGTCAACATTTTTCCAAAACTTTTACTTCGCGCGCCCCTTCTCTAAGGAAATGCTGATTAATTGTCTGCGCGGGATGAAGCGCAAGGCGCACGGAGCGCAGGAACCGAGGCATATATGGAAATATGTTGAGATTACGAGCACCGCGCAACGCGGTGATTCGCCCTCACAGGCAATTAATCAGCGTTTACCTAAGCCATGTCTGGCAATAAACAGTTATCTTCTATATAATTTTGGGGTTATACGTAATACATAAAGAGGGGAACTTATATATGAGTTTTATGAACCGGATTAAGGATTTCTTTTCAAGAAAATTTACGGCCGCAAAGGGGGGCGGAGAAAAAGCCATTCTCAAACAGAAGGCAAGCGGAAAAATGACGGCGCGCGAGCGCATAGCGGCTTTGCTTGATCCGGAATCTTTTCATGAATACGACCTGTTCGTGGAACATAATTGCAATGATTTTGGTATGGAGAAAAAGGATCTGGCCGCCGACGGGGTCATCACCGGCACCGGCACGATCGAGGGTCGTCCCGTCTGTATTTACGCGCAGGACTTCACCGTCGCCGGCGGATCGCTCGGTTTTATGCACGCGCGCAAGATCACAAAGGTTATGGATCATGCCGTGAAAATGGGCATACCAATCATCGGTATAAACGATTCCGGCGGCGCGCGGATCCAGGAAGGCGTGAATTCTCTGGCCGGTTACGGTGAAATTTTCTATCGCAACACGCTGGCATCCGGCGTCGTGCCGCAAATCTCCGTGATTCTCGGCCCCTGTGCCGGCGGCGCGGTCTATTCACCCGCGCTTACAGATTTTGTTTTCGTCGTGGATCAGATTTCCCGCATGTTCATCACCGGGCCGGAAGTGGTAAAAACGGTGGTCGGCGAGGAAATATCGATGGAAGAACTGGGCGGCGCGCGCGTGCAGGTGGAAACAGCCGGCAACGCGCATTTTTTCGCGCACAGTGAAGATGAATGTTTTGATCAGATCCGCCGGCTGGTTTCTTTCCTTCCGGACAGCAACAGGCAAAAAGCCGCGGCCATCGCGCCACGACAACCCAAACCGTCATACAAAATAGAATCTTTAATTCCGAAAAACTCAAAAATCCCTTTCGACGTGCGCGACATAGTTCGTGCCGTTACGGATAATTCCGAATTTTTTGAAGTACAGGAATATTTCGCTCCGAACGCAATAACCGGATTCGGCCGGATTGAGGGAGAAACCGTCGGCATTATCGGCAACCAGGCTCTGGTGCTGGCCGGAGTTCTCGACATCGACGCCTCGGATAAAATCGCTCGTTTCGTCCGCTTCTGCGACGCCTTCAATATTCCGTTGATCACGCTTGTCGACATTCCCGGCTATCTTCCCGGTTCCGACCAGGAACACGGCGGCGTTATCAGGCACGGCGCGAAAGTGCTGTACGCCTACAGCGAAGCGACCGTACCAAAAATCACCGTTATTTTGCGCAAAGCCTACGGCGGCGGCTACATTGCCATGTGTTCGCACCATCTGCGCGCCGATTTCGTTTTCGCCTGGCCGACTGCGGAAATTGCCGTCATGGGCCCGGAGGGCGCGGCAAACATCATTTTCCGAAACGAAATCATGGCTGCGGAAAATCCGGACGAGATGCGCAAGCTCAAAATAAAGGAATACACCGACAAATTCGCAAATCCGTATGTCGCGGCGGCAAACGGCTATGTTGACGCCGTAATTCCGCCGCATGAAACACGTGCTTCCATTGTTCACGCGCTGAAAATCACCCGCGGCAAGGAAGAATCGCGCCCTGCCCGCAAGCACGGGATTCCGCCGTTTTAGCGGCTAGCGGCTAGCGGCTGGTGGTTGCGGTGAATCACCTTATATTTAAACTTTACAAATGAAGTTATAGGCGAGACCTTGCATGAGCGAAGTTAAGAAAAACGATCCAAAAAATGAACAACAGAAAAGCGAACCCGGGGGATACGATCGCCTGGCGCTGGAAAACGGCGTGTATGAAACACGGATCACTTCCAAATACGCCGCCCGCAAACCGTATGAAAAGAAAGACCCGCGCCTGGTTAAAGCGATGATTCCCGGCGTTGTGGCCGAAGTCGGCGTAACGGAGGGCAAGCAGGTAAAACAGGGCGATACGCTTCTTGTGCTGGAAGCGATGAAGATGTTGAGCCGCATCCCGTCGCCGCTGGACGGCAAAATTAAAGCCGTCCACGCGGCGGCGGGTGACAAAATAGCAAAAGGGCAGATACTAGTCGAGCTTTTTTAGCTACCAGCCACTAATCTCTTTTGTACATACCCAATCCCGGCTTGTAGGATTTATCATCCAGGAACTGCTTGAAGCCGCGTTCCCTTTCTTCACCGGCCAGCATCCAGAGCTGTTCCTGTTTGGCGATAAGGTATTCTTCCGAAATATCCCAACCGAGGCTGTGGTCAACCGTTCTCTTAAAAACGTCCTTGCACGCTTTTAGTACGGCCGGGCCTTTTTCCAGCAGAACGTCGGCCAATTCGCGGGTGCGTTTTTTCAGGTCAACCAGAGGTACGGATTCATTAACCATACTCCACTGGGCCGCCTGTTTGCCGTCAAAGGGAAGCCCCGTCATGGCATAGTAGATTCCAACCCGCGCAGGCATATTCATCGCCACGGCCTTGGTAACATTACCGGCAGGCAAAATGCCCCAGTTGATTTCCGACAGTACGAACTTTGCGTCGTCCGCAGCAATAGCCAGATCGCAGGACGCCATCGGGAGGAACGCTCCGCCGCAGCACCAGCCGTTAACCATGGCAATGGTCGCTTTCTCGAAATAGCGCAGGCGTCTCCACTGCCATTCCCAGTTTTTGCGGCGCGCGCGGATTTCTTCAATGTGCGGCTTTCCCTTCATGTCGCGGAAATATTCCTTGATGTCCATGCCGGCGGAGAACGCCGTTCCCTCGCCCGTCAGTACCATAACGCCGATATCTTCCCGAACCTCGACTTCATCAAGGATTTCCAGCATACGGTCGGCGGTTTTCGGCGTCATTGCATTCCGTTTATCGGGACGGTTGAAGCTGACCCATGCCACACGGTTATCGTACTCAACTTTGACAAGATCCTTATACTCGGATGTCATAATTTCCATCTCCTAGTCGATTAAGTTTATATGGTGCGCTTATCAGCGCTTCATTACTTTCCCTGTTCCGGGAAAACATGCATTATCCACCTAAATCCGCGGCGTGTCACCTCAAAAGTTCCGGATTTACAATCGAAACTGAAAATGAAATAATTATTAGTTTACAGGTAAACAAACGCCGTAGTATTCAGGGAAATTCAGTGAATATATCGAAATGAATACGCAAAGACTAATTAATCGTGGGGTCGTGCTGCCGAATCCGGTTTCCGTGGAAATCGCGGACTCGATCGTTCCTGAACAAATCGCCCCCGGCGTTGTTATTCACCCCGGATGCCGTCTGTCCGGCGCGGAAACTTCCATCGGCCCGGGCTCCGAAATCGGCGAGGAAACTCCCGTAACGATTGACGATTGTCAGCTCGGCAGGAACGTCGAACTGAAAGGCGGATTTTTTTCAGGCGCTACATTTCTGGACAATGTTTCAATGGGAAGCGGAGCGCAGGTGCGACCGGGGACGCTGCTTGAGGAGGAATCCGGCGGCGCGCACACGGTCGGTTTCAAACAGACGATTTTTCTTCCTTTTGTAACGTCGGGAAGCCTGATCAATTTCTGCGACGCCCTGATGGCCGGAGGAACCAGCCGGAAAAACCACAGCGAAATAGGTTCTTCATACATCCACTTCAATTTCACGCCGCATCAGGATAAGGCTACGGCCTCCCTGGCAGGCGATGTTCCCCGCGGCGTTTTTTTGGATCAGCCTCCGATTTTTCTTGGAGGACAGGGTGGGCTTGTCGGCCCTGCGCGGATAGCCTATGGCGTCGTTCTCCCGGCCGGCGCAATCTGCCGCCATGATGCGCTTGAGAAAAATACACTGTTTGTTCCGCGTTCTTTAAGCGGCGGTTCCAGCAACTACGTCGCCGGCGCGTATCGTGACATCCACAGGATTTTGCGTAACAACCTGATTTTCATAGGAAATCTGTGGGCGCTGCGGCAGTGGTATCGCTTAGTCCGCGTAAGAACCATGTCGGGAGACCGGTTTCTGCAAGCATGCCGTTCAGGTGCGATCAGGCGAATTGAAAGCGGAATTGATGAACGGATAAAACGCCTTGTGGAACTTGCCGAAAAAATGCCTTTTTCGCTGGAATGCGCGCGAAGCGGAAAAAGCGCGGCATTGCCACCCGAAATGGAAGCACGGCAGCAGGCCCTTGCCGAACACCGGCCGGAAATGGAAGCCTGCCTGCGGAAAGGTCCTGACGATTCCGTCGGAGCCGCCGCACGCGAAGCGTTTTTAAATATGTGGGAAAATATCCCGACGGACGGCGGCCACATCGAAGCCGTTCGCGCCCTGCCCGCGGATGCCCGCGAAACAGGCGCGAAATGGCTGCAGGTAATCGTGGACGCCGCGTCGGAGTTAATATCAATAATTTATAAGGAATAAAACTATGGGACGCTTGTTTGGAACGGATGGTGTAAGAGGGGTTGCCAATGTTCACCCGATGACGGTCGAAACGGCGCTAGCAATCGGCCGAGCCACTGCGTATATCTGCAGGAAGCGTTCAAATACGCGGCCGACGATTGTTATTGGCAAGGACACGCGCCTGAGTTGCGATATATTGGAATCGGCGCTGGCTACGGGCATCTGTTCCATGGGCGGGAACGCGCTCCTTGCCGGAGTTTTGCCGACGCCGGGTGTTGCGTTTATTACGCATAGTTTGTGGGCGGATGCCGGCATGGTGGTTTCCGCGTCGCACAATCCCTTTGAGGACAACGGCATAAAAATTTTTTCGCGCGAAGGCTTCAAGCTGCCGGATTCCGTGGAAAACGAAATTGAAGACCTGATCGCCCCGGGAAAGATTGGAGACGCGCCTCCGACCGCCACGGAAATCGGCCGTATGCGCCGCCTAAACGACGCGCCGGAACGCTACATCGCATTCTGTAAAGACACCTTGCACGAAAACCTTGATCTTTCCGGATTAAACATCGTGCTCGATTGCGCCAACGGCGCGACGTACAAAACCGCGCCCGCGGTTTTCCGTAAACTCGGCGCGAATATCGAATGTATTCACCACTCGCCGGACGGAACAAATATCAACGAAAATTGCGGATCACAGCACACCGGGGATCTTGTCGCCAGGGTTGTGGAATCCCACGCCAATCTCGGCCTTGCTTTCGACGGAGACGGCGACCGGCTTATAGCGGTTGACGAAAAAGGAAACCGTCTTACGGGCGATCATATTATGGCTATCTGCGCACGGCTGTATAAAGACCTCGGATTGCTCAGCAACAACATGGTGATAGCGACCGTTATGAGCAATTTCGGTTTTTTCGCCGCGATGCGTAATCTCGGCATTGAAACGGGCATCAGCAACGTCGGCGACCGCTACGTTCTGGAAATGATGCAGGAAAAAAACGCCGTCATTGGCGGCGAGGAATCCGGACACGTTATTTTTCTGAATCACCATACTTGCGGCGACGGCATAATCACCGCCTTGCAGCTTCTTTGGGCCGTGCTGCATTACGGGCAGCCGCTTTCCGAGCTGGCGAAAATCATGTCGCTGTCTCCGCAGCGGCTCATCAATGTAACCGTATGTAAAAAACCGCCGTTTGAGGAAATCGCCGCTCTGCAGGATGCGATTCACGCGGCTGAAGCGGAGCTTGGCGACAGAGGGCGTGTACTTATTCGTTATTCGGGTACGCAGACAATGTGCAGGGTTATGGTAGAAGGTCCGACGACGGAAATGACCGACCGGATCGCCGGAACCCTGGCTGAAACCGTCCGTGCAAACATCGGCTAAGTATTAAATAAGTCCGGCTTTTTTCTGTTTCATGCGCAGTATCAACGCGACCACGAACGCGCCCAGGCAGCATAATCCAAGAAACAGGTATCCCGCCGAGTAGGCCATCGCGACTCCGGAATCGCCGTATGTATCCGTGAACAAACGGCGCGCAAAATTAATAATTCCACCGAGCAGGAAATTCGCGCCGACCATAGTAATCCCTGTAATCGTCACTACGACCGTTATGGCAAGGTCTATCGTGTCTAAAAATAGCTTCGCGACGACCGCCATCAGGGTTGGGAAAACCGGGGCTATGCCTATTCCCGCGACAACCAGCAGATACGCTCCGGGCTCCCCGCTCAGAACTCCGATTACAATAAGCGTTCCCGCGAAAGCGAGGCCAATCACAAGTGAGTTGATCAGGCCGACTTTATCAATTACCGGGCCAAGCGCGAGCCTCGTAAGCGTAAAGCAAACAAAGAACAATGTGAGGAAAAAAGCGGCTCTTTCCTCAGGGAATGAGTGCGCTTTTTCCAGAAAATTCACAAACCATGCGCCGACTCCCATTTCACATACTGAACCAAGGGATAAAATTAAAATCACCAGCCAGAGCGTCGGCTTCTTAAGCATAGCCGCATAGCCCGTTTTCTTTTCGCTTTTGTCGGTTTTCCCAAAGCGTCCGAAAATTACGGGAACAGCGGGAACGATGGCGCAGCACAAGACGACGAGGTACATATACCTCCATCCAAGTGTTTGTCCTTGCAAACTAAACGCCATAAGGCCGGTTGACGCCATCGGACCAATTATCGCACCTATGCCGTAAAAGGAATGCGCGAGGTTCATCATCGCTCCGGTATTTCTGATAAATGCTTTTGCCGCGCTTATCCCAAGGCTTACTTCCAGCATACCGTTTCCGAGATTGAGGCAGAAAAATGACGACACAAGCGCGAAATAGCCTGTCGAAAAGCATATTCCGATGCCTGACACGGCCATAATCGCCAGCGCAAAAAGCAGGCATGTTTTCATGCCTATTTTTTTTACAAGGGCGGCGGTAAACGAGCATGAAATGATATATCCTATAACGTTTATAGCGAGCAGTAAACCCAACTGCAGTTCCGTTATGACAAGATCGGCTTGTATGCGCGGGAGCGCCGGGCCTTTTACGTTATCTGAAAAACCGAAAAACGCGTAAGCGGCGAAAATCGCCAGAATTATAACCATGGGGTTAAGTTTCGGGAAGCGTGGTTTGTTTTCGGCTCTATTATCCATAATGCGCGTCCCGTGTAAACAAAGCATAAAAAAGGTAAATGCCAATACGTAAGAAGTAATTGCAAAACCTCGAATGATTGCGTCGCAAATTCATATGGAGTGCGGTAGCTTGCTACCGCTTTCCGTCAGGGAGCTTGCTCCCGTCATAATAAAAAACATAACTGCGGATGATGTAAGCCTATGCTTTGAAATCAGTTGCAGGCTGTGCAATTAAGAAAATTCTTCCCGGCGCGGGAGCAGGCTCCCTTAATCAAAGCGGTAGCGAGCTACCGCACTCCATAAAATCATTCGAGGTTTTACAATTACCTCGTAAATCTTGAAATTTCTGAACAGCTCCTAAGGAAACGCTGATTAATTGCCTGTGCGGGCGAATCGCCGCGTTGCGCGGTGCTCGTAACCTCGACATATTTCTGTATATGCCTCGGTTTCTGCGCTCCGTGCGCCTTGCGCTTCATCCCGCGCAGGTAATTAATCAGCATTTCCCTAAGCATTTTCTAACCCGGTTATTTCATCCTGAATGTCTTTCCACATATGTCCGTGCAGCGTAAGCTTGACGCCGCATAAGGGACAGATCATTTCGGCGCCCTCGAACAGTTCTTCCACAGGCTTATCATATTTTCTTCCGCAGAGCGGACAGGTGATCGACAGAATTTTTTTAGTCATATATTATTACAAGGATTGTGCGGGATGACGATACTCGCAATCAGCGGCATTGCGATCATGAAAATCACGAATAAACACATGATCGACGTTAAGAAAGCGCTGATTAATTGCCTGTGCGGGCGAATCGCTACGTTGCGCGGTGCTCGTAACCTCGACATATTTCTGTATATGCCTCGGTTCCTGCGCTCCGTGCGCCTTGCGCTTCATCCCGCGCAGACAATTAATCAGCGCTTTCTTAATCATATTTTGAATTTTGGATTGCGGATTGCTGATTTGAGATTAATCAACAACCCAAAATCCGCAATCCAAAATTCTTTTGTCTATCCTACAACCGACCAGAGACCGTGCAGATTGCAGTATTCGTAAACTTGTACGGGCGCGCTCGCGTCCAATGCCGTGAAAACCGCTTCCGGCGCGGCGCCGGGAGACAAAACCACGCGCTTTGTCAGAGAGCCCTGAGTCAGTATGATCCATTGAATAAGATGATCTTCTGTCATCGGATGCGCAACTGAACCGACCTTGACGGCGACCGTGCTTCCATCGCGCGTGATGACGGGGACATGCTTTTCGGTTGCAGCATCCGTCGAGTTCGCGGTCAATATTTCCATTTGCCGGCCGCAGCAAACGGGCGTGACGCCTGAGTCGTTGATTGCCCCCAGGATGTTGTTGCAGGTTTTGCATCTATAAAACTTCTTTTCCATGACCAATACCTCGTTTTTCAGGTTGTTAAAGCAATAACTATATATGATTGACGTGGATATTTCACAAAGATTCTATTGCGCCCTCCGCCGATGATGTGCCGTTATCACGCGGAATAGATTGACTCCTGCGCTTGCCTGAGCTACCATAATACGCCTTTTGAAAGCTTATCTGGCCGAAGTGGCGGAACTGGCAGACGCACGGGACTCAAAATCCCGCGCCCCTCGCGGGCATGTGGGTTCGACCCCCACCTTCGGTACCACAAGCTAGTCCAATAAAGACCAACAAAGTTCAAAAATACCAATAAAAACACGGGTATTGTCTATTTATAGGGTAAAAGGCTCGCGATCAATCAAAAAATCAAGGAGGACATCGGTATCAATTAATACGACCAAAGCGTTCATCCATTGATTCCATGAGTTCTTTTTTATACGCGGGCGGGCGCCGCGCCGATAGCCACGATGATGGCGTCGGGATTTTCGGCCATGACGAGTTCCGGCGTCGCTTCCGTATTAATGCGAATATCCGCGCCGCAATCCATTGTAGTTCGCGTAAGCCATTCCGTGTACCTGAGCAAATCGCCCTTGAAAGGAAGTTTGTTTATGTCATTCAGAAGGCCGCCCGTGACGCCGCTTTTTTCAAACTCGGAAGGGTAATCCGCGCCCGTTGTCCACTCCACGGGCGTCGCGCCGAGGTGAATGAGGGCGGCACCTGAAGCGGCCTGCGCTTCCACAAAATCAATATAGCGCTGCGTCGCCTCGCCAAGGGAATTTGTGAAATCGCAAACCATTGGCGCGAATTCGACGCGATTTTTCAATGTCACGCCGCCGATTTGTATGGGCGTG
>Ga0082212_10003214_pt1 | contig 23278 bp, 17 predicted proteins | sample TergutNt197P3_FD_71548 | JGI IMG/M metagenome (GOLD analysis project Ga0082212, IMG submission 71548) | Neocapritermes taracua P3 segment gut microbial communities from Petit-Saut dam, French Guiana - Nt197 P3 | ecosystem: Host-associated > Arthropoda: Insects > Digestive system > Gut ...
CATGCCGCCTCCGTCCTCATCGCCGGGGATGCCCAGCAGATCATTGCGAAACCAACTCTCCATGACATTACGGATACGTTTTTGCGTTTTCCAAGGTTCGCCGGCATAATTGTACAGATAAGGAATGTGGAAACTCGGTTCATTGCCTGCCACAAACTGCCCGATGTTGCCCGTACCGTCAGGTTGTACGGCATAATATTGCCATTTGGACATGGGTATTTCTGTTGCAAATAACAGATCCAGTTTGTTGATGAAAGGTTGAGCGCCTCCGAAAAGATCAATCAGGTCGGCGATGCGGTGATGAACATCCCAGATATATGTCCAGGCATTATTCTCGTCGTAATAATCGCGTGATCCGATACCTCCCGAAAGCGCATAGTCAAACGGTTCGATATACTTTCCGTTCTTGTCTTTCGGGTGGAAAAATCCTGTTTCTTTGTTGAACAAGTTACGGTAATTATAGGAGTGTTTCAAGAAAAAATCATAATCGTCAGTCTTACCTAATGATTTGGCCAACTGAGCGATACACCAGTCGTCGTACGAAGCGGCCTGCGTAACCGCCACTGATTGGCGCTTTTCAAATGAATGAACTTCGGCAATCGTTTCCTGCTCGTCGGGATGAAGCGCGGGGAACCAGCCGTTTTCGCGATAAAAATCATCGAGGATGGTCTTTGGTGCACGCCGCCAGGGGATCATGGTTTCGGTAAGTACCGTATGCTTCATACCTTCGAATGCTTTTGCAACATCGAACTGCAGGTTTTTGGATAGGGCGTCGGCAAAGACCACGGCGGCATGGTTGCCGTTCATGGCGTGGGAATCGCCTGACACTGTCGGGAAAGTGGGCATCCAGCCTTCAGGCGACTGTTCGCACATACGGATATAGGACGCCAGTTTTTCTTCCTGCGCTTTTGGGTTAAGGATGGTTTGAAGCGGATGCAGTGCGTGGTAGGTATCCCATACCCAATCGTCGGTCCAGAAAGGTACGCCGCCATCCTCATGTACCTGTCCGTCGAAGCCACTGAAATACTTCCCGTCTTCCGAAATGTTTATCATCCGCTCGTGTGCACGGTATAGGGCGGTATAAAAAGTTGTTTTTTCGTTTTCTGTTCCTCCTTCAATCTTTATCTTTCCCAGGACGCGATTCCATTCGTTGCGTGCATTTTGGGCTACACGGTCGATGTCGAAGTCGGCAATCTCCTTTTCCAGGTTCTTTTTCGCCTGTTCCACGCTGATATATGAAATGCCATAACGGGCTTTAACAGTTTTAACATTCTGGCCGAACTGCGCGCCGACAGCCGCCCGTCGTCCGCCGTCAATTCTCTCGGAATTAACAGGCGTTTGGTCGAACTCTAAATAGAAATAATGATTCGCAGTACGGAGATTCTCAAACCCGCTGATCGTCTTCCCCTCTGCGTTGATTTCGCCGCGACTAACTGTGCGGAGCACGATGCTGCGCGTCCCGTTTTCCTCGAAAGTGAAAGAATAAACGGCGGCCTTGGCTGCAGGGGCAAAATCGACCCGAATCGCATCGTCATCAAGGAAAACGGAATACCTATAAGGTGTGGAAACCTCTTGATCATAGCGGTAACTGGCGTTTAGATCAGGCGCTGTATTACCGCAAAAAGGCATCAGCATCAGTGCATTGCTGTTTCTGTGCGACGGTACGTTCAACGGGAATCCCACCATGCGATCGGTAACAAACTCCCGGTGTGTCGGGATCATGCGCAACATACTGTTGGGTAAATGCGAAGTGGGAAACGTCGGGACTAGCAGAATGCTGATATTCCCGATGCGGGTATTGACATAATCAACAGGATCCTTCATCAGTTCTTCAGACGGCAGGATACAACAACCCGCGATACCTGTAAAAAAAAGTAATAATAAAATAGTTTTTTTCATAATTATTAAATAGTTGACAGTAACTTTTTCATGATAAAATCCGTTTTTCAGGCAATAAAGTTAAACAAAAAAAATAAATACAACAATTAATGCAAAAAAAAGCGTCGCAGATTCTTTTTGCAAATACTGCAAAAAGATAAAAGATACGCTTTGTCATGCTGTTTGTTTTCGTTTCATACTTGAAAAAAAATCGTCCGGCAGAGAACATTTATTGCCCCTGCTGGACGCATAAATACTCGATGTTTTACCACTAAATTAATAGACGCAACACAAGAAGGTTCATTTGAGTCGTCCAAAAAAAAATTATAGCAGTTCCCGGAACGCGTCGTTACCAAATCAAAATTGGGATACTCTGCATTTGCCTGAACAGCGCTGGTTATCTCGTAATCCGTATAAAACCAGCCATTTACGTATTCACCATTTATGTTATGATATCAAATCCAGCGCAACAATTTCGTGATCGGCTATTGCGGAGACATTGAGTAAGACGCGATTTCCTTTGATTTCATAAGTCGGTTTTTGGTCGCCGAACAGCAGATGGACATTAGATACGGTTTTATTTTCAGGTATTTGTATGTCAACTGTTGCATCGACAGGAAATAAGTCCCGGAAAGGGCCTTTCATCATCATCGGATTAGTCAGATTGACAAGGTGAACGGTCATGGATTCCTTTTGACGCCAAACGGCTACATCGATTACACCTTTTGTCTTTATTTCGGCAACCGACTCTTCGTTCAATGCCCAAAGTATGGTATTACGAAGCAGTTTGCCATGGTCGTTGGCTAAAAGCTGCCAGAATGACCGGTCAATGTCGCCGGGAAAATAGGCAATACGGCTTTTACCCAGATCGCGCAAGTACAATTCGCGTATGTCTGTATCCTCAACTCTGGGATATACGTCTTCCATCGGTAAATCGGGATAGGTAGGCACTAATGTGACGGGCGACGGGAAATCAATCTGCGGTCTGGTTTGCACCCTGTATATCGTATTGATGATACGATAAGCGTCTTCCAGACCTTTCAGTACCGGATGTGGCAGACCGGTAGTGGGGTCTTTCTTTAGTTTCAAGTAGCTATTTCTCATCGGGCCATCTACCCCGTTATCGTAAGATACGCCGAACAGATCGCTCAGGGCAAAATCCGGACGGCGGCGGCCTTCCCCGTCATAGAGAGACGTTTCGTAAGTAGCCACAATACTACCACCCGATTGCACAAATTTCCTTAACTGTCCGCACTGTGTATCGGATAAAACTGCGATGTTTGGCAGTATCAGGAGCTTATACGGATTCAGGCTTTCTTCATCGAGCATCAAATCGTTCACCATATCGAAAGGTATATGGCCTTCGACCATAGCGTGGTACACTCCCAATCCATGACCGTTATAATTTTGCTGGTATGGTTCGCCGCCGTATCGACGGCCTGTTTGCTGTGAGAACACAACGCCTATCCTTGCCATCGAAGCCACATTTCGCAAATACCGTTCACTTTTAAAATAATTTTGATACATGGCTGCGACCGTGTCCATCCACCTTTTATCGAAGATATTAGCGCCGAATTTCACAAAGCAGGGTTTCATTCCGTTAGCCACCCCTTCGGCAACCCAAACCCTGAGTTCGGCGTCGCTCTGTACCGAATCTTTCCACCGGAACTCTTCTTCCAAACCGACGCTGAAAATGCCGATGAGCGGCTTCATTCCAAGGCTGGCGCGTAATTCCTTGGCGCCCCGCGCATTCGTCCATGGCGGAATAAGCCCGCTTCGTCCCTGCTGGTCAGCAAAAAAGAAATCGGCATGTTTACCTGTGAGCGCCCTGTCCGGAAAACCGTTTGGGATAAACCGCGAAGCGGGGTTGATTTTTCGTATTTCGTCGTCCCAATGAAACCAAAGTTCTTTCAGCCTTTCCGTTTGCCATTCATCCCATTTCATATAAGCGGGGTCGCGGCGATTCGTAACGGTCGGTATGTCGAGACCAGTAGCCGTTTTGAAGTTCTTTTTGCAATGTTCACAATAGCAGATGCCATGACCGGCCCAGCGATTGGAGAAAATCCCTTCCGGCTGAAACCGTTGCATGATCTCGCAGTTCACTTTGTTCATAAATTCAAAGTTATAAGGCCCTAAGGCGCAGGTGACCCAAAGGTCAGGTCGCGCCCAGTGAGGACGTTTCTGTCCATCTGCAGTAACGGCTATGTACTCCGGATGCGCGTCAAACACATCCTGTCTTACGGCATGGGGGTCTGTACGGAGTATGACTGTCATATTCATTTTCCGGCACTCCGAAACCAGGTAGCCCAGCGTATCCGAATTGCCCAGCCAGTCGCTCCGGTGGTGAAGCGGTATTTCCGTCGGATAGTAGGCCACGATACCTCCGGCGCTTAGTAGGACACCATCCGCATGAATTTTCCTGAAATAATCCAGCCAAAACTCCGGATCATATTTTTCGGGATCATTTTCAACAAAAGCCAGCTGCGCCCACCGCATTGACCTGTCAAACCAGGGCTCTTCCTGCAATAGAACAATCGTAGCGCCTTTTTGCGTAACAGCGGTAATACCCGCATTACCCGAAATAGCCATCGCGCCGCCGACTATTGATACCTGTTTAATAAATTCACGTCTGCGCATAATTTATATATAAAGATTCTCATAGTTTCAAGTCGGGGGTAAACGCGAAATACGTTTGAAGCGTCAACAACTGTTAATGATTCGCAAAACTACAGAAAAAATCACGACTAACCACCTACATCGGGAAAAAGATTGCATTCAGAAACAATCGGGTTGTGCCGAACCAGTAGGCGCGGTATACCGGCTCGTCGGCAAAATATACGAGTCGCGGGAAAGTGAGCGTCGCCGGTGCGCCGGCAATCTGTTTTAACAAATCAGGCGCGATACAGCCGCTCAAAAGCGGTTCATCCAAATAGGATACCGGACAACTGTATGGGGTCGGCGATTTGAAGAAACTGACGGATTCACGGAAGGTAGGGATCGTGTTTTCTATGATACCGTAGGCGACGGGCGAACTGCGGTCTAAGCGACATGCCAGTATTGCGCCCGGTATTCGGACGCGGCGTGCAATAAGGCGATCGGTATAAGGCAGGTATTCAGGCGCTTTACCGGAGCTGTTATCGTTTGATGCCGTACTATTCAATTCAATAGTGGCTACGCCGATTTTGTTGATAGTTCTCCAACTCTCGCCAATGGCAATGAACCTGCCTCCGTTCTGATGCCAGGTCTTGAGTTGATTGCTGATTTCATCGCTGATACTAATATTTCCGGACAGGATGATGGTATTATAGCGTGCCAGCGTCTGAGCGGTTATTCGGTTAGCTTCCAAAAGCGTCAGCGGTATTTGTAAGCGCTGGTCGAAAAGATGCCATGCTTCGCCTGCTCCTGAAAAGTTTACTCCGCTTCCGTAAATAACGGCGACTTCAGGTTGCACCATGTTTCGGAAATTGCTTCCTCCCAAATCGTAATCGACAGCTAAACCTGATGACACCGGATAGACAGTCACACCGGTTTTAGACGCCCATGTCTCAAGTAAAGCATGTATCCGGTCGGAGGTATGGATTTGACCTTCAACGGAAAGCATCACAGCTCCATAATCGAATGTCTGTTCTTTGCCGTCGACCTGAATACTGAATGGCTTGGAGGCTGTTTTCAAGCGCAGGCCTGCTTCTTGTAATTCATAAATAAGTTTGACGGAAAGAAATTCATGCACATTGAAAAGGTAAGCATAGTCGCTCTTTCCCCTTACCATGCCTGTAACCGGCGGAAATTCAATCAGGCGTTCTCCCGTAAGGTCTTTTATATTATTGAGTTCGGCATAATGGAGGTTAAATGCTAAGGGTAGCGTCCATGCAGAGATGTCATAGAATGTACTGTCGAGGAAGTCGGTCTTTTTCTCCATGATGGCTTTCAGTAGCCTATAATCGTTTTGTTGCGACGGAACCACATAGGCATATTCTTTTTCGAAGGTTCGTTCATTTTGTTTGATCGTTTTATTGAGTTGATATACTTCAATTTGATGTCGTTTAAGTATGTTGAAAAATTCATTGTCAAGCTGACGGGTCTGCGGAGACCCAAACACATAACCCTGCACAGCATCGGCCTTCGCCATTTTTTGCGCTTCAATATAGGAATCGCGGGTATAGTTCAGCAATTGTACGCGCATATCGATGGCAGCTCTTATAGCCGAAATGGAGCAATAAGTCTGATTACGGATGGTAGATACAAAACTGAGTATTGACCCGTCGGTGCGTTCCTGAAAAAAACCGCGAGAAGAGGGTTGCTCGTACAGGATTCCTATTGCCCCATGAAAGTCGGGCAGACAGCCTCCCTTGCCCGGATAAAAGTCGTCATAGTTCTCTTTGGAGTAATAAAGGCCGCCTATTTTGTTCAATGCTTCGGCATGGTACCACGAAATTTGCCGCGTCACTTCCCAGTTAGAAGAAGGAATCAGGTTATGAGTCTGTTTGATAGAGCCGGGCGAGAAATAGTAGTTGTTCGAGGTCCCCTGTTCGTGGTAATCGTTGACCATGGTAGGGCGCCACCGGTAATAAAAATCCATCCTGGCCTGACTTTCAGGCATCTGCAACAGCAACCAGTCCCGATTTAAATCAAACCAGTAATGGTTGGTACGGCCACTTGGCTGCGGCTCTCTAAACTCTCTGGAATTGGGATCTGTCACAAGCGTAAAACTGCGGTTCGTATTGACCCACGTGGCAAATCGTTCAAGCCCGTCGGGGTTCTGTGCCGGATGTATCATGATAACGCTGTTTTTCAGTATGTCATCGATTTCAGGCCCTTCGGCGGCAGCCAGAAAATAGGCGACAGCCACAGAAGCATTGACGCCGGATACCTCATTCCCATGGATGCTATAGCATAACCACACCACAATAGGCATATTTTGGGTATCGCACGTGTGAGATAACGCCGGTTGTGAGATTTTCAGGCGTTCGGTGCGAATATTTTCGAGGTTCATATGATTTTCCGGCGAACAGACGGTTAGAAATACAAGGGGTCGTTTCTCATAGGTATAGCCTACCGTTTCAATCGTCAAGCGGGAAGATTTTTGCGCCAGCAAGTGTAAATAAGCGACTACCTGTGCATTATTCAGGCATTGCTCGCCGAGTTCAAATCCAAAAAACTGCTTGGGCGTTGGAATGTCGGCAAGGTAAGTGAAGCTCCCCTGTGGAAGAAAATAGGCAAGGTCAACCTGCTGTTCAATTGGAATTTGTGAAAATCCATGCAGCGTATAAACAAAAAGGAAACAGCACGTAATGATTTTTTTAAGCATAGTATTAAATTAAATAATTTGTCACAAATGTAAGAATTATTTTGATGAGTACAATATCAAGATGAAAATTTCGACATCAGTTTTATTTTTCTACATGCTCAACTTCTTTTCAATTTCTTCCAGTGATTTTCCTTTCGTTTCAGGCAACATGGTCTTAATGAAGATAAATCCAAGAATGCAAATCACGCCATACAGCCAGAAAGTGCCGTAAGAGCCTAACCCCCTGTTAAGTAACGGGAAGGTGTAGGTCAAAATGAAACAGCCTGTCCACAACGAAAAGGTGGCAACGGCCATAGCCATTCCGCGGATACGGTTAGGGAATATTTCGGAAAGCACCACCCATACTACGGGCGCCAGTGTCATGGAATAACAACCGATTGCCGCTACGACTAAACAAAGCATCGCGATGCCCGTCACTTCAAAGTAATAACATGCCCCCAATATGGCATAGATACAGGTCAATCCGATAAATCCGAATAATAACAACGCCCGACGCCCCAGACGGTCAACAAGGTACATACCTGCGAAAGTAAAAAACACATTGGTAACGCCCGTCACTACTATATTAAACAGTATATCGGACACGCCATATCCTGCTGCTGCAAATACTTCCTGAGCATAATTGAATATCACATTGATACCGCACCATTGCTGTAGTGCGGCAATGACAATGCCTATCAGCAATATCTTCGGCATTCGTCCCTCGAACAGCATACGGAAATTGGCTTTTTGTCTGACTTTTTGCAGGGTCGATTTTATCTCATCTAATTCGGTTTGAGCATAACTGCTACCACCAATCCGTGTAAAAATGGTTCCTGCCTTATCATAATTCAATTTGCCGGCTAACCAGCGCGGACTTTCGGGAATAAAAAAAACCATGATAAAAAACAGCGTGGCAGGTATGGCACAGGCCCAAAACATCCAGCGCCAGCCCATTTGTCCGTTCCATGATGCCAAGATATTTTCACCGATGGCAACAGGATCTGCAATCAGCCAGTTGACAAACTGTGCAGAAAGAATACCCAGCACGATGGTAAGCTGGTTGATAGAAACAAACCGTCCACGCACTCCGGCGGGCGATATCTCGGCAATATACATCGGCGAGAGGTTGGATGCCATCCCAATACCGATTCCGCCCAATACGCGGTATACGACAAACCACGAAAGGCTACTGACCGCTCCCGTACCGATAGATGCAACAATGAAAATGGCCGCCGAAACAGTTAACAGTGATTTGCGCCCGTAACGGTCGGACAGACTGCCCGATACCATTACCCCCAATAAACAGCCGAGTATGGCGCTTCCCATCACCCAGCCCTGCATCGAAGGCGATCCCGTAATACCGAAAAAAACTTCATAGAACGGTTTGGCGCCTCCGATCACTACAAAATCGTACCCAAACAAAAATCCTCCCATAGCCGAAACTAAGGAGATAAATAACAGATAACCGCGTTTACTTTTTTTGTTCATTATAATTACGACACCTGCGTCCATTTGAATTGTTTCAGGTAGTCGAAATCGGATTTACAGGAAGCCAAAACATCTGTACGGGTTTCCTGTTCGATTGTAAGTACTTCCAAGCCGGCTGATTCAGCTATATCGAATAAAGCCGGATACGGTACACTACCTTTGCCCAACAAAGTATAGGTTTTATCTATCGCATGATAATCGGATGCGTGCCACATGGAAATACGTTTCGGGTATTCGCGCAGCAAACGGTAACAGTCGCCGCCGCCATTGACTACATGCCCCATATCCAACTGGTAGAATACTAAATTGGGATCGGTGTTTTTGATCAGGAACTCAAGGATCACTTCGTCGTCGACTTTTCTGAGTTCGCCGGCGTGATTGTGGAAACCAAACTTTACTCCGCCTTTTTTACACACTTCGCCTGCACGGTTGAAAAATGCGGCTACACGCTTCAGTACATCCATAGTAATATTTCTGCCGCCCGGCAAACTGGCTTGTACGGCATATTTTCCGCCGCCCGACTTGAGATATTCCGCGCATTTTTTCCAGAAATCCCATTCCGGCGCATTGATGTCTTCAGATAATAAACCTGATCCTGTGTGCGTACTTGATATTGTCATACCCATATCACCTACAATTTTACTCAGTTCCTTCATCGTGTAATTAAAGAACTTTTCTTCGGTTAACCCATATGGCTCTACCTGTGCATAGCCCATGTCTGCAATTTTTTTCAATGTCCCCAGAAAGTCATTAGGCAAATCGTCTCTTACACTGTATAACTGTAAACCAATGCGGCCCGTATTGGGCGCCGGCGCTATGGAAGCAAATGCTTCACTGCCTACTAAACCGCTTAAAGCCAATGCTGTTGCGCTTCTGTTAATAAATTGTCGTCTGTTCATAATACATTTAAATTTAATTGTTGTTTGAAATTTTTTTTATTTTTTTATAATTACAATTGCTGAAAAGGGTAATATTATATATTTAATTAGCAACACCTTATGAAGTTATTCGCCCGCCAAATTGGTATTGGGCAATTATTCTTTTGTTTCGCGATAGTCGAAGAACTTGATCAGTTTGCGGCTTGTCGGGGGCATTTGTTTTCGGGCGATGAGTTCGATAGGCTCGAAAACGATGTCGGGAGCGACGCGTACTTTGGAACGGAACAGGTCTTTGATATGCTTTACAAAGGGTTCGTTGTTGATTTGGCTGCCAACAAGGATACGTATGCCGTCTGTACCTATTGTGTTGGTGTATACTTCGACGATGTAATTGTTGATTTCGGGGATGTTTTCGAGGATATCATACAAGGCTGCCGGATACAGAGATGTTCCTTTGTATTTGATCATCTGACCTTTGCGTCCGAGAATAGGGCCTATGCGAAGCGAATTTCGTCCGCAGGCGCAAGGCGCTTCAAAGCGATAGCATATGTCGCCGGTCTTAAAACGGATCAGCGGCATCCCTTCGACGTCTAAGGTGGTAATGGTAATCTCGCCAGGTTCATCGGCTTTTACCGGACGGTTGCTGTCGTCAAGAAATTCTACAATGGTCAGATTGGGTTTATGGTGTGCGCCACATGCTTTTATGCACTCATTGAACGACGATTGCATTTCGGTAGAAGCATAGTTGACATACATGGTGAGTTCTGGCCATAAAGCATTGATTTTTTCTCCGAGTATATTGTACCGGTGGTCGTTTGTCCTGACCGATTCGCCTACGCAGATGGCGCGCTTAATGGACGAGTTTCGATAGTCTATATGATGCGTTTCGGCAAAATCGATGAGTTTCAGCAGAAAGGAAGGCACGCAAATGCAAACAGACGGTTTCATTAGTTGAATCGTATTCCATTGTAATTCGGGAATTCCATTGCCGACGCGGATGATGGCGGAGCCTGATTTAAGGCTTCCAAGCATGCTGGCCTGTCCTGCCATAAAACAGCGGTCGATTGTAACCATCAGCTGGATGATGTCGGACGAGGTGCATCCTGCAAATTCGTATGACATACTTTCGCTCAAAGCCAGCCTGCGGAGGTCGTTGATAGTGTCTCCAAAAGTGACAGGCTCGCCCAGCGTGCCTGACGTAGTTACGTAATCGCATATTTCAGTAGCAGGAACACAGAGAAAGTCCATGTTACGCATTTGCAAATCCTGTTTTGTGGTAACCGGTATCTGTCGGAGGTCTTCGATCTTTGTGATTTTTGCAATGTCGATTTTATTATTCGCAAACATATCCTGATAGAAAGCAGAACGAGCGTTTACGTAAGCAAACGTTTCAGCCATTTTCTTTTCCTGCCAGGCTGTGATCTCTTTTTGAGGCAGATATTGAAATTTTACGGGGTCCATATGAAAAGTTATTGACGATAAATATTTTCCATTTACAATACATTGTTTGAAATTTTTATTTCGTAATTCGTACTTAAGCAAGCATTGTCTATTGGATTTGCATAAATTCCCAGAAACAGGGATGTAAGCGTATTTCTATCGCCATCCACTTGTTCGAGCATGGTTTGGCATCGTGCGACGAAAGCGGACTTTTCTTCGTTTGTATATTTATCCGACCATGTATTCGATCCCGTTCGTAAATCGTGCGCTATATAATTATTATTGTAAAGTTTATAGCGCGTGTATATTCGTTTGTCAATGAGACAGGCAACTTTTTTATAAAAATCGTTTGGCGTCTTTTGATCAAATTCAAGTTCTTCGCGAGAAAGCGGTTTGCAGAAACTGATGTGGACATGGCCTTTGGGTTGTTGTATACCAGTCAGGATACTGCTTAAATCTTCGCCGGGCTGTTTGATGTATTTACTGTCGTTTTGAGACAGGTATAATTCGCGTGTTTTCAGGAAATCGCATGATTCGATCTGGTACGATATAGCGAGAGGTGCAATATTCAGTTCTTTGATAGCGTGAACAGGGTCGGATTTATTGCTCATGCAGAACATTTTGATAATACCCTGGTCGGTAGCGTCATTTCCGTCTTTTGTGCGACCGTTCCGTTGTGCGATCCAGATGGATTCGCCTTTTTCGGTGATAGTATATCGGAGATATTCAGACAGGTGCATGGAATTGACAAGGAACTCGCGGATGTTGCTGCCGCGTTCAACTTTAAACATTTTGTTTGCCTTTCCGATGTCGACTACGAGTTGCGGTCGCATCAGATTGCTTCCAAAGGTGATTTCCGTCGTTCTGAATCCGTTGTCGTAAAGAAGGTATTGAAGCAGCGACGAATCGAGCATAATGTCGCGGTGATTAGATACAAAAAGATAGTTTGCTTCCGGATTCAAGTTGTCAAGCCCGTCAAACGATAATCCGGTCATCGACCGGCGAACAACCTGTTCATTGAAATAGTACATCACTTTTTGCTGAAACTCATCCGTTGTCTGCAAAGTACGTACCATGTCCCGGACGCTTTCCAGGTCTTTATTCGGGAAAATATATTGTGACATGATCCCAAAATATTCGCTTTCTGCAATACGTTGCATAGCCGGAGGTATTTCGGATGGATAATATGGGCGAATGTCGTCGAATTTATGTTGCATGTTAGTCGGTTTTTTTACGATAGTCAATAAATTTTACCGGTTTACGGTTTGTATCAGGTAAGGTGATTGCCCGAATATCGTCTACAGGGCAAATCTCAATTTCTGGCGCCACCCGAATACGCGCCCGAAAGCGGTCTTTCAGGTCTTTCGTAATATCAAAAGGCGGCAACTGACTGACGCCCACTTTAATGACGATCCGGTCGTTACCAAAGTCGTTGTTGCTCACCTCCATGATATAATTGTCCACATAGGATGTATGGTCAAGCACATCAAAGACAGCCGGCGGAAAGAGCGATGTTCCCTTGTATTTCACCATGTGTTTTTTGCGTCCGATAATCGGACTGATTCGCATGGTTGTACGTCCGCAACGGCACGGTTCATAGTGGAATCTCGCTATGTCGCCTGTCTTGAAGCGCAGTAACGGCATCCCTTCAACCCGTAAGGTAGTGATGACAAGTTCGCCGGTGTCACCTTCCTGCACTTTATTCCCTTCTTCGTCGACTAATTCGCAGATAAGCAGTTCGGGGTGATGATGTCCGCCGCATCCGAACTGACATTCTGTGAAGGAAGCAGCCATTTCAGTCGAAGCGTAAGTGGAATAAAGTTCGACATCCCACAGTTCTCTGATTCGTTGTCCGAGTAGATTTAACGAAAAATCCAGACGACGCACGTTCTCGCCGACACAAACGGCTTTCTTTACGCTTGAGTTTTTATAGTCAATCCCATTATTTTCTGCATATTGGATGATTTTGGGAATGAATGACGGAACAACGATGATAGAATTTGGACCTATCCGGGCAATTGTATCCCATTGTAATTCGGGGATACCGTTTCCGACCCGCACAACGCCTGCGCCTAATTGCCTGAGACCAAGAAAATAAGCAAGGCCGGCCATAAACCGTTTGTCGATGGTGGTCATCAGTTGGAAGACATCGCCCGGCTGAGCGCCCGCACATTGAAGCGATATATTTTCGTTGTAAGCCAACCGGTTTAAATCAGCGTCAGTCATGGCGAATGTGACGGGTTCGCCAAGCGTACCCGATGTGGTGATATAATCAATGACCTTCTCTTTCGTGACACAAATAAAATCATTATTAAACTTTTGCAAATCGGCTTTGTCAGTAAACGGTATGGCAGCGAGATCTTCCATTCTCCTGATTTTATGGACGTCGATGTGATGGTTTTGAAACAGTCTTCTATAAAATGGCGAATAGTTTACAAGATAATTCAGTGTTTCTGTCATTTTTTCTTCCTGAAACTGCCTGATTATGGCATATGGTTGTCTCTCAATATCGGGTATGCAATTCATTGTCAAGGTGTCAGGATGATACTTACTTCGTTTGCAGTAAGTTGCCGGTAGGATGGCCGGCTACTTTCACTGCTTGTTTGCTGAAAATTTACTTCATAAAATACTTCATCATAAAATGACAGTTTTGAGTTCGTATCCGGGTTACATTCGAGGTACACAACGTCGTTTTCAGTCAATCCTTTATTTTCACAAATCTGTTTGAAGAGCGAATAACCGGCGCTGGTAACGGAAGTACCGGGGTTTTCCTGATACAGTTCTGTTACAATGACATACATTTTCCCCCCGGATGTCAGAATTTTCAACCCGCATTTCGAAGGCGACTCCCACTGTCCCCTGAAATCAAACACTTCATCGTAGTATTTATCAGGCACTTTCATTTTATCTATAAATCATTTGTCAGTAATATAATTTGCGCAAAGGTAACGATTATTTTTTTCAAATACCGAATTTCATTTGAACAAACGTACATTTTTTTGATAATGCTACAAAAATCCGATTGTTTTTTCAAGTTGGACTGCCCGCGAGCCTTTAATCAAAATGCAGTAGCCGTGTAGCGGATTACACCGCAAATAATCATTCAATTTTTCGACAGTAGGAAAACAGTTGTATGGCTGTCCAACGCAGGAAAACTGTTCGCCGCATAAAAGTACTTTTTCGAAATCATATGCTTCAATCTGTTTGATTATCATAGTGTGCAATTCCCTACTTTTTTCACCAAGTTCAAGCATATCACCGAGAATTACGGCTTTAAAAACGTATGACCTGTTTGCAAAATTTTCAAGCGCTGCCTGCATACTGCTCGGATTGGCATTGTAGGCGTCAATAACCAATTCATTGAATTTTGTTTTTTGTAGTTGGGAACGGTTGTTGGCAGGTTTATAGTTGGCAATTGCTTCGTTAATCTTCCTGACGGGAACATTGAAATAAACGCCGATTGCAATGGCAGCCAGCGCGTTCGATAAATTGTAGTTGCCGACGAGATTTGTATTGACTGTGTATTGTTTGTCAGGGCTGCAATGCCATGCGAACGATAGACAAGGATTGAGGCTTGTGATAGCCCTTCCGCTAATGTCGGCTAAATCAGTCGCGCCATACATTATTTTTCGTAATCCGTATGCAATGGATGTGAGATGATCATTATCACGATGGATGAAAACTGTGCCATTCGTTTTTCGTAAATAATCATACAGCTCGCCTTTCGTTTTTATTACGCCTTCCAGCGATCCGAATCCTTCCAGGTGTGCATATCCAACGTTTGTAATAAGTCCATAATCGGGACCGCAAAGAGCGGCGAGCGCTGCAATCTCTCCGGGGTGATTCGCACCCATTTCGATGATCGCCATTTCATGTTCGCGCTTCAAACGAAGCAGCGTCAGTGGTACGCCAATATGATTATTCAAATTTCCAAGCGTATATAAAACATTGTATTTCTGCATTAGGACGGCAGCGACAAGTTCTTTGGTGGTTGTCTTTCCGTTTGTACCGGTAATTCCTATCACAGGGATTCCCAGCGTTTCACGATGAATTCGGGCAAGATGCTGTAATGTAGATAATACATTTTCAACGGCGATTACCCGCTTGCCGGCAACCATAACATCGTTTTCCACTATGGCATATGCGCATCCGGCTTGAAGCGCTTTTTCCACAAAATCATGCCCGTCAAACTTTTCTCCTTTTATTGCAAAAAAAAGCGAATCCGGAGGACAGTGCCTGCTATCGGTCGTAACCGACTGATGTATAAGAAACAAAGCGTACAGTTCGTAAATGGTCATGTTTTTTTTAGCAACAAAGATATTAATAAAAATTGATAATTGAATATTAATTCATTTTTCATTTTCAGATGTATTTGGAGTTTTCTGTTTTTTCATCTACTTTTGTATTTTTTTTAAATTACAGGATTCATGCTCCTTTTCTGCATAATATGTATATGTTAAATGAAAAATAAGTTATTAAATTTTAATGGAAAGTTATTTTCATTGGAACGACCTGTTGTAATGGGGATTCTGAATGTTACGCCGGATTCATTTGTTGCCGGTAGCAGGCAGCAAAATGAATCTGAAGTAATCAGGCGTATCGAAACAATTATGACTGAGGGAGGGGAGTTGATTGACATTGGCGGCTGTTCTACACAGCCGGGGGCTGTTGAGGTAACGCCGGATGAAGAATGGCGCCGACTGGAACCGGCATTGAATATTCTGATGAAAGAATACCCTAAAATTCCCGTTTCAATTGATACGTTCAGGGCTGAACTTGCAAAACGTGCTGTAACAGCCTATGGTGTTGCCATGGTAAATGATATTTCTGGCGGTGCAATGGATGCAAATATGTTCGAAACAGTCGCGGAAATGCAAGTACCGTATGTCTTGACGCATTTTAAGTACGATCTCCAGGAAGAGGTAATGATCTGTTTGGCAGAAAAATTACAAAAATTGTACAGTCTGGGTATTAATGATGTGATTTTAGATCCTGGTTTCGGATTCGGTAAGACACCGGCTCAAAATTATAATTTGATGCGAAATATGGGTCAGTTTTCACTCCTCTTTGATTGTCCATTGATGGTAGGTATTTCCCGCAAAAGTATGATTTATAACCTGTTGGATTGTACAATTGAAGAAAGTTTGAACGGCACCACCGTCCTGAATACCTATTCACTACTGAACGGGGCTGATATATTGCGGGTACATGATGTAAAAGCGGCAGTTGAGGTTGTCAGACTTGTTGAAAAAATAAAAAATAAATAACATGTTAGTTTCATTTGGAATAAAAGACGCAATAGATATTATTCTGGTAGCATTCCTGATGTATCAGATTTACAAACTGATGCGAAGTTCAGGTACACTGGCCATCTTTAGCGGTATCGTTTCTGTTATTGTCGTATGGTTACTTGTTTGCGAGGTGCTTGAGATGCGTCTGATTGGAGGAATCCTGGATAAGTTTATCAGCATAGGATTTCTTGTACTTGTGATCCTGTTTCAGGATGACATCCGCCGTTTCTTAGTCGCGCTGGGATCAAACCGCGGATGGCGTTTTCTTTATAAGATGTTTAAACGAAAAAACGACGATACCGATGCGCAAAAATATATTGCATCAGTGGTACTTGCCTGCATGAATTTAGCAAAACGGAAAACAGGAGCGCTGATCGTTATTCAGCGCGAAATGAGTTTGGAGTCGTATATTCAGACAGGCGAGCGGTTTCGCGCCGACGTGAATGCACATCTGATAGAAAATATTTTTTTCAAAAACAGTCCGCTCCACGACGGCGCCCTGATTATTTCAAATAATGAGATAAAAGCGGCCGGCTGTATTTTGCCAATCGCGCATAATGTGGTTATCCCCAAAGAAATGGGTCTTCGCCATCGTTCCGGTCTCGGCATGTCAATCGAAACGGATGCATTGGTCATCATCATTTCCGAAGAACGGGGCGCCATTACCGTTGCACATAACGGCAAATTGAGCATCGACATATCTGCCGAAGACCTGCAACAAATAGTATCCGGCGAAAAAACACTATAAATGTTAAAATTCCAAATTGCAATGTCTACTTTGCAATTTTATCATTACATTTGTCGCGAATTAAATGAGTCATTATAAAATTAATAAATATTTATTATCAATCCATGAATTTAATTGATGAAATAATTGCGCGCGCAAAATCTGATAAACAGCGTATTGTGCTTCCCGAAGGAACGGAAGAGAGAACTTTGAAAGCCGCCGACCGTTTGATTGGCGACGGAGTAGCAGATATCATTCTGCTTGGAAACCCTGACGAAATCATTTCACTGGCCGAAGGTCTGGATCTGAAAAACATTTATCAGGCTACGATTATCAACCCTGTAACGCATGAAAAGCGGCAGGATTATACTGATTTGCTGCTTGAGCTGCGTCGCTCCAAAGGGTTGACGCCCGAAAAAGCGGCACAACTGGTTGTTGACCCGCTTTATTATGCCTGCCTGATGATTAAAGCAGGCGACGCCGACGGCGAGATTGCCGGCGCACAGAATACGACCGGTAATGTACTTCGTCCTGCCCTGCAGATCATTAAAACTGCCCCTGGAATCAATTGTGTGTCAGGCGCTTTTTTAATGTTCACGGATAATAAATCATTTGGCAAGGACGGCGTTCTGCTGTTTGCGGATTGTGCGGTGATACCCGATCCGTCCGCTTCCGAACTGGCTCAGATTGCAGTAGTGACGGCGCAGTTGGCGCGTTCATTGCTAAACGTCGAACCGCAGGTAGCCATGCTGAGTTTTTCGACAAAGGGAAGCGCTACGCATGAAAAGATTGATAAAATAACCGAAGCAACCCGCATTGCGAAAGAGATGGCGCCTGATTTACTGATAGACGGCGAGTTGCAGGCGGATGCTGCACTCATCGAAAAAGTAGCCACGCAAAAAGCAAAGGGTAGTCCGGTCGCGGGAAGAGCCAACGTACTTGTATTCCCATCGGTTGAATCGGGAAATATCGCTTACAAATTAGTTCAGCGCATTGCCGGTATCGAGGCGGTTGGACCTATCCTGCAGGGGATGGCAGCGCCGGTCAACGACCTGTCGCGCGGCTGTTCGGTCGATGATGTGTATACCATGGTTGCCATTGCTGCCAACCAGTCGATTGCGTTAAAAAAAGATAAACACTCATGAAGACATTAGTACTAAACTGTGGAAGCAGTTCGATTAAGTATCAGTTATTTGACATGGCGTCAGGCGAAGTGATGGCGAAGGGCGGCATTGAGAAAGTCGGACTGGAAGGTTCGTTTCTTAAATTAACAAAAGAAGATGGCGAAAAGGTTGTGATTGAGAAAAACATTCCGAACCACGAGGAAGGCATCAATTTTATTCTCGGCATTTTAACGGATGCAGCCTACGGATGTATCAAACGATTGGACGAGATCGACGCGGTAGGTCATCGCGTTGTCCATGGCGGTGAGAAATTTGCATCCAGCGTGCTTATTACGCAGGAAGTCATTGATAAGGTGATTGAATGTTCAAATTTTGCGCCTTTGCATAACCCTGCCAATCTCGAAGGAATCAGAGGTATCCAAAAAATACTACCCGACACACCGCAGGTGGCAGTGTTTGATACGGCTTTTCATCAGTCAATGCCCGATTATGCGTATTTTTATGCCTTACCATATCAGGCTTATGAGCAGTACGGCGTGCGTCGTTACGGTTTCCACGGTACAAGTCACCGTTATGTTTCCCGTCGCGCCTGTGAAATATTGGGCGTTCCTTATGAAAGTCAGCGTATTATCACAGCCCATATTGGCAATGGAGGTTCTATCACAGCCATTAATAACGGGAAATCGGTTGATACCTCCATGGGCATGACGCCTACCGAAGGGCTGATTATGGGTACGCGAAGCGGCGACATCGACCCGGGTGTACTGCCGTATATTATGCGAAAAGAAAACTTAGATGCGGATGCCTTGGGAGATTTTCTCAACAAAAAGTGCGGCGTGGCCGGGTTTTCTGAATTATCGTCGGATATGCGCGACATCGAAAACGCTATGAATATGGGCAATAAACGCGCTTTTCAGGTACTTAGCATGTATAATTACCGCATCAGAAAGTATATCGGCGCATACGCCGCAGTACTGAACGGGGTTGATATTCTGGTGTTTACCGGCGGCGTGGGCGAAAATCAGTGGATTTCGCGCGAGGCAATCTGTAAGGACATGGAGTACATGGGCCTGCTTTTCGACATGGAAAAAAATAGAGATGAACGCGGTCGCGAAGTCATCCTCAGCAAACCTGATAGTAAAGTGAAAGTAATGGTCGTTCCTACCGACGAAGAATTTATGATCGCATCCGATACGCAAGATATTTTATCGAATACATAAATTGCCCCTCACAATCGCCCCATAGGGGGAAATATACATCTTTTTTGTGCGTCAAAATTGAGTTGTTAAAAAAATCAGTAAAATTTAATGATTATTTTTTCTGATATAAAAAATATTTGCATATCTTTGCCGAAAATTGAAATGTTTTTAATTGTGTATTTATTATTGCAATTTTGACAGTCAGGAAAAGGATGAAAAAACAGAAATTACTGCCGGTACGCATCTTTCGTTTTTATTACGACGGATTCAGGTCAATGGATATTGGCAAAACCCTGTGGCTATTGATACTGGTAAAACTGTTTATCATGTTTGTCGTCCTTAAAATATTTTTTTTTCCGCGTTACCTGAACCGGTTTGAAACAGATTCGGAAAGAGAAAATTATATTTCAAAAGAATTGATAGATAGAGCATTAAACCCTTAAATAATTATAATTATGATCGAAAACTTGGATTCTTCATTAGTTGACTGGTCGCGGGCGCAATTTGCCATGACGGCCATGTATCACTGGTTATTTGTCCCGCTCACACTGGGATTGGGACTGATTATGTCTGTAATGGAAACAATCTATTACAGGACAGGCAATGCGTTCTGGAAGGAAACGGCCAAATTCTGGATGAAACTGTTCGGGATTAATTTTGCCGTCGGCGTGGCTACAGGACTGATTCTGGAATTTGAATTTGGTACTAACTGGTCGAATTACAGCTGGTTTGTGGGCGACATCTTCGGCGCCCCGCTTGCAATAGAAGGTATCATCGCCTTTTTCATGGAAGCGACGTTTATTGCCATCATGTTCTTCGGGTGGAACAAAGTTAGCCGCGGCATGCACCTGACGGCGACGTGGCTCACCTTCGGTGGCGCTGCTATTTCGGCAATATGGATACTTGTTGCCAATGCGTGGATGCAGTACCCTGCCGGAATGCATTTTAACCCTGATACGGTACGCAATGAAATGGTCGATTTTGCGTCTGTTGCACTCTCGCCGTTTGCCGTCAACAAGTATTTTCATACGATGATGTCCGGCCTGATGCTGGGCGGCGCTTTTGTGATGGGCGTGAGCGGGTGGTTTATGCTGAAAGGCCGTCATGCAAAATTTGCGCTGGAAAGCATGAAAATCGGCGCTGTCACGGGCCTTGTTGCCGCTTTACTGCTGGCTGTTACAGGCGACGGTTCTTCGAAAAATGTTGCTAAATATCAACCGATGAAATTAGCTGCGATGGAAGGGCTTTACGATGGCTCCAATGGAGTAGGACTGGTAGGATTCGGCGTTCTAAAACCGAATGCAACAAAAAATGACGATGCTTTTTATGTTAGGATTGCATTTCCGAAAATGCTGTCATGGCTTGCCACAGGCGACGCCAATGCGTATGTGCCGGGTATCAATGACATATTGAAAGGCGGATATCAGACAGAAAAGGGAAGGGCGCCATCGGTCGATGAAAAAATCAGTCGCGGAAAAGCATCTATTCGGGCGCTGTCCGATTATCGTACGGCCCTAACATCAGGGAATAAGGAAGCTGCTGCATCTGCCCTGTCGGCGATGAACAGGGATTTTGATTATTTCGGATACGGGTATCTGAAAAGTTCAAAAGACGCCGTTCCGCCCGTCGGACTGACGTTCTATTCATTCCATGTGATGGTTATTCTGGGCGGCTACTTCCTGTTGCTTTTTATCGCCGTATGCTGGTTTGCGTGGAAAAAGACGATCACAAAGAAACGTTGGCTACTTATTGTTTCCCTGTGGTCAATACCGCTCGCATATATAGCCGGCCAGGCAGGCTGGATGGTGGCCGAAATTGGTCGCCAGCCATGGGCTATTCAGGATATTCTGCCGGTCAATGCTGCCATATCAAAACTACCGACAGCATCGGTTGCATTAACATTCTTCCTGTTCCTCATCCTGTTTGCCGTTCTGCTGGTTGCTGAAATTCGAATCATGGTAAAAGCGATTGGGAAAGGACCGGCCATTGAGGTTGATAAGTAATAATTGATAATATTTAAAAAACAAAAAAGATGGATAATTATATATTTTTACAGCATTACTGGTGGTTGTTAGTATCACTGTTAGGCGGATTATTGGTGTTCCTGTTATTTGTACAGGGAGGTCAGTCGTTGATTTTTACAATCGGAAAGACGGAAACCGAGCAAAAAATGCTCGTCAACTCAACCGGACGAAAATGGGAGTTTACATTCACGACATTAGTCACTTTCGGAGGCGCGTTCTTTGCCTCTTTCCCGCTTTTCTATTCGACGAGTTTCGGCGGCGCCTACTGGGTATGGCTGCTGATTCTGCTGTGCTTTGTATTGCAGGCGGTCTCGTATGAGTTCCAATCGAAAAAAGGGAACCTGCTCGGGAAGAAAACATACCGTATATTTTTGATTCTCAATGGTATACTTGGGCCGGTATTAATTGGAACCGCTGTGGGTACATTTTTTAATGGAGCAAATTTTATTGTAAATAAAGCGTCGCTTACAAACATCGGAAATCCCGTTATATCATCTTGGGCAAGCCTGTGGCACGGTTTGGAGGCAGCTTTTGTTGTCTGGAATGTTTTTCTGGGATTAGCTGTGTTCTTCCTGTCGCGCGTTTTGGCAACACTTTATTTTATGAACAACATAAAAGATGAAACGCTGATGGCGCGTTGCAGGAAACAATTGCCGATCGAAGCCGGATTGTTCCTTGTATTCTTCCTCACTTTCTTTGTACGTTTATTGTTGATTGAAGGATTTGCCGTCAATCCCGCAAACGGACAGGTCTTTATGGAAAAATACAAATACCTACACAATTTCCTTCAGATGCCGGTTGTGACGGTTATTCTGCTGGCAGGCGTTGTACTTGTTTTGTTCGGAATTGCACAGCCGTTGTTTACGAAAAGCAATAAAGGTATATGGTTTGCAGGTACGGGAACCGTATTGACGGTTCTGGCGTTGCTACTTTGCGCGGGCTGGAACAATACGGCCTACTATCCGTCACTGGCAGATATGCAGAGTTCGCTTACCATTTCAAACAGCTGTTCAAGCCCGTTTACACTCAAAGTAATGACGTATGTTTCATTTTTCATTCCCCTTGTATTGGCGTATATCTTCTATGCGTGGCGTTCCATCGACCTTCACAAGATAACCAAACAGGAAATGGAAAGCGATGAACATGCGTATTAGCTGAAAGTTGAAATTAGTATTTGTAATGTATTTGGGTGAAATTTCCCCCAACGGCTGGTAGTCCGTATCTCGCGAAACGCTTTCAACTACATTTTTCAAATGTTCGGTGATCAATGCCATAACGTTGTAGTCAATCAAATGAGCCTCGTCTTTGGGTGTGTGAAGAGACGATTTTAAGCCTGTATTACTCATAGCGTCGGAATCTTTTTCTGCGCAAAAGGCTGCGTGTCGGTTGCCCAGAAAGTAGAACCAAGCAATCCTGCCTCTTCGGCTTTAAAAGCCACTAAAATAGGAATGAGCGAAATAAGGTGCAATTCCGATTTCTTCGCATTGATTTACAATATATTCGGTAGCCATCCGACAGTATTCTGTACCGGCTTCGCGCCCACGCAATTAATCGGAAGCAAGCGTATATACATGTTGCTCTAACCTTTCTTTTAGTGCGGTTTGCCAATTGGCCGAAAGCGTTGCTAACAGGAGGAGCAGGATAGTTGTTTTTTTATATGTCTCATGCGTGTTTGGATGTAATCGTTTTGTTTTTTATAAATCTTTTTTCAAGTTAATTCAATATTTTGTCACTATTGTTCGTAAGTCTTTCCATCAATAATTTCTTTCAAATACTTTCAACAAAATCCTTAAACAAAAGCGCCCTTTGCGATTTTTCCCTGTTAAACAATAAGTGCTCAAAATCTTGCGATTTCAATTTTAAATCTATCTTTTCGGTTATGTCAAGTAAGGCTGTTTTTAATTCAGTCATATTTTTAATATTGCATTTTTCGGCAAGA
>Ga0082212_10003215_pt1 | contig 23275 bp, 17 predicted proteins | sample TergutNt197P3_FD_71548 | JGI IMG/M metagenome (GOLD analysis project Ga0082212, IMG submission 71548) | Neocapritermes taracua P3 segment gut microbial communities from Petit-Saut dam, French Guiana - Nt197 P3 | ecosystem: Host-associated > Arthropoda: Insects > Digestive system > Gut ...
TACGGAATTTTACCTGTAGGGGACGTCGTCCTCGACGTCCCGCGAGTCTGATTTCACACAAATTCTTACCACGGGACGTCGAGGACGACGTCCCCTACCACCTATCGACCAATACATCGCCTTTATCCATTGTTTTCCCCTCGAACTTCACGTTAAATTAATTAATTTTTGAATAAATCTTGAAAAATTCTATATTTTGTGATATAATAAACAGTCAAAAATTGCATTGATTGATTTTTTAAACAACATTTTAGCAAACAAAAACGAAAGCATCGTAGATTTAACCGTCGTGAATAATGAAATGCCTGTAGAATCAAATCGGCGCAAAAAATCGAGGTTTGACATACGGACAATATTCGGGAACGGTGAACAGGCACTCGTGGAGATGGAATTTAAACTCAAAGACAATTTTCACAGGCGCAGTTTGCATAATGTGTCGAGATTATATTCGTCACAGGCGATAAACAGATTAGACTACCGTAGCTTGAAAAAAAGTTATATGGTCGGTGTAATGGGGTATAACCTGTTAGATGAGGGTTTCGGGTATCACAATACATTCTCATTCAGGGACAACCAAGGGAGAGAATTATCCGACGATATGCAGATAATCTATTTGGAATTGGAAAAAACAGCGCATTTGCTTGATAAACCTGCGGAAGAATTGACAAACGCAGAGTGTTGGGCGTTGTTTCTGAAATACGCTTCATATAACGATAAACAATCGGTATTGGAAAAAATATCGAAAAAGAACGGAGGGGTCAGAATGGCAATTGATGTATTGAAATATATAAGCAAAAGTGAAATGGAACGCATGGCCTACGAGGACGAAATTCTCGCGGAAATCGACCAAGAGGCTGAATTTGATTATAGGCTGAAAAATGAAAAAATCGAGATGGCAAAAGAAATGTTGTTAGAGGGAGAACCTATCGATAAAATAATCAAATATTCAAAATTAACCAAAGAGGAAATTGAAAATCTTATGTAGGAACAATCCATTTTGTAAATTTTTAACTTTTTCGCACTTCTTGGTTCTACCTACCGTTTTAGCCATATATTTTTTCCTTTACATAATCGAGCCGCGCAATTTGGTTTATCCATTTTTGCGGTATAGCTTCATATCCATAGTATATTCCCGCAAGTCCACCGGCGACGGCGGCAACCGTGTCTGTGTCCCCGCCCAAATTTACGGCTTTCAAAACACAGCTTTCGTAGCTGTCGGTAGCCGATAGGCACCACAGAGCCGCTTCGAGCGTGTCCACGACATATCCGCCGCTTTTGATGGCCTCTTTTGGCAAATCCATGAAACCGTCCTCGAAAATCCGATTGTAATACTTTAACTCATCGGCATATTCGTCTTTGTTTTCATACCACTTTTTAACCTCGCGAACGCCGGAATATATCCCGCTTTTTAAGTCAGATGCGGCGAACAAACTCACGGCGACCGAGAGGTATAGCCCACAGGCGATATGGCTTCTCTGGTGCGCGTGTGTCAGCGACGAAACCTCGTGGATGATTTTGTGCGCTTCTTCATTGTCCGCAAAATCTTTACCGTACTGGGCATAAAGATAAAACGCGAGCGGCAAAATCCGCATCAGCGACCCGTTGCCGTTGTCTTGCTCGAATATGCCGCCGCATTCGAGCGGCTCTGTCCCGCCGGCGAACCGCGCCAATGCCCGCCTCGTGGTTATCCCGATGTCGAACACTTCCCCGTGCGGAGTGTATTCCGCTTTTTGCTTCCACAGCAAAAACTTGCGCATAATGTCGAAATAGTCAAGGCCGTTTTTCAGGCTGTCCAACAAACAGAGCGTCATGCTCGTATCGTCGGACCATGTTCCCGGCGGCTGGTTATATGTCCCGTACCCGCGCATATCCGTTACGGGGTTGTGCGCAAGCGATTCGCGGCTCGCGAACTCGACCGGCACGCCGAGCGCGTCTGCAACGCACAGGCCAAGTATGCCGCCCAAGGTTTTTTCTTTCAGATTGATGGGTTTTGTCGGGTTCGAATCATCTGCCTTGTTCTCCGTAGCCATCATCAAGCCTCCCATTTGAAATTTATGTAATTATTGTAACGCGCAGACGGCTGTTTTGTCAAGAGCTTTAAAAGGAAAATTTTGTGGTATTGGTAGAATTATTTGTATTTTTATGGTATAATATTTAAAATTATAAAAAATCGGAGAAAAATAATTATGCCTGATATACAGCATGAAAAACTCGCACCAATAGTGCGAGAAATTAGCTGGACGAAAAATATCGTGATTATGGAACGCTGCAAAGACGATTTGGAGCGGGAATTTTACATAAAAATCGTAAAAAAATTCGGCTGGACAAAAGACGTTGTGATTAATAAAGTTGAACGATTGACGATTCTTGATGGACAATAAATTAGTTACTTTGTTATAAAATTTATATCGTAAAAATTATAAGATTAAAAAAGGAGACAATAGAAATGGAAGGATACTATTCATTAGATGTAGCGGAAAAAATAAAAGAAAGAAAAAATGATAAACCAAAACAGCCTCATCCTCATCAACAAAAAGCGTTTACTGCGCTATCGAATATATTGCCTACGCCAATAAAAGGATACAGCGGGACGCTGTTAGTTTTACCAACTGGCGGCGGAAAAACTTTCACCGCTGTAAACTGGATATGTCGTCATATCCTTTCAGCAGGAATAAAAGTCCTTTGGCTAGCGCAAACAGCTTATTTACTTGACCAAGCCGCACAAGAGTTCGATAACGAGGTACACAATGCCAACGGGCGTAAACAAATTAATATGCGTTTGGTTTCCAGCAATACCTTTCACGCCAATGCCGGAACTATCAGCGTAACCGATGATATTTTAATATGTACCACCCAAACTGCAATCAGCTCATTTAATGCAGAACCTCTGGACGGACAGGGTAATATTACTCAAACACCATTTAGACGTTTTATTGAAAGTTGTAAAAACAGTCAACTCTTTGTTGTCGTTGATGAAGCACACCATACCCCTGCTTATGGTTGCCGGACATTGTTGTGGGGAGAAAAAATTGACTCTAATGATACGAATACGCAAGATTCATTTCGCACGGTAGTCAAAAATTTATATATTTTAGGATTAACCGCAACACCAACTAACATGGATAAACGAATCAGCGGTTGGCTCAATATTATCTTTGACAAAGGAATTTGTTATGAGGCGAAAAAAGAAGAACTCCAAATGCAAAGTATTCTTGCCGTACCCGAATATATCGAAAGGCAAACCGGGATGGAATTTGAAGTTGACGATGATTTATTTGACAGATTGATGCACAAACATAAAGACCTGCCCGAAAATATCATAGAATATTTAGCGAAAAATCAAGGACGCAATAGTTTTATTGCCAGTGATTATGTAAACAATAAAAATAAATACGGAAAAACAATAATATTCGCTGACAGATGGTTTCAATGCGAACAAATATTGAAAAATTTGAAAGAAAAAAATATTAAATCAGAAGCCGTTTATTCTATGATAGCAAAAAACAGCGGCTCATACGAATACGGGGCAGGTCGAAGCGATAATAATGAGCACAACAAGAAAGTTATGGACGATTTTCGCGCCGGGAAATATGATGTTTTGGTAAATGTAAAAATGCTTACCGAGGGTATTGATGTACCTGATGTGAAAACCGTTATGATAACTCGGCAAACCACCAGTAATATACTTATGACACAAATGATGGGACGTGCTTTACGTGGCAAAAAAGCGGGGGGCGGCACAAATAAAGATTTTGCCAATATCGTATTTTTTCATGATACATGGAAACGGCTTATTAATTGGGTAAATCCAGTAGGCGACACAAATTTCGAAAAACCCACCGCTCCGCCCAGAAATCCGCTTGAATGGGTTTCTATTCATTTGGTAAAACTGGCCGCAGGGGATATTGAATTTATTGGTTTTGAAAATGTTCCATACCTGACTTTTATTCCTGTCGGATTTTTTGGATGCGAATATACTGTATCCATATCAGATAATGAAGAAATGGCATCATTTGCAGAAAATGTAGTAGTTTATGATTTCAATAAAAATAAATATTTTAAATTGATAGACTTTCTCAAGGGGCAGAATTTGACTATATACGCAGACGAAAAACTCACCGATAAACAATTTGAAAAATATTCAGATCAAATGATAATAAATTTTTTCGATGAAGAAAAAGATAATTTTGATGGATTGTTAAGAGATAATATAACAAAAATCGTCAGACATATGGCACAAAATAATTTGACAGAGCCGAAATTTCTTGCCTTTGATGATCGTAGTCGCTATGATATGGATAAAATTGCAACAGACTATATTGATACATCATTTTCGCAAGCGAATAATATTTTAAAGAATATGTTTGCGGATTCCGCTATGTACTGGCAATATTTATATAAGACATTTGATAATTTTAAAAATGCGTTTAATAAATCTTTGGAAAAAATTTTGAACCCTCCAGATCCAAAAGATGACTCTTCTAATCGAGATTTTCATCCAATATCGAATGGAACAAATGAAATAACGCCGGAATTAAGACGGCAGGTTTTTATCCGTGATAATTATACTTGTCTGTGCTGCGGAAAAATTCAAAGTCGAGGATCCAAATTTCAAGCCGACCATATAATTCCCGTCAGTATGAGCGGTAAAAACGACATATCCAATTTACAAACCCTTTGCTCTGTATGTAATAAAATAAAAGGCGTTAATCAAATAAATTACCGTGCAAAAACATCTCCGTTATCTGTTCCAAAAACGAAAATTAATTTTCATAAGTCGGTTTATACGGATATGCCTTTTAATGCAATTTCACGGATTGTCAATGAATTTTATCATTGCGATGCTATGTACGAATTAAAAAAAAGCGATACAAAAAGAGGGCAATTTTATAATGTTTGGGAAATAATGCTTTATGCCGGAAATAATCCTGAATGGTTGGAAAACCATTCAATGGAATTGTTAAAATATATACATAATTTTCTTGGACAAAAGCAAGTCGAAAAAATTTTAATTAAAAATTAACTTATGGAGATTTAATAATGGGCATATTAGAAAAAGCAATTTCATTTGCGGCGGAGAAACATTCCGGCTATGTGCGCAAAGGCAGCGATATTCCATATATTGTCCACCCGTTGGAGGCTCTTGCCATAGCCGCCGGTATAACAAGCGACCATGATATTCTTGCCGCCGCAGTTCTTCACGATGTAGTCGAGGATACACCGGCGACATTGGAGGACATCGCAGAAAAATTCGGCGAAAGGATTGCCGAATTGGTAGCGTCCGAAAGCGAGGACAAAATGTTTGATTTGCCGCCGTCGGAATCATGGAAGTTAAGAAAAGAGGCGACGATTCAAGCGTTACAAAACGCTTCAATAGATGAAAAAATTATAGTTTTATCCGATAAACTGTCAAACATTCGCGCTATTCATAGAGATATAGTCCGTGAGGGCGATGTTATATGGGAAAAGTTCAATCAAAAAGATAAAAAAATGCACGAATGGTATTACCGCGCAATAGCAGACGCTTTAACAGAGATTTCGGATTATCTTGCATATCAGGAGTTTTGTCGGTTGATAGATATGGTTTTTAGGTGAAACAGAAAGGCAGAGTTATAAATATGGTAATATGATTATAATTTGTATATCAAATAAATCTATTAAAGCAAAAACCCAAAATTTCAATTCGATTCTCGTACGGGTCACCAGTTATCCAAAGGCTCAAATCACCCATTTTATGGGAGCTTTGGGCTTTTTTATTTGCCTTGGGAAAAACGTCGTGCTCTTTTTTTCCTTTTGCAGCGGGTTTATGACAATCAATAGATATAGGCCAAATTTATTTGTCATAAGCATAGCGGCAGTTCGATTGTTCTTTACATATCGAATCTTTTATGATATAATAGGGGAAATTTATATTTATGACAGGAGCGCAATTTTGAATAAATGGTATAAACTTGATAATGCGGCGAAACTTTTTCCGTCGGTTACAAGTATAAAAAACTCATCTGTTTTCAGGGTTTCCGCTGTTTTGACAGAAGCGGTGGACAAGGAAATTTTACAAAAAACGGTTGACCATGTTTACGACAGGTTTCCAATGTTGTTTGTAAAAATGCACAAAGGTGTATTTTGGGATTATTTCGACAACAATTACAACAAATTTCTCATTCAGGAGGAAATTGATTTTCCTTGCGGCAATATAAACCAAATAGAAAATAACGGATATTTTATCAAAATATTATATTTCAATAATAGAATTTCGATTGAAGTATTCCATTCGCTGACCGACGGCGGCGGAGCGATTGAATTTTTAAAAACAATCTTGTTTTATTATTATAAGTTTTTAGATAACAACATCGAAAGCGAAGGCAAAATCGTCTTGACTGACAACAGCGTATCCGCCGATGATTTGGAGGACAGCTTTTTTAAGTACTACGAAAAAATGAAACTCCAAAAACATAAATCAAAACATTCGTTCCGCATTAGGGGAATTCCCTTTGAAACATACGGAAACAATGTAATCACAGGAGTAGTTTCGGCAAAAAAATTAAATGAAACAGCAAAAGCAAATAAAGCGACAATAACTTCATATCTGGCATCGCTGCTTGTTTATTCCATTTACATGGCAAGCCAGAAATATACTCACGACAAAAACCCAATAATTATATGCGTGCCTGTAAATTTGAGAAAAGCGTTTCCGTCAAAAACGCTCCGGAATTTTTTCGTTACGGCAAATATAGGGATGAACGTCAATAGTGCCACAAAACTCGAAGAAATCATCAGTGAAATGACAGCGCAGTTAAAGAAAAAAACAGAAACGTTCTCCCTGCAAGAGCTGATTTCAAACAATGTCAAATATGAAAACAATATTTACACAAAACTTGTGCCATTATTTCTTAAAAAAATTTTTATTTTGATAGGCTTTAACATTATGGGCGAAACAAAAAAGAGCATGACTCTTTCAAATATGGGAAATATATCAATTCCGGAAGGGCTGGCGTCAAAAATAAATCTTATGGAAGCGGTTCTTTATCCTACGCCGAAAAGCCCCATAAACTGTGGGATTTGTTCCGTAAATGATAAACTGGCAATCAGCTTTTCCCGCACTATAATAGAAACTGACATTATCAGATATTTTTTGAACTATATTTCAGAAAACGTCGGCTTGGACGTGGCCGTTTATTCTAACGATTGGGGTGAATCCCGTGAATAGATGCATCAGCTGCAAAGTGGACGTTTACCCGCAGCATAGTGTCTGCCCATTATGCGGGAAATCATTGGGAGCGCCGGTTCCAAGCGAAACTTCCTATCCACGGTATATCCGAAATAATGCCAGAAATAAATTTATTATAAAAAAACTTTTTTTGTTCGTGACAATAGTTGTGTGCGCCATTTCAATATTTGTCAATTTATTTACATTATATGAGGCATTGACGCTTTGGTGTGTTGTCGTGTCCGTTTCGATGATTTCATCTTGGTTAACCATTTGTGTCACGTTTGAAAACAGGTTCGGCATCGGCAGAAAAATATTATATTACTACGCAATTATTTCCGCTTTTTTGATCGCGCTCGATATATACGCCGGTTTCAGCAAATGGTCAACTACTTATGTAATTCCTTTTCTGACCGTTGCCGTCGCTATTGTTTTCACAATCATGGCGGCAAGCAGCAGAAAAAATTACAGGGATTATTTAGGGGTTCTGATCGCTGTGTTTTTTGTCAGCCTATGTCCAATAATCATATATATTTTTTCATTCTCCACACAAGCGTGGACGAGTTTTATAGCCGTGCTATATTGTATTTTAACGATGTTGGGCCTTGTCATATTTTCGGGCAGAAATTTCAAGCAGGAAATTAAAAAGCGTTTTTATTTTTGATAATCTTGCGCAAATTCGGCATTTTGGGCTGACAATCGAACAATTTGGCGGCATTTCCGCAAAAAATATCGAAAATTTCGCTTTTGGCCAATTTCAGCGCTTCGGCCGCCCTGCGGAACGCCATGAGTTGTTCGTAAATGAAGAACGTAATGTTTTCCCCGTCCGTTTCTTTCATGTTTTTGTCATTCGACACATCGCCGTATAATCCCCGCGGCACAACGTTTTTGTATATCCCGCCTTCGGCAATCCTGTACATGCGCATTTTTGTTATCGGCATATCCGAACCGAACATGACGCGTTTTGCACCGACGGCGCCAATGCAGGCAATCATCGCCTTATCCAAAGTGTTGGCGGAAAAATCGAACAGCAAATTTTTTGAATTTTTCAGCGTTTCAAAAGCGTTTCCTATATCTTCTTCTATATACGCCCGTCCTATGTGCGCGATAATCACTTTCGCGTTGGGGTAGCGCTCGTCGATTTCCATCATCTGCGCTACATTTACAGGATCTTTGAGCCGACTGGGGCGCGCTATGTGGAGCATGACGGCTTTCCCCAATTCGTCCGCGATTTTCAAATGCTCATGCGGCAAAAAATCATAAATCCGGATTTCGTTCGGCGGTATATATTCCAACGCATTGCTCAGATACGGTTTTATTCCCGCAAAACCTCCAGACTCAAGCACACGGCGCACCTCTTGTGCCGGGGTAGTGCATGATGTGCAGAACATAGTGGGCAAACCGGATTTTTTCCCGCATTCGGCGGCATACGCATTGGTTTCGCTCAAATCTGCGGCGGGATGCCCCATCAGTACAGGCATTACTGTTTTCCCCGGAAAAAGACGCTCGTATATATACGCGAGATTTTCCGGCGTGCATTCCGATGCGACGAGTTTAGGCCATTGTGCGCCGTTTTTAACCTCGAGAGATAGCGCAAATTCTTCTTTCCATACATGGACATGGACATCTATCATGGACTCGGGCAGGAAGTCAGCCAGATATTCGCTATAAATTTTTTTGTCGTAAGGCGTCATTTCAATTCCGGGCATATAAATCCCCAATCTGATTTTATTGTTTTTTATGGTTTACAGGACATTATAATCCATAAAAATAATTTTGTCAACGGTTGATTTGTTTTTTACATTTGTAAAGAACTATTTTACATTTGCGAAAAATATATTACGCGCATTTTACAATAAAATGATAGCGTCTTTACAATCGAAAATGATAATATATCATCGGAGAACACAAAAAAAGCCCAAAATAAAAATCATAGCTATTATTTCCCAGAGCGTAACCGGCTTGATGGAATAATTAAACCGCCTAACTGTTAAACCATTATATAAAAAGACCGGCTCCTCTGCCCACGGTAGTCTCCTTCGCCGTGCGGGAATTACAGCAAAAATTCGCAGCCATATTCTTTTTAGGCAGAGGAGCGGTCGATTCTAAACCCCGGCGCATGCTTGTAACGACGATGCCCTACAAATTTAAATTTTTATGTTGACATTTGGCAGCTGATCGTGTATAATACAACTGACCCGCAAGGGAAATCTTTTTCACTACAGGAGGAAATGGAATATGTTGGCGGGAATGGTGCTTGAAACATAACTGCATAGCTGGCGGTTCATTTCGCGATTTCAGGGTGTGATCCCCTGTCCTTTCGCTGTGCGCCGCACTTCGGGCAACCTTTTCCGTGAATACTGCTGTTTTTTGCGTGCCGTAAAACAAACAGCGGCTTCGATTGAGGCTGCTTGTTCTACGGCATTTTTGCGTCCATTTCTAAAATATTGAGAGGATTTTTCATATAATGATGATTTTAAAACAAAAAAAATACGGTTTTTTTGACATGATAGCCATATCGTTTAAAACTTCGCCCTTTTATTCGCTCATATTCGCCGCCAAATACATCGCCGACGCTTTGATCCCCGTCGCTTCCATTTTCATCACGGCGGACTTCATAAATTCCGCGATGGCGGTCTACAGCAAACAAACCGGCATATCGTCGATTTATATGCCCGTCGCGCTGCTGGCGGCGATTATGGCATACAATGCTGCAATAGGCACGATCATGAATTTTGCCGAGTGCAGGCGAAACATATATTTTCGCAAAAGACTGGTGCCCGAAATAATCGAAAAGCAGGCGAAGCTTGAATACAGGCATATCGAAAACCCCGAAACCGCCGATTTGATCGAGCGGGTCTGTCCAAAATTCCCCGAAAGCATATGGGAAATGTATTCGCAGGTTTTGCACGCGGTGAATCTTGCCATATCAATCATGGGGATTCTCGCGGCATTGTTTTTGCAAGTATGGTGGGTCGCTGTGGGAATGGCCATATCATTGCTGCCGATATTATCCATAGCGTCGAAAGCGGGGCGGCGCAGCTATGACATCGACAGGGCGGAAGCGGAATTGGGGCGCCGCATGAAATATCTGTCCGAGGTGATGAAAAGCCGCGAAGCCGCCGGGGAGCGCAGCCTATACGGATATACCGGCGATCTCAGCCTCAAATACGGCGAAAAATTTGATTCCATCCGCAAATTCAAGCTGAAAGTGGAATCGAAAAATTTTATCAGATGGAAAATGGGAGGCTTGGTCTCGTCGGTTTACTCCATAATCATCATGTTCGCCATGCTGGTCCCCGTTTCCATGGGGGACATAGATTTGGGAATGTTTATCGGGCTGATGAACGGCGTATTCGGCTTGATCAGCTCCAACATCGTTTCATGGGGCATATACGGGACCATCCGGGATTTGGCGAAAAGGCGCGAATATCAAAAAGACCTGACGCAGTTCGTGCGGCTTGAAGAGCGCGAAGGGGCCACCGACATTCCCGCCAAAAATATGGCGTTTGGGAAAATCGAGTTCAAAAATGTCAGCTTCAAATATCCCGGCACGGACAAACTCATACTCGACGATATATCGTTTGCCATCGAAAAGGGCGGGCATTATTCTTTCGTCGGAAAAAACGGCGCGGGCAAGACCACGATAATAAAGCTGCTGACTGGGCTATATTCAAACTACGGGGGCGAAATTCTTGTGGACGGGCGTTCGCTGCGCGATTTTGCGCAATCGGAAATAAAGGGGTTGTCGTCCGTGGTTTACCAGGATTTCGCGAAATATCATATATCGCTGTACGACAACATAGCGATCGCGGGCATAGGGGACGACGCCCTCGGCGTCCAGTCAGTAAAAAACGCTGTCGAACTTGCGGGATTGTCCGGCGCGGTCAAAAACCTGAAACACGGCCTCAATACCCCGCTGGGGAAAATACAGGAGGGCGGCGCGGATCTGTCGGGCGGCGAATGGCAGAGGGTGGCCATGGCGCGAAGCGTCGCAAGCAATGCGCCGCTGAAAATATTGGACGAACCGACCGCCGCGCTCGACCCAATCAGCGAAAGCGCGGTCTACAAAAACTTCGAAAGCATTTCAAAGCGCCGGACGACGATATTTATCAGCCACCGGCTCGGCTCGACCAAACTCGCGGACATCATATATGTGCTATCAGAGGGCAAAATCGTCGAACGCGGCCCGCATTCCCGGCTGATGGCGCTTGAAGGCGGCATATATGCCGAAATGTTCGATTCGCAAGCCAATTGGTACAAGGCGGGCGGGGAGGGCGGTTTCGATGTTTAAAATCGTCGGCTTCGCGCTGAAGCATTATATAAAATCATATAAGTTTTTCTTTTTCTTTGTGGTTTTGCTCGGCATTCCGCACGGTTTGCTGCACAGCGTCGCGACGCTTGTTTTTTCGCAGCGTCTTTTCGATGCCATCGCAGGCGTAATAAACGGCGGCGAACCGCTCGGCAGGGCGTATCCGGCAATAATCGCGGCGGGCGCGGCATTTGTCATAAGGGAAATATTGGAGGGTGTCTATAATTTTTTGTTCACCGTATTGCTGTACCACAAACCCTGCGGGGAGATAATGCAGATGATACACACCAAAATGGCGCGCATAGACCCGGTATGCTTTGAGGATACAGAGCTCCATGATACCGTGGAAAAAACCGAAACGGGGATGTATGCGATCATAGGCGTGGTCAGCTATATGATAGTCTTGGTTTCGATTTATGTGCCGTATTTCATATTCATGGGTTTTTACCTGAATAATCTCCGGCCGTATCTGATTTGGATCATCGCGCTCGCTTTTGTCCCGAGCCTGTTTGGCCAGGCGGTAAAAACGGGCATCATCGCGAAATTCGAGGACAAAGCCGCTCCGATAAGGCGCGAATACGAGTATTTCGGAAAGACCATGACAGACAGGGCTTATTACAAGGAAACCCGCAAGCTCGGCGCGCACAAATTTTTTCTCGGCCGGCTGATAAATTCGATGAAAAGATTGGGCGGGGCGGAATGGGACATGAGCAGGAAAATAAATCTGATGGAGTTAACTGCAAACATAGTTACTGTGTGCGGTTACGCCGGGGCTTTGTATATGCTTACAGGCGCTCTTGTATCCGGGGATATAACCGCCGGGGCGTTTGCCGCGGTGCTGGCTTCGATTGGCAAATTGTATGAATGGATGAGGGACTTGATCAAAGAAGGCATCGGCGATTTTGCGATGGATATAGGGAAGGCGAAAAACTTCATGCGCTTTATGGAACTGCCGGAACGCGGCGGGGCGGACGCGGCGCCCGATTTTGAAAAAGGCATCGTCGCCCAAAACGCGAGCTTCGCATACCCGAACGCAAAGCATAAAAGCGTAGACGATGTATCGCTTGAAATAAAAGCGGGCGAAATGGTAGCGGTCGTGGGCGCAAACGGCGCGGGCAAAACGACGCTCGCGCGTCTGTTGATCGGATTGTATGCCCCGGCCTCCGGGACAATATATCAGAGAGGCATGGACACAGCCCGGATAAACAGCAACAGTTTGTTTGGCGGACTATCGGCGGTATTCCAAAATTTCCAGCGCTATCAAATGAGTTTGGACGAAAACGTGAAAATCTCGGATTTTACAAGCGGCGGCGAAACCGATTCGGTTTTGGCGGAGAGCGGCGTCGATTCAAAAAACGCCGGCACATTCCCGGAGGGCAAAGACACCATGCTGTCGCGGGAGTTCGACGGCGTGGATCTGTCCGGCGGCGAGTGGCAGAGGGTCGCGATCGCGCGGGGGCTTTACCGCAGGCATGACCTCATCGTGCTCGACGAGCCGACCGCCGCGATCGACCCGATTGAAGAAAGCAGGATTTACCGCAAGTTCGCGGAAATATCCAAAGGCAAAACCGCGATCATCGTGACGCACAGATTGGGCTCGGCAAAAATCGCGGACCGCGTGGTCGTCATGGACAAAGGGAAAATAATCGCCGCCGGCCCGCATGACGAACTATTGCGAAATTGCGAACTATATTCAACAATGTTTGGCGCGCAGGCCGCGTGGTATGAAAAAATGTGAAAAAAATGGAGGGGAATTTGAATATGGGCAATGGACAAGGCAGGGTGATAGTAATCGGCGGCTGCCCGAGAGCGGGCAAAACGACGCTGGCGGTAAAATTGGTCAAGAGCGGGTTGGGGTTTTCCAAAATATCGGGAGACCACCTCGGCGACGCATTTTTAAGCGATTTCGAGCGGGTAAAAACGCTTTTGGAAGGTTTGGTGGAAGATGCCGGGGCATACGGGATAAACTCGGTTTTCGATTATTACCCGGACAATTTCAGTTTGGACGACATAGAAAAACTGCCGTTCAAAGAAAAGCTGGATATGTATTTTTTGGGCTTTCCGGACATTCCGGCTGAGGAAATAAGATACAATATAAGGCATTACGCCAACCCTTGCGACTGGATATATATGTATGATATGGAGGATGATTACCTCGGAGCTGTGGCCAAACGCATTTACGATTTCAACATAAAGCTAAAACAGGACTGCGAAAAATACGGCCATAGATTTATCGATACAGGCGTGGGCGAAAAAAGATGCGCCAGCCTAAATTCGCTCTATGAAAAAATCCTTAGACAATTTGAGATTTTTTCAAAATAGAAATAATTATCATGCGTGGTTCATTGATATGATTCTTTGCGATTTGCCGTATGGAATGACAAAAAACGCATGGTATGCTATTTTTGCTTTGCTAAGCCAAAAAATTTATTGAATTTTTCGCTTGACAAAACTTTTTTTTTATGATACAATACAAATCAAGCATAGAAAGCTGCGCCGTCAGCACGGCAGAAAGCGAGGGTTTTATGAAAAAAGTTAATATGAGGCCGATTGTCAATTGAATAATCGGCACGGCGCGTTGTCCAATGCAGCGTAAAAATGCTTTGGCCGGGCGTTGTGCCGAAAAAAGGAACCTTTCGTGAATGCTATATAACTGTATACGGGGATAGTGGCACACTTTGGGGGTGTGTTATTTTTATGCCCAAATTTAAAAACAATTGTAATGGAGGATAAAATATACAAATGATAGATCTGACAAATTACGGGTTTGTCCCGAATATGGCATCGGATGCCAAAAGCATTCCCGCCCGTGTCACGGCGGCGCACAAAGACAGATATGAAATCGTCTGCGAGCGCGGACAAATCTTCGCGAAACTCAAAACAAGCGTTTATTATGGCAAAAATGAAGAAAATTTCCCGACCACCGGCGACTTTGTATTAATCGACCATATTTTTGGCGGCGACGCCTTAATTGTGAAAACCTTGGAGAGAAAATCGCTGTTTTCGCGGCTCGAGCCCGGACCCATCCCGCGCGAGCAGGCGATAGCCGCAAACTTCGACTATGTGTTCATCATGGCCTCGCTCAACCATGATTTCAATCTGCGCCGCATCGAACGCTATCTCGCCCTTGCGAACCAGAGCGGCGGCATTCCTGTCGTCGTTTTGACAAAGGCGGATCTGGTCGATGATTTTTCAAGGCAAGCCGGAGAAATCGAACGCATAGCGGCAGGAGCGGCGGCATATGCGGTCAGCGCGATAACGGGTCTGGGCTTGGATTCCCTTGCCAAATATCTCAAGCCGGGGAAAACGATAGCCTTCATGGGTTCGTCCGGCGTAGGCAAATCGAGCCTTGTCAACGCGCTCGCCGGAGAGGATATCATGGCGGTGAATGTGATGAGAAATGTCGACGCGAGCAAAGGCAGGCACACCACCACGCACCGGCAGCTGATCATGCTTTCCTGCGGCGCGATGATAATCGACACGCCTGGGATGCGCGAACTCGCCATGACGGGCGCGTCGGACAATCTGAGCGAAACCTTCGGCGATGTCGAGCGATATCTCGGCAGATGCAAATTTTCAGACTGCAAACATCAAAGCGAGCCGGGCTGCGCGGTAAAATCGGCAATTGAAAGCGGCGAGCTGTCGGGCGAACGCTGGGAAAGCTACTTGCGCCTGAACAGGGAAGCCGAAATCAGCGCAAAACGCCTTGCCCCAAAAAAAGTCAGGAGAATCAAGGAAAGGGGCGGAGCGATATATGACGAGCGGTAAAACAGCGAGTTTCGCGGGCAGGATCTTTTTCCTGCTTGGCAAAATATGGAAATTCGACAGGCCGAGAATCTTTTTGGATATCGCAGGCCAGATTTCGGGCAATATTGAAGGGTATATATTTCATATCGCGTACCCGCTGTATATATACACCGCGGCGCAGGGCGGCAACGATTTTTTTGTCATTTTCAAATATGTTTCGCTTGCCTTGCTTGCATTTTTCGCGCTAAAGCTTTACAGTCGCTGGCACGGCCATTATTATACGCCCGCAAGCGACATAAAAATCATGGAGAGCGTGAATAAGGAAATATTTGTCAAAAGCGCGCAGATGGATATCGCAAACTATGAAAACCCGGAGTTTTACGAGAAATTCAACCGGACGATAAATAACGTGAACGAAAAGTTTTTGTCTTTCAAGGACAATCTTTTGGACTGCGTTTTCTCGCTGATATATGTTTTGCTGACCGCCGCGATCATGACGGCGATAGATGCGTTCGTGGCGATATTTGTATTCGCGCCGATTATACTGTATATCATCGTGGGGGCGAAAATCAACAATATACGCTACGAATACAATATGCTCCAGATGAACGAAAACCGCAGAAAAAGCTATGTGAATAATGCCTTTTGCTCAAAAGAGTTCTCCAAGGAAATCAGGCTGACGCGCATATCAAAGGTCTTATTGGGTTATTTTGAAAAAGCGTTTGGCAACAGCATTGCAAACGTGAAAAAGTTCGGTTATAAGACGGGGCGCAACAAAGCGCTTTTCGCCTTGCTGGGGAGATACTTGATTCACATAAGCGCGCTGGTATATATAACATACAAGGCCGTGGTCGCAAAAACCATAAACGTCGGCGAGTTTTATTTCCTGCTGTTTTCCATCGTCACGCTGTCATGGTCCTTTACCGGAACGATACAAAATATATTGAAAATAAACGACGATTCGCTCTATATAAACGACTATATCGACTTTTTGACGCAGAAGCCCTCGATTGTTTCGCTTGGCAATATAAAAGAGGTCGATTTGAAAAATATGAGCATCGAATTCAAGGATGTGAGCTTCAAATATCCCGGCTCGGATGTTTATGTTTTGAAACACATAAGCCTTTCGATAAATATGCGCGAAAAAACGGCGTTTGTCGGATATAACGGCGCGGGCAAGACCACGATTGTAAAATTGATGCTGAGGCTATATGACGCGACGGAGGGCGAAATATTGCTGAACGGGATCGACATAAAAAACTTCGAGCTCGATTTTTACCGGCAGCTGTTCGGCGTGGTTTTTCAGGATTTTCAAATATATGCGCTGTCTGTGGCCGACAATATAGCGCTTGGCAGCGAATATGCGCTTGACGAAATCGCAGAAGCCGCCAAAAAAGCGGGGATCCTCGCAAAAATCGAAACATATCCAAACGGGCTGCAGAGCCTCATGACAAAAGAGTTCGACAACGGCGGGATCGTGCCCTCCGGCGGGGAGGAACAAAAGCTCGCCATCGCGAGAAACTTTTGCCACGACAGAAAAGTGGCGATATTCGACGAGCCGTCGAGTTTTTTGGACCCTTACGCGGAAAAAATGCTGCTCGAGCAGATGATTGCGGGCAGCGAAGACAAAATCACGATATTCATATCGCACAGGCTGTCGTCGGCCACTTTGGCCGACCGGATATTTTTGATAGCCGACGGCTGCCTGGTCGAACAGGGCAGCCATGGGCAGCTGATGGGAATGGGCGGCAAATACAAGGAGATTTTTTCCGTGCAGGCGAAAAATTACATAGAAGCGGAGGAGGCCGGGATATGAATACGATCAAAAACATAAAGTTCATGCTGGGGTTTCCCGTCAGGCACATTTTGCCGCAATTTATCATCTATATCATATTCGATATGTTTTTTCACCCGTGGTACGGGCTGAACGGAGTCATACTCGAAGTGCTTTTTGTAAAGATCGTGGTCGACGCCGTGCAATACAACCTTGATTTTAACATGATAATGCTTGTGATAGCCGCGTTCGCGCTGTATTTTTCGATATTTCAGTTCGCCTATAACTTTTTTATCGACGTGGCATGGGAAAAAGCCATGCTGAAGCTGCATTATAACGCGCAGCTGAAATTTATCGCCATGGCGCAGAAAGTCGACATAAAATGTTTTGACGACGAAAAATTTTACGACGGCTGCATGAAATCGGTCGCCGTATTCGAGGAAAAATTGAACGAAACAATACATAATTTCAGGCTGATGCTGTGCATGCTTTTGAATTTCATATTTCTCGTTTCCCTGCTGTGGTCTTTAAGCATATACATCATGCTGACAATGATCGGCACAAGCGCCGCTTCGATTTTTTTGAATGCGAAAACAAACAAAATCAATTACAGCAAGCATATGGAAAATATCAAGTACGAGAAAAAATCGAATTATATACGGCGCATCTTTGGCGGCTATGGCTTCGCAAAGGATTTTCGGGTCCACAACAAGTTTTCCAATCTTTTGGCGACGGATTATCACAGGCAAAACGCGGGCAAACTGGAAACGGAAAAAAAATACCGCAAGCCGCTGTTTTTGCTCGATTTGTTAGAAGATTATTTTCTTGGGTCCTTTATTTATCAGGGAGTTTTGATATTGATTGTTTCATACCAGATATTGGTCGAAAAAAGCTTGCCCTACAGTTCGTTCGCGGTGATAGTCCCCTCCACCTGGGCGCTGAAAGGCTCCATGGAGGCCTTGGGGGGCGTCATTCCGCAGTTTAAGATATTGAGCGAATATATAGGCGAAATAAAGAAATTTTTAAATTACAAAAGCGAACTCAGGACCGATCATTCGACCCGGGCGGCGCCGGATTCGCCGGAACCAATCGAGCTTAAAAATGTTTCGTTCGGCTATGGCGGAGATGCTATCTTAAAAAATATATCGTTGAAAATACAGCCGCGCGAGAAAATCGCGATAGTCGGGGAGAACGGGGCGGGAAAATCCACGCTGATCAAGCTGGTCATGCGCCTGTATGACCCCGACGAAGGCGAAATTTCATTGAAAGGCACCGATATAAGGGAATATGAGCTCGACAGCTATTACGGCTATTTTTCCGCGGTGTTTCAGGATTACAAAATATTCGCAGCCAACATCGCCGAAAACGTGCTGGCAGACGATGCGATTGACTATGATGCGGCAAAAACCGCGGCAAATTTGTCCGGCTTCGACAAAGTGTTGGAACATTCCGGCGGGAATTTCGCCTCTCAAATATCCAAAGAATTTGACAAAAACGGGCTTATATTATCCGGCGGCGAGATGCAGAAGCTCGCCATTTCCAGGGCCTTCACCGGAAATCACCCGGTACTCGTGCTCGATGAGCCTTCGAGCGCCTTGGACCCTATAAGCGAGGCGGAAATAAACCAAAAATTATTGACCCACTGCAAAAACAACACGGTCATATTCATCTCGCACAGGCTGTCCACCACGAAAATGGCGGACAGGATCGTCGTGATTTTTGGCGGCGAGATAGTCGAGCAGGGCAACCACGGGGAACTTATGGCGCTTGGGGGCAGGTATGCCGAAATGTTCGGCTTGCAGGCCAAAAATTACAAAACATAAAAGCTTGACAAAACCGCATGGATTTGCTACAATAACGGCAGTATGTTTTTGTTAAAATAAAAATACGGAGGCAAAATATGCGGAGATTCAATGTGACAGGCGTATGTACGCCCGAAGAAGATTACATGGTCGATATAAGCAGAAAGATAGAACAGATAAAGCAGCTTGTAGACAGGCGTTGTTATTTCACGATAAACCGCGCAAGACAATACGGCAAAACAACAGCCCTAAACGAATTGCGCAAAGCTTTAGCGGACGAATATACCGTTATTTCGCTCAGTTTCCAAGGAATTGGCGACGAAAGTTTTGCATCGTCTAAGTCATTCTGCCAAACATTTATAAGACAAATAGTACGAGCATTGAGGTTTAGTGCAGCTTCAAAGGAATATATTGAAAAATGGAGCAATGGCGAAATATCGGAGTTTGACGAACTAAGCCATCATATAACCGCTATGTGCGAAGATAAAAAACTTGTGCTGCTAATAGACGAAGTTGACAGAACGAGCAACAATCGCATATTTTTGCATTTTATAGATATGCTCAGGGATAAATTTTTATCTCGCAAAACAGGACAGGACTATACGTTCCATAGCGTAATTCTTGCGGGGGTTTACGATATAAAAAATATAAAATTAAAGTTGATTGACGAGGGGTTATACGCTCCTTCTGCAAGCGAAAATAAAATATATAATTCGCCGTGGAATATAGCTGTAAATTTCAATATCGATATGTCGTTCAGTTCCTCCGAAGTTTCGACGATGTTGGATGATTATGAGAAAGATCACGGCACAGGCATGGATATCCCCGCCATATCAGATGAAATTTATAATTACACGAGCGGTTATCCGTTCTTGGTTTCAAGGATATGTCAATGCATAGATGAAGAACTCAACAAAGAATGGACAATCAATGGTATTCGGGAAGCCGTTAAAATAATGCTCATAGAAAAAAATACGCTATTCGATGACCTATTCAAAAACCTCGAAAATAACAAGGATTTGTATAGCGTCATATACGACATATTGATTGCCGGAAACAAAATACCCTTCAATGCCGACAATCCAACTTTGGATTTAGGCATGATGTACGGAATTATCAAAGAATCCGAACGCCACATAAATATATCAAACAAAATATTCGAGATACGAATATGCGATTACCTTATTTCCAAAGATAACCAGGAAAGAACATCGAGGGTCGGGGTATTGCAACGCGATGTAATTAAAGACGGAAGATTCGATATGGAACTATGCCTGCGTAAATTTGCCGACCATTACGCTGAAATATTTACAGAAGATGATATGGGATTTTTGGAAAGCCATGGACGGCTGATATTTCTGTCATATCTGCGACCGCTCATCAACGGACAGGGATTCTATCATATCGAGAGCCAGCTTACCGATTTACGCCGTATGGATATAGTGGCAGACTTCGGACGCGAACAGTTCATTATAGAACTAAAAATATGGAAAGGCGAAAAAGCCGAAGAAAAAGCGTATGAGCAGCTTTTGGGCTATATGGAAACAAAAAAAGCAAATAAGGGGTATTTGTTGACATTTGATTTCCGTTTGAAAAAAAATAAAGAACGAAAATCGGAATGGCTTGATATCGACGGCAAAAAGATTTTTGAAGTAATAATATGATTTCAATTCGGCCAAATTTTTTGTTTAAATTTGCCGCAAATTAATCGATTGTTAACAAAATCCACCTCATTGGCATATACAATATAATAGCATGGAGAGGTATTTTTAGATATGGAGGCACCCGCATGAAAACCGAAAAAAAAGCGCAAATGCAAAAATATGTGCAAACCTGCCCGCCAAGATGCCGCGGGGTGCAAATCAAGCATACACACGGAAAGGTCGCCGGGGCCGAAAATATTTTGAATGAGGGCGAATCGGCGGTAAAAATCATATCGGAACAAACCGGCGACAAACCGTTTTTTATCGTCGATATGGGAAAGTCGAGCCCCGGCGGATATCCGGTGTTCAAAATAAAATCCCAAACCGGGAATCCCGTCCTGCGCATTTCATATTCGGATTGGTATGACCATCTGCTTTCTCCGGTGCACGGCGAAAACGGCGACTATAACCGGGGCACGGCCACTTATCTCGGCGTGGAGCTGCCGGCGCCTCCCGCCAATCCGTACAGATATGAGCTGTATACGATTTCTTCTCCCGGAATCTATGCTTCCCCCATGATACAGGGCCAGCAGCGCGCCGTGCGTTTTCAGCTCGACACGGCGGGAGAGCTCGAAATAGAATGGTACTATATCGAAAATGTGTCCGACCGCTCGGAATACGGCGGGTATTTCGATTGCTCCGACGAAAAGCTTGTCCGGCTCTGGTATTCGTCGGCCTACACCTGCCAGCTCGCCTCTTTCGAAAATTCAAACGCATGGGAAGTGGTCGGCGGCATCGGAAAACTCGCCGCGCGGGGCTTGGCCAAGTCAAACGATGTCGGGCTCATCGCCGATCCCGTTTTTGCCGCGCTGTCCGACTATTCGTTTGAGTTTGCCGTGTCCATAACCAAAAATCCGGGGCCGGTTTCGTCGGCGGGGTGGGTCGTAAGAGCCGCCGACAAAGACAACTGCATCGTGTTCCGCCTTGACCTTGACGGCAAATTATTTGTGAAACACCGCGAGCGCGGGGTCTACAAGACCATAAAGGAGGCAAAACTCGATTTTCCCATCGCGGACAACAGAGAATATCGCATAAAAACGATAGTTTCCGGCGACACTTTCACGACATACCTCGACGGCTCGCTGATAGATGTCACCTGCGACAAAACTCACCAAAAAGGCTCGTGCGGGTTTTGCCAGGGATTGGATCAATGGGCGTTTTTCGGCGAGGCGGCATTGCGTTCGCCGGACGGCGAAATATTGTTTTGCGACGATTTCAAGTCGGGGCTTTCAAAATGGGACTACGACCGCACGCTGTCGTTTGTCGCGGACGGCGCGAAACGCGACAGGCTTCCCTGGATAGGCGATCTGGACTGGGCGGGGCGGAACCTGTATTATTCGTTCGGCGGCTATTCATATATGCGCGATTCTTTGCTGATGTTCGCCTTCAACTCCACACCGGAAGGCTATGTATGGGCCACATGCTACCCCGAAAACAAAGAATCGCCAAAAACCGGCGACTACGGATATTATCAGTCGGATATATTTTCGGCTTGGTTTGTGCCGACGCTCGCCGATTATCTGCTCTATACCGGGGATTTGCCCGCGTGCGCCTCCATGTACGGCGCGACAAAGGCCGATCTCGACTATTTATGGGATCATACGGAGGCCGACGGGCTGCACTTCCAGCGCCATGACACCTCAAAAGGCCTGTGGGATCACGTGCTGGGGCAGACTATCGGAAAATACACGTACAACAATATTCTGATATGGGACGCCATGACAAAAGGGGCGTTCATCGCCGAAAATTTAGGCTTTTTCGACGACGCGGCCATTTACAGAAAAAGGGCGGATGCCATATGCGAGGGGATAAACAAATATCTTTGGCATCCAAACGGATATTTTGTCACCCATAAAGGCAGCGACGCTTATTGCTTCATGTCCAACGCCTTGGCCTTGGCCGTAAAATTCGCCGATGCCGGCAGCGCCGAAAAAATACGCGACCGGTTCAGGTCGGAGGAATTTTTCCACGGAAAGATAGTCAGCCTCGTGATACGCGGGCTTTACGAATACGGGTTTGAAAACGATGCCATAAATCGCCTTTATGCGCCCGGGGACAGGATAGACTGGTTTGCCCCCCTCGACGATGACAGGGGGCCGTGCACCACATGGGAGTGCATGATATATCCCGTCGGGCAGGCAAGCGGCAAAAATTGGGGCGACCTTTCCCATCCCGATACGGCGATGGCGCATATCATGAGCGGCTATATGCTCGGTGTGCAGCCGACAAAACCGGGGTTTTCGGAGTACAGGGTCAAGCCGCTGAGCTTTGGCCTTGAGTTTGCCTCGGGCTGCGTGCCGACCGGTTTCGGAGGGATCGAATTTGAATGGAAAAAAACGCCGGATTCATTTTCTGCCGTCTTGACTTCGCCCGAGGGTACATCCGCCGAGGTTCATCTGCCCAAACCCGGCGCCGGCGCAAAACTGTATGTCAACAAAAAAGCCGCGGCCGGTTGCGGCGTTGAAGGCAACTATATCGTGCTTGAACATATCGCAGCCGGGCGCCATGAATTTGAAATAAAATGATCGAACAAAAAAGGGGAAAAGACAATATGAAAAAAAGCGATATGTGGCTCGCGCCCGTCAAAAAATACGCGCCGCCGAAATACCCGAATCTCATAGATGCCGGAATCACCCCCGCCATTCTTCGCAAGCTGCCCACGCGCTGGCAAAAAAACGCCGCAGTCGTGGCCGCGGCGGGGGGGCGCGGGGCGCGTGCGCCTTCTTCTTG
>Ga0082212_10003216_pt1 | contig 23271 bp, 30 predicted proteins | sample TergutNt197P3_FD_71548 | JGI IMG/M metagenome (GOLD analysis project Ga0082212, IMG submission 71548) | Neocapritermes taracua P3 segment gut microbial communities from Petit-Saut dam, French Guiana - Nt197 P3 | ecosystem: Host-associated > Arthropoda: Insects > Digestive system > Gut ...
CCAAAATAGGAAGGCGGATCATATGAATGGAAATCATGGTGAGAAGCGCGCTCATGGCTGATAAAATCAAGGAATTACTGGACGGAAAAACTATTGGCGGAGTAGGCTTTTCGTTCGTAGAAAAAAAAGGCATGGATATGACGTTCTCCGCCGAGGGGGATACTAATGAGAAGGATGCGGCGGCTATTGCTAAAAACGCTATCAAATCCACAGATTACGGGAAAGGGATATATTTCACGGTTGTGAGTAAATGAGGTATCATCGGTGAGCTATGAAGTAAAAATTAAAAAAATAATAGATATCCTTTTCAGCGGCGCTGAGTATGTGACGTTGGATTGTATGGCCAAAGAAACAGGATATTCAAAACGCTCAATCCAAAATTACCTCGCAGACATTGACAGTTGGATACTAAATAACGGTCTGCTGCACACAAAGGTAGTAAGAAAACAAGGAAGAGGCATAGCGATACGCGCGGACGCCGTTGACAAGCTGAAAGTCGAGAAACTCTTATCAGGGAAAAGCTTCAGCATCTACAGCGACGATAATAAGCGCAGGCTTGAAGTAATAAAAAAGCTGATCGTGCTCGAAGACGAAATAACAGTCAGGTCCCTTTCCGGACTATTTTATGTCAGCCGCTCGACTATACTCTCAGATCTGGAATGGGTTCGTGAATGGCTTAACTCTTACAAACTTGAACTACATATTTCAGATAGGTACACTCAGACAGAACACAACGACCAGCCTCGTCGCCGCGGAATTATGGTTTCGGGCGGCGAGGTCTCTTACAGGAACGCGATCGCCGGGTATTTTGACTTGTATATGTCGGCGGAAACCGGCGCGGAATTGTCTCCGGGAAACAGCGTCAGGCTGTATGACAAGAGACTGCAGGACTTGATGAACATCTATCCTGCCGATACGGTTGAAAAGGTTGACGGCATTATCGAGACGGCTGAGAAGAAGTTTGGTTTTTTTCTCACGGACGACTATTACACTTCACTTCTGACCCACCTGGTAATCAGCGTTTACCGGTTCATCAACGGCAATACCGTACCGCCTGAGTTCACCCCTCCTGACGACGAGGAGTTTCCCACCTTCATACAGGAAACGGCGGAGTACATCGCCGGGCTTCTTGAAACCGTATTCAATATCATGGTTTCGGATATGGAACGGACTTATATCTGTATCCACCTGGTGGGCTTTAACGCGCTTTCTGCAGAGCAGTCCGCAAGCACCGGAATTCCGGAGAAAATCAAGTATCTGGCGCTCGAACTTATCAAGTCCGTAGACGTCCGGTTAGGCGCCCGATTCATCAGCGACGAACTTCTGTTCTTTGGCTTATGTATGCATCTGAAGTCGAAAGTATTCAGGCTGCAAAAGGATGTATACCATAAAAAGACGTCCCAATATCAATTATCGAACAACGATATCGACGTTTATAACGCGGTCGCCAAATCCTGCGATCTTTTTTATGAGATTTGCGGTGTGAAACCGGATGAAGAAGAGCTGCTGAATATTACGTGCTATCTTTTGCTTTCGCTGCACCGGAACCGCAGCAAACCGAAAGCACTTCTAATATGCAACGATGGGATCATAGAACGCCTTGAACTTATGTCGACGCTTGGAAATGAGATACCGTCGATCGATATTGCAGATTGTTCGACTACATATCAACTTGGGTTCCAGGCTTTAGGCGAGTATGATTTTATTATTTCAACAGAACCGTTGGAGTATCCGGATGTATCGGTAATCGACCTGTCCCCTGCCGCCAGAAGCGACTATACCGCTTGCATACAAAATTTTGTCAATAGTATGATATAATGAGTTGGGCCGGATAACTTGTAATGTCGGAGGGTTACATTTTGGACTATTACGAGACAGCGAGACAATTTATCGATTTATGCAACATTGAGTTTACCGGGCGAGTGTTGGATATTGGCGGTGGTGGAGAAGGTATTATTTCACAACATAGTGGCGATAAAGTTATTGCGATTGATAATCGAGCCGATGAGTTGACAGCAACGCCTGACATTGGATTGAAGATTGTTATGGATGCTTGTTTGTTGAACTTTCTTGATAGTTATTTTGATAATATAACGTGCTTCTATACTCTTTTGTATATGGATACTCAACAAATTGAGCAATTCTTGAATGAAGCATACCGGGTTTTGAAAAATGATGCGCTTCTCTGGATATGGGACGCGGTAATCCCGGCTGATAAAACAGCAGATGTTTTTATTGCACAGCTTGACATTAAAATCTCGGAACAAACAGTTATTAAAGTCGGATATGGCGCATCATGGATTAAAGAGCAGTCTTTGGCAGTCATCAAAGCTCTTTGTGAAAAAGCGGGGTTTGCTTTCCATAAGGGCATAGAAAGCAACGAGTCATTTTCATTATGCTTACGGAAAAGGCGCCCATATGACAACCGCTGATACTATGGGAATACTTCTTGGCGAAGACCTATGCGACTTAGACGACTGCGAACTAAAACGATGTATGGGAGACGATGTATGAAGAAATTTGCGTTACTTGTGTTGGCGTTAATCCTGACTTTTTTACTTGTTGCATGCGGTAAAGAGAATAGTGACAATAACATAATAACCGAAAGTGCAGAACCATCATACCCGACTGCAAGCACTTCTCCGAACGATGAACAGAACGATGAACCGAATAATCAGACTATATATATGTTACCGGAGAATACATTTTTATGCGTGCAGGTTTGCGCGAAAGCCTAATCCATAAAGGCAGCATGGACTGTTTAGTACGTCTTGATGGTGGCTTAGCAATATGGGATTAGTAAGAATTAGCATATTGCGCACAGACAAGGCGGCGGTATAAACAAAAATTATCCCGCCACCTTGTCTGCTTATCGGTAAATGTCGCTAACACAAATATTCATGAAGCTGCAAAGTTTTAAATCGTCTACAGCGTCATGCTTATACTAAAATACGCTTCGTTCGCCGTTTCTGTTCTATTCGTGCTTGAGCGGCAGCAGCACGGCGCTTATTATCTGCGAGACGTTCGTCAACAGTAGCATCTCTGAGACGGGCATAATTCCATTCACGAATCATATGAATGTCCTCGACTGTAAATGCTGGGCTGATATTTGGCTTTGGAATATTATTTATCATCTGTCTCACCTCCGATAAGTATTGAGGGTGTATATATAAGAATGTCGTTATAACCTTCTAACGCCGTTATCGCCTTTACTCCCATTATGGTTTTATGATTCACAATATGCTTGAAGCTCCATGAAATTATAACATCACATTCGCTGATGATAGCCGCCGCAATATGCTGGCAGTCATCGAAGCTCTTTTCTCTTAGAACACCAAGATCAATGAATCTGGAGGCAATCTCCAAAGCCCTCACATTCACTTCAACAAGGGTGTAGTCAATCTCGCTTAGGTAGTCATACAGCGTTTCCCGTTTTTCCTCGTGGCACGCATCAATTTCCGCTATTGTAATATCTGACAATACAACATCGTATAAGTCGTCTTTAATCTGATTCCACAGTCTGTGTGTCTCAGCCATAAGATCAGGATCGTCATGTTGGTCAAGATAACCGATAACGGAGGTATCAATATAGATTTTCAGCTTTCTCACTCTACCACCTTGCCTGTCTCTTGTGATATCTTTTTACGATATCGCTGGTTATTATGTCAGATATTGCTTAGTTTCTGCGTCGCTCTCCCGCAAGACGACCTAAGTATGATACGAGAAGCATACAAACAAACACCGCTATATAGGCAAAAGTAGTTGTGTAAATAGTACCGGATAATAAATTGGAAATGCCCGATGTTAGGGCAAACCCAAGGCTTAAAAACGGAAGGAAAAATAGCTGTGTCACTGTTCCAATGAAATTCATAAAGTAGTGTCCTATGACATATTCTTGAAAAAGATTAAGAATCAAGGCAATAATTGCCATAGCATTTAGTAGAATCATGGTTTCTAACTTTGTCTTTATATACTTCTTGGAAAGCATGCTGATAGAAAACCAAATTATCAGCATGGCAATACTTATGATGAGCAGAGGTGGAAGCCTATTTGCGACCATCATAATGTGATTTTGAAGGAAGCCCAATGGCAATGGGATAAGCCCAATAATAACCAACACTACCTTTTCACTTTACTCACTCTCCATAATATAAAAACTCCCGTGACACCGCTATCTGCGCTCTCTGCGCAGATAAGAACGATACACGATAGTATTCTAGCATAGACCGCCCGAGAGGGCAAGTTGTTATTAAGAAAGGAAAGGAAGTTTAGCCAGACCCTTGGCAATACTAAGCGGATGCATATTATCACTTTCGAATGCTGAAAGTAACGTAAAGCATTGTATTTCAAGCATTTGAGAAAAATCGGATTGTATCTACATACATATCATGGTACACTGAATTGAAATCTAGCGGTTTAACTAACAGCATTTTCGACAAGCTCCGGAGGAACACAAATGATGAAATCCTACCGAAAAGAACTGCACTTCAATACCAAGACCCGGCGCACCTACATTAACATCACTCCGCAGGTCGACGCCGCGCTCGCCGAGAGCGGAATACGCGAAGGCTTGTGCCTCGTCAACTCCATGCACATTACGGCTAGTGTGTTCATCAACGACAACGAAAGCGGCTTGCACCGCGATTTTGAACAATGGCTTGAAAAGCTTGCGCCGGAGAAACCATATGACCAGTACGACCATAACGGCTATGAGGACAATGCCGACGCGCATTTGAAACGCTCAGTCATGGGGCGTGAGGTCGTCGTCGCTGTAACGGACGGCAAGCTCGATTTTGGGACGTGGGAACAGATATTCTATGGAGAGTTCGACGGGATGCGCGATAAGCGCGTACTTGTAAAGATTATTGGAGAGTAAGGAATGTGGACAAACTCGAACTCAGAAGACTTGATAATAAGAAAGCATGGGCATCTACAATGGGCTTGAGACAATCATTTCTGGTTGCAGCGTCCTTGATATTGCTCATATTTCTATGTGCATGTTCAATCGGCGATTCTCCGGGTGTCGATATAGCGAATGAAGCAACGCTGCAAGCAGGATCTCCTTCACAAACCGCAGCCGTCTCCCATCAACCGGACTCGCCGCTGACCTCATCCGGCTCCAGCGCAACGCAGGAGGCTCAGACTGCTGTGACTTCAAATACGGCTCCTTCAGAATCAGCTCCGGTAGCAGCAGCATCAGGCGAGTGTGTCATCTCCTTCGATTTCGTGCGGCAATCCGGTTCGGCGAGCAATCAGTTCGCTGTTTGGATCGAGGATATGGGAGGTAATCTCGTCAGGACACTTTACGCCACCGGTTATACCGCAAATGGCGGCTACAGAGACAGACCGGACTCCATCGCTATTTGGGTTGAAAAGTCCGGATTATCCGATATGCCTAAAGCCGAGGTGGACACAATAACTGGTGCTACGCCAAGGGCGGGCTCTTTGTCGTACACATGGGATCTGACCGGCGCGGACGGTGCTGCGGTTCTGCAAGGCGAATACATGTTCTTTGTTGAAGGTACTCTGCGTTGGAGAAACTTCGTTCTATACTCCGGAATAATCGAGATTGGAAATAATCCCGTCATAGTACATGCAGACGCAGAATACACATATGAATCGTCAGGAAGAAATAATGCATTAACAGTCAACTCACCGGAAAACGATATGATAGGGCTCGTGACAGCAACCTTCACGCCCTAAAGTAGCGCCAGGGATTTGTATGTAAAACTCGCCGCTCTTCCGGTAAACGCGGCGTTTATTTGCGCTGTAGTCGAAGTATTTGCAGCTGATTTTCATACGTTCGTTAATGGCGGTATGGATAGCGTTCACACAATAGAAAACCCTTGGAGAGGAGTGTGCTATGTGCTTTTCTTGCTGATATTGTCAGATGAGGGGCAACACATCATAAAACTCCTATAAGATTTTACGACGGCAGAGCTAGTTGAAGAAACAATTGAAAGGTGAAACGCATGGTTATTCCGGAAAGCGCTCGTCAGGGAATACAAAAATATCTGGGCGATAAAACCGATGATTTTCTATCTCAAGCAGCTATACGTCTCGAGAAATACACGGGCGTATGGCAGATATCAAATCTGTCCTTCATGCCGACAAACACGGTGAACCTGCTTTTTTCATGCGAATCGGAGCTATACGGCCCTTGCGTCCTGAAAATGTGTATTCCCGGTCCTGAAGCAACTACAGAGATCAACTGCCTGCGGTTTTATGACAGCAGAAGCTACTGCAAACTCCGGGCTTATGATTTTAAAGACGACGTTCTGTTATTGGAAAGAGTAGTGCCCGGTTATCAAATGTGGGCTGTGGAGAGTCACCGGGAACGTGCGCGGCTTATGGCCCTAACTGTTAAGGGCTTGCCCATTCCGTATAATGGACCGGAACAATACCCTACCTACATGACATGGATGGAGGACATTCGCAGTAAACTCACAGGCATGGGCGGCTTTGATGATCTGCTGAATTATTTGAACAAAGCGATGGAGATCTACACCGGGCTGAAGCAGCGGCATCGCAGAGCCTGCCTGCTTCACGGCGACCTGCATCAGGAGAATATGCTGCTTAACTCAGCAGGCGGTTATACCATCATCGACCCTAAAGGTGTGGTTGACGATCCTGTAATGGAAACCGCCCGATTTCTGATGAACGAGACTCCTTGCGAAGAAGAAAAAATCCTGGAGATGACGGCTATAATGAGTCCTGTAATTGGGGTTTCCGTTCAAGATATACTCAGCAGTATGTTCGTGGACGCCGCGATTGGCCAAAGCTGGTGTATGGAGGAGCATTATCCTACGAGAGATGCATATGAAGAGGCGAAAAAGGCAGCCATGAAGACGTGCGGATTCGTATATGAGTTGCTGATGAGGCATAACTTCTGACAGGAACATTCGTGAGCATTATAGTGTCCTCCTCATCCTTATACCTTTGAGTATCTTTCCATATTCGAGGTCCTTCGCTTTGCCATCGGCGGTAAACCCGCATTTTTCATAAAAGCTGATCGAGTCCGCGTTATCGGCGAGAACCCAGAGAACAATGGCTGTTTTCCCTAAACTGCGGGCTTTGTCGAAAGCAAACCTCATCACAGTCGTGCCAATGCCCTGCCGGAAGTAATCCGGATGAAGGTAAATTGCTTGCAGTTCGTAAACGTCGCTGTTCAAATCATCGTCACCTGCTTGATCGAGGCACATTAAGCCGACGATTATATTGTCTTTTCTGATTGCATATCGTGTGGAGTTTGCGTCTGTGACTATTTCCTGCCATTGCTCCGATCTTGCAGCGTTCTTTTCGCGGATGAAGTCGTCAGGGATGATGCCTCTATACGCTGCCTCCCACGAACGCTTATGGACTTCCGCCAATTCGAGGGCGTCAGCGGAGACCGCAAGACGTACGGAAACGCCCGTGTCGTGTTTCTCCGGATCGTCATATTCTCTAAGTTGTTTTTCAAGCAATGTGACGTCGAGCCACTTGCCGTGCTTGTACCCGACATTGTGATATGTGCCGACTTCAGTAAAACCGAGTGATTTGTGCAGTCCCATGCTGGCTTCGTTCGGCTGGGTAATGCCCGCGAATATTGTATAGACGCTTTGCGCTCTGAGTAATTCAAATAGCTTTTCATACAGGGCTTTGCCGATGCCATACCGGTGATGTTCCGTGGCAACATAGACCGACACGCCGGCGCTGTACTTGTACGCGGCGCGTTCCCGGTACCTTGAGGCATAAGCATATCCGACGATTTTGTTGTCTAAGTAATACACAAGGTAGGGATATTCCGCTATTGTGTTTATTATTCGCTCAGTGATTTGCTCAACTGTCGGCACTTCTGTCTCAAAAGAAATGCAGGTATCGGTAACGTAGGGCGCGTAGATATTGAGAATTTCTTGCGCGTCGCCGGGAACTGCAATACGTATGTGATCGTTTTTATTTGCCTTGTCCATATGCACTATCTCCTCTTGTTATCTATACCCTTTCGGGAAATGGCGGTCTTGACGAGGTGGTGATATCTCCCAAGGTAAGCCAAGGCAAAACCAAGACAAGAGAACCGTCCCCTTGTCTTGCCCCTTGTCTTGCGTGTCTTATTCGCTCTAAGGCCTCCTACCGTAGACGATACTCATTTCATCGCGCAGCGCGGGCCTGCGGCTGTTCTCTGCAATGACGCCTCCGAAATACTCCCTAAACGCATCCTCCTGCCCAAGATACATGTAAATATCACGGATCACGCACATGTAATAAGCGGCTTTCGCGTACCTCGTTCGTATCGCGGCGTCAATATGGAATGCTGCGATTTCCTTTAACAAGTCTGTGCCTTTTTGCAATAATATGGTCTTATCTCCGGCATTAATGCTGCTCTTACGCATGTCCGATATTCCATTTTTGTTAAGCGCGGACGCAAGATACTCCGCAAGACGGCCTCCAACGTCTCCGGTATTATCGACAGCGCGATAGATGAGCGACAACGCGATATACTTCCTTGCGTAATAATTGACGCTGATTTTCTTTGACTGCGCTTCATAAAGCAGCTTCACTATTTCGCCTTCATATGAGTATATCGAAATAAGCAAGTCGCTCTGACTATACGGAAAAGAATATCGCGGTTCCTCTTTAAGCTGCGTTTCAACTTTCTCGAGAAACAACGGCATGCCTGCCGTTTTGTCAGCTAATGCGCGCGCTCGTATATAGAGATCGTAATCCGGCGCTTCCTTGAACATCTGGTGCAAAAGCTCAAATGCGTTTTTGTAGTCCTCAAGCGCTTCATAGGCATCTGCAAGTTTCGTCTGTATCGCCGTTCTTACTTTTTTATGAATACTGGTTTGCCGGTAGCCCGCATTGTCCGCAGGCAGCGCTGGTATTTTTTCCAGCGCTGCCTTCGCTGTTTCCGCCGCGGCCTGCCAGTTATTCTGCTCGCAGTATCCTTCTACGATGTAGAGATAGAAAAAGTCATTCGCGTCCAAAAGCGCTTTAGCATACAGCGCTTTATCAAAACTTTTCCCTGCCCGCGTGTAGAGCCGCTCAAGCAAGTCAAAGCATAGTTTTTGGACTGTCCAATCAGTTACACGCCATACTTCATCCAGTATATACCGTTCGGCGACAGGAATGTCTTTGACATTGTTCAGAAATCCCTCAGTGCATCTGTCTCCGAACCGCATCCAGTAGCGAAGCGCCATTTCTGTCGCCTTTTCCGCATCGGTATGGTACTCGAACAATGCGCTGTAATACACTGAGAATACATCGCGCCAATCCACGTCGATATAATCATCGGGATCATCTGTTCCCAGAAATCTGTCGTCGCTCATGCACTCGATCAGACAGGACAACAGGCGCGAAGTCGCTTCATATCCGGTCGCAATATCTCCGCTCCGGATGTACATAGTGGACAACTCCAGCAACTTCGTGAAGACTTCAGCCCATTCCGAGTTACTGTAGAACTCGTCGTAATCCCAGTCTTCGTCATAATATGAGCTGTCATATTCCCTGCTCGAGAAATACTCCTCGATGTCGTCCTCGTCAGAGTAGTATTCCTCATTCAAACATGCAAGGCAGAACCTGTCAACTTCACTTAGAAATGCCTCGGGATCATCCACGCCGAGTCGCGCAAGGCTTTCCTGTGCATCTATATACTTTGCGATGAAATTGATTTGCTCTGTTTCTCCCATCGTATCAAGCGCACTGATCACGATTTCTGTCAGTCGCGTTGTTCCCATTTTTAGTAATTTCTGTTCGATCGACTCGGGTTCAATCATTTCACTTTTACGCATCGCTGTCCCACCAATCCGCGTTAATGCTACAGTTTCTGGCAGCTCTCGCAGTAGTAAATGCTGCCGCCCATATAATTCTCTTTTTTCACCGCGCCGCCGCAGTTCGGGCAAATGGCCAGCGCGTTGCGCTTGCTCAGCTTTGTCGCGTATCCGCCGCGGTTGCCGAACAGGTCCGTTTCAGTATCGCGCCCTCCGCCATCTACCATTTCCGTCAGCGTAGATATCACACACTCATACATCTCACGGTACCCGTCGTCCGACAGAGTGTTCATCTTTTTCTTAGGGTGGATTTTCGCGTTGAGCAGGATGTCCTGCAGGACTCCGTTGCCAAGGCCCGGAATCCGCTGCTTTGTCGCAAGGAAAGCCTTTGCGCTCATCTTGACGCTTTTATCGTCGATAAGCGCGAGGAAAAACTCGTAGTCGAACTCTCCTGACAACGGAGATATCGCGTCTTTTCCGGCTTTGTAGTACATGTTATCGTCCATAGCGCCGACGGGGAACGCCCATAGGCCTCCGTACATTGCGATGGTCCCCACAAGCGCGGAGCCGTCGTCGAATGTTATCAGAAGCTGGTGCTTTGACGGGATATCACTTCCCTCTCCATAATACCGCAGAATGGCCCCGTCGCCAAAGTGCAGCGCGGCTTCGCCCGCTTCGATCTCGATCCTTCCGCCGTATGCGTATGCATTCTCCAGCGTCTTCCCGCGCAGGAGCGCGCCATACTCAGATGGTTCCCCATAGTACCACGCGAACTTGTGCGGCGACGCCGCGGCGATCGCATCCTTTATGCGCTTGCCCCTGACAGTGTCGTTCAGTTGTTCCGCAATAACGATAGCTTCCGGTATTTCCAACATGGCGCCAACCTCCTGTAACGTTTTGATCGCTTTCGTCTTCAGTCTCTATCAAAGTAGACTATACCCCTATTCTAAGCGTATGTCAAAGAACTGCATTTTGAAATACTGAGTTGATTTTTCTGTTCATTCAGATAATACTGCCGGTATTTCACGCTTCAAAAAGCATGTTCCAATTATACCCCGTACAGAAGACACGGGGATGGAACTTTTGTGTTCTGATGTCTGCCTGTGATTATTCCTAACGTCCAACTATACCCCGGACAGAAACTCACATTCGCGTTCCATAAGTGATACAACTTCATGAGTTTCTGCTTCTGTCATATCATCATACAAGTACTGCCTGAAAAAATCATTGACATCCTCAATATGCCTCCGTATCTGATAAAACCTAAGGATTTCTTCCCGGACAATGTATTTTGGATGCAATCTTTGATAAACAGGAAGAAAAGCGTCCCAGTAGCTGCCCCATTTTGAGTCACCCCAGTACCAATCACCCCAAAATGTGTACAAATCAGCTTCAACCGGAGCAAATTTGATGCTCTCCCAGTCAATTAAGAATAGATTGTCGCTCTGCATCAAGTTCCAACCATGAATATCGGCATGGCATAAAACAAAAGGCAAGTTCTCCTTTTTCGCGCGTTCTGCCAACTTGTGCGCGTTGTCGATGGCCTTCATAAGCATGTCATATTGCCGATAAACGCAAAGAGAATCATCCGGCTTATTTTGCAGATTTAGCAGCTCGGCGCATGGTATTTCAAAGGTTTCCCGTATACTCGAAAAGTCGAATGGCATATCTGCTCCGTGGCGGTGCAGTTCTGCGATAATATCAGCGAGTTCTTCCTGTTGGAAAACGGACAGCGGCGTCGTCCGTAATGTAACGCCATCTATGTACGAAAACAGTAAATAGGTGAAGTCTTGCGTTTCGGATTTTATATCGCCTTGCTTTGTCAGTAAAGGCGCAATAATTCTACCCTTTAATCCGGTATTGCTTTCCAGCCAGGAAGCCACGGACATACAAAGGTTCAATTTTTCCAGCAGCGCGGTTGCGCCGCTTTTTTTCTTTTCGTACGCTTTCAGAAAGTACGTGCCTTGCGCGCTGTCAATTTTGTAAGCTAAAGCTGACCAGCCTCCGATTGCAGGTGTTACAGTTTCTGCGACAATACCATATACTGACTGTAAAAGGCCCGCGATATTATCCATAACATTTCCTCGTTATGCAAAAGTAATGCGCTATTCTTGCTCAACCTTACCAACGCAAAAAACAGTACAGCTCATGATCAGTATAGCACAAATCGAACAGCTTTCCACAGGATGTTCAGGTAATCCGCCGGAACATAAGGGGACGGTTCTGTTGTTTTCCTGTATAGCCTCTTCCCAACACGCGCAGGCGCCGACGCTTGATAGTGAAAAGTTGTTCCGGGGAGATTGGAAGCCTCAGTGAGAGTCGTTCCGCGTCCAACTTTTTGCTGCGTTGTAATCCTATGTGTTTCGTGTATAATGAAATCAGAAAAATCCGCTTTTTTGTCTGGATGAGTATTACGCTTATATAATTCAATGAGTTTTCGGAGGATGCATATATGGAAGTGAATGAAGCGGCAAGAGAGTACACATATGAAGATTATCTGAATCGTGACGATGAAACAAGATTTGAGCTGATAGACGGAGTTATATACATGATGGCTCCGCCGGCTCAGGCGCATCAGGAGATTTCAGGCGAGTTGTATCTGCAACTGGCTAATTTCCTGAAAGGAAAGCCATGTAAAGTGCTCTATGCGCCTTTCGGCGTTCGCTTAAATGCTGATACCGGTGACAACACAATACTCGAACCGGACTTGCTTGTTGTTTGCGACTTGTCAAAGTTAGACGGAAGATCATGCAACGGCGCGCCTGACATGGTTATTGAGATACTGTCGCCGTCTACTTCAAAAAAGGACAAGACTTTAAAATTCGACAAGTATAAGCAAGCCGGGGTCCGCGAACTCTGGTATGTCGACCCTGCCGATAAAACTGTATCAGTCTGCATCTTAAAGAACGGGGAGTATTGCATAAGAACATACAGCAACACAGATATCGTGCTTGTACATGTCCTGGAAGGCTGCGAAATTATCCTAAAGGATGTATTTGACACGTAGTTTACACGGAAATACGATCAAGACAGGGAGGTGTCGTATCCGGAATGGAAAACACGGTAATGCATATTTACCCGGGCTCATTACAGGTTCGGGGCGTTTCGGCCTTTTTCATCGGGAGAAACGATAAGAGCGACTATCTGGCAGTCGCAGGCCCCGATGCGGAACTCTTCACCGGTGAAATAGCGATGTATCAGTCAAAACAGTACAAACTCTGCCCCTTGACAGTTGAAAACTCGCAGGTGATACGGGAGCTGTTCGCCTTCACAAACCCCGTGAGATGCGAAGGCAGAGCAGTTTCTCTCGGGATGGGCGACAGGCTCGGGCTCGCTTCTTACGGGCATATCAGATCGGTCCTCGGAACTGATGTGTTTCCTGTGCTTGCGCAGCAGTCGATGCGCGAGCTGAACCTTACGGGGAGAACATATGAAGAGGTTCTTGCGGCGGCGGTATGGGCGGTTTTCCGCGAAGGTTATACGAAAGGTTACGGCGCGGATGGGGATCACCTCAAGACTTCTGAGGAAGTCAAGTACGCTCTGGGCTGCGGATACTCAATGATAACGCTGGATTGCTCCGAACACATACGAAACGATTACGCAGCAGCGGAGCAAGGCGAGGTCGACGCGCAATACGAAAAACTTCCGCGCGAGGTTACTTCATTGCTGGAGGCGATCTATCTTAACAGGAGTTTCTCGATTGACAGCGAGTTGACCATCAGCTTTGGCGAACCAGAGTTTAGAAGGATAGCCGTCGTGTACTATCAAGCGATATGTCACGCGGTCGATATTTACGAAGAGCATATAAAGAGCGCCGGGGCGGATTTTGAGGTTTCTATTGACGAAACGCTTTCCGTGACGACTCCTCAAGCCCACTTTTTCGTCGCAAACGAGCTTATAAGGCGGGGAGTGGAGGTGTTCAGCATCGCACCGCGCTTTCCCGGCGAGTTTCAAAAGGGCGTCGACTATATCGGTGATACGGTGGAGTTTGAACGTGATTTCGAAAAGCATGTGAAAATCGCGGAAAAGTTCGGATATAAAATCAGCGTGCACTCCGGCAGCGACAAGTTCTCCATTTTCCCGATCGTCGGCAGGCTGACAGGCGGGAGATTCCACCTTAAGACGGCGGGCACAAGCTGGCTTGAAGCTCTCCGGGTCATTGCGATGTGCGCGCCAAATCTCTATCGGGAGATCCATACTTTCGCGTTGGAGAATCTCGCGGATGCCAGAAAATACTACCATATAACAGAGGATATATCAGATATTAAAGACATAAGCAGCGCCGCGGACGACGATTTGCCGGCATACCTCGAGCAAAACAGTTCGCGTCAGGTTTTGCATATAACATACGGTTTGATTTTGACTGCTAAGTCCCCGGACGGACAGACGATTTTCCGCGACAGGATCTACGGAGCGTTACGTGAATTTGAGACGGAGTATGGAGCGGCGCTTGAAAGGCATTTAGGGCTGCACATAGTGGCCTGTAAAGCCTAAATCTCATATTTCGCGCAGGTATATTTCCGTACCGCAGTACTTGAACTCGGACATAACAGAAAAAGCGCCGGGGAGTCGATTTATTATATCGACAATCCGGCGCTTGGGCTTTGGATGGCAACATGATATCAGATCTGGCTGTACATCTCTTCAAGAGTGTTGATATAAGACCTGAGCGCAGCCCTCATTTCAGTAGTGTCGCGGCACTGTGTTAAACGCAGCAGAGAAGAGTAGGAATCACCGACGATATAGCTGACAGAAGCGTCGAGCGGTTGGGCGCTGTCAGCGCCGGACCTGCCGAACGCTATCGAGTCGCAGTAGTTGCGATGTTTTGATGTCAGTACGTTTTCCTCCGTGCTATCGTCTACCGTAGAGCGGCCGGCAATGAACTCCTTTTCAGCTAATATTGTGTGTTCATAAAGAGAATGGGCGTCGAAAGCAGCATCGAGCGTTAGCGCTGAGGAAATGTTCCGGGTCGTGTGGTCATTTAAGTTGCTTTGCATGATGTGCGCTCCTCTCATTTGTTTTGTCCATATACATCATAAGGGTTAAAGTAACTTGAATGTCAAGAGTAAAACGTCAAAATTGAGATATACCTGATTGCTTTTCGGAACACAACAGAACCGTCCCCTTGTGTCCCCTTGTGTACCTTGTGTCTTTTGTCGGACAAACATGATATAATGACTGTTGCACAGTCATTATATGCTTGATTTTAGCCGTGGCGCGGGACGCGCCACATGGCACATTATATCATGCGCTGCGCTTATGATATAATGATTGCTGCGCAATCATTATACATCAATATTTACATGAGGAGGCGGATTTGATGGTCTGCAGCAAGTGCGGAAGCCCGTTGCCGGACAATGTGAAATTCTGCGAAAACTGCGGAGCCCCCGCGCAGCGTCAGTCTAACGCAGCGGAACAAAAATCCGAACCGGTACTCCAATACGTGCCGACGCTTACGCTTGAAGGCGCGCAACCGGCCGATACTGAGCAACGTTTTACTCCAACGTCACCGAACGCTCAGTCGCCAATCGCGCCGCCGCCTATCGCACCGCCGCCTATCGCACCGCCGCCTATCGCGCCGCCCCCGATCATGACGCCTCAGCCGCAAGATCCGACGTCATCGCCTGACGGACAGGCGAAGCTCTATCAGCAAACATCGCGGCTGGCGGGTTCTCCGTCGTCTCTTGTCAGGAGAGTCGGGATTCCGGCGCTCGTAATGCTGCTGCTCACGCTGATCTTTACTTTTGCCATCTTTGTGCTTATCGATTCGCAGCCGGGAGATCCCGCGCTGATAGCGCTTGGCCTGACAGCGACAGAATCGGAACAACAGCGCTTCAGATTAGAAAACGATATTGACAAGCCTGTTATCGTCAGGTATGCGCGCGCGCTGACCGGCAACTTCGGAGTGTCTCGTAATTCACGGCAGCCTGTTAGCGAGATGATTAAGGAACGCGCACCGACGACTGCGTACCTGATCCTCTCAGGCATGATCGTCACACTTATCATATCCATCCCGTTGGGAATAATGTCAGCGATCCGCAGAAACAGGCTGATCGACGCGCTCACCTCGGCCATATCCATGTTGTTCAGGGCAATACCGTTCTTCATGATTGCCCTTGTGTTTGTTCGTTGGTTCTCTGTTGATCTGGGCATACTGCCCGTTTCAGGCGCAGGCACGTGGAAACACTACATTTTGCCCGGCGTCGCGCTCGGTTTGCCCTGTTTGGGATTTGCGGCGCAAACCATAAGGGCTACCGCGATCAAGGTGATGCGCAGCGGCGCCGGCGGGCTGGTCTTTCCTGATTCGGGACTCAGCAATGGACGAGCGCTCCAAAACGCAGCGCTGCCGACTATTTCCGAATCAGGTCTGCAGCTTGGGTGGCTATTTGGCGGAGCTATCCTAATTGAGACCTTGTTCGCGATGCCCGGCGTAGGACAATCCTTGTTGATGGGGATAATGTATCGCGATTACCCTGTAGTTATCGGCTCCGTTATGTCGTTGTCGGTCTTTTTCCTGGCAGTCTCATTAGTGTTCGTGTTCGTCGTAGCAGGAGCCGTTTTTTTACTAACTCCAAAGAACGCGAAGGGGTTGATATGATTATGATTAAGAAGCTTTGCGTGGCAGGCTCGATTATTGGCGCGGTACTGGTCGCGTTGCTGATTTGCGCTGCAATAATGGCGGACTCATTGGCCGGAAATGATCCTCTGAAGCAAGATTTCGAAGCTGTTCTCTCCACGCCGGATGAGCAGCATTCGTTTGGGACAGACAGGTTTGGGCGAGATGTTAAGGCACGGGTCGTATACGGGTTGAAGGAGGATCTTGCCGTTGGAGCACAAGCAGTTGTAGCGGCGCTTGTCATAGGCGGAATACTGGGAGTGCTGGCCGGAGCTATCGGCGGCGTCGCTGATCAGGTAATCGTATTCTTCGGGAGATTTCTTGCCGCCGGTCCTGCGATACTGTTCGCAGTCGTCCTTGCATTAAGGGGGCTTTCCTTTGCAGATTCGACAATATACCTTTCACTGGGAATATCTGTCATCCTGTTGCCGGGCTTTATCCGCACTGTAAGGGGCATAACTCTGGCGGCAAGTGACATCAGCGCAAGTAAAATACGCCGCGTGCTGTCGATAACCGGAATCATAGCGGCGCGCCTCTCGATAAGCATGACCCTAGCCGTGTTGGTCTATACCGGCTTCAGTTTCATCGGTCTCGGAGCGCAACCGCCGTTACCGGAACTGGGTTTGATGCTCAGTGACGCCCGCAACCTGCTAGGGGGAGATTACGCCCACTTGTACATATATCCGGGGCTTACGCTCATCTTCACTGCTTTATCCTTCAGCATACTTGGCGAGAGTCTGGGCTCACTGTTGCAGCAGCCTGCGAAGAATCTGTGAAAACCGATGAAAAGGGCCACTCTTGTCTTGATAGAAGATAGGGCTTTCTGGGACATACTATGATGACGCAGTATACCATTCGCTGCGCTCATGGTATAATGATTTCTGCGAAATCATTATACATCTGATTTAAGTCCTTTCGCTCCTCGCTGCGCGAGAACCGCGAAAGATGACGCAGTATACCATTCGCTGCGCTCATGGTATACTTGTGATATTGATAATAGGAGCGATCGATATGACATGGTCAGAATACATGATAAAGGCTGCGCATCACTCAAAAGGAAACGCTCAGCATTGGTTTCGTTATTTGCGGAAATATATCGATAAATGCGATGTGGTGTTTTCGCGGCATGATGTGGACGAGCTGTTTCGTAACGACTCATTAACGCCCTTTCAGCGCGTTTCCGTAAAGGCTGCGTTTGAGGATGGTTCGCCGACAAGGCTGTATATTCAAAGCTTAAACAGCAAACCCGACAGATCGAAATTAACGGTGTTGAGGGAAAAATATGAAAGAGAGCAACCTTACGAATAATAATGGCGTTATAGACTTTGAACCTGTGTTTATACGGCTGAACGAAGAGCTGTCCGCTGCGGGGCTGTCTCTCATTATTGTATGCGCGGGCGGTTACGCAATGCAAATACACGGATACAGAGGTACTGCGGACATTGACGCGTTTTACAAAAGCAACGAAAAGCTAGATGCGATAATTCAAAGAGTCGGCGATGAGTTCGGCATTAACAAACCTGATGAGCTGTGGCTAAACAACTCTATATCAAATCTGAATCCTGATCCGGCTGAGGAGTTTTGTGAAACCAAGCATGCATACTCCGCGCTAGTAGTTAAAGCTGTGAGCCTTAACTATCTGGTCGGAATGAAGCTTGAAAGCGGCAGAGAGCAAGACCTTATCGACGTCGGTACGATACTGAAACATGATAACAACGAGAAACCATTCATGTTACACTCGGTGCTTACTGACATGGGCTTCAAAGCCGATATTTCAGTTATACTTGATACATATGAGAAAGCGCATGGCATGGATTGGCTGGACGCGTTCTATATCGGGCATCAGAACGAGCTGTATAACTACCTGTGATGTTTTTCTATCTGGAAACTCTGTTCATCGCTGTCATGGTGGCGGGTTTGATCTTCCGGATCATACAGCGCAACTTAACAAAGCCGCTTGAGTCAGTCAATAAGGGGATAGAGGACGATTGGATGCGAATAACATCTCCGGATGGCAAGTCTCCGAGATGGCTGGAACCATTCACTTTACCGTAAATTGGATGCTTTCTCCGATGGCCCGCTATTGCTTTGCTGTCTCATTTTGAAATTTTCAATTTGCTTATGGCTTGTTTGCTGTTCACTTTTTCCCAATTCTCGCTGGTTGAGCTTTCACACAAACCGTCCCCTTGTCTTCGTCCCCTTGTCTTCCCTTGTTCAGGGCTTTGTAAACTTCTCAAACCGTATATCGTATTTGCTCTCTGCCACGTTGTATATCCCAATTAAGTCTTCCGTTATCAGTATATCGTCAATGCCGTCCCTGCCAACAGAGATGTTTTTTGCTTGATCGGTATACTCGACGATCCAGTTGCCGAGTTGTGACTTTGACAGGTTTTCGTCGCTGCGGTTGATTCGAAACGTCGCTCCCGGGAAGTAGCTTATCCAAAAGCAGCCGAAATCATCCGCTGCGCTTTCTGCGAAATCAGTAACCAACACCGAACCTGAGGTAGTGCTGCCTATACCGAACCAGCCCGACTGCGGGCTCGCGCCGACGAAGTGATACATAGCCTCATTATGGCAAATCTGTTTTTGCTGTTCGATATAAAGCTGCGCATCAACTTTTGTCCATATGTTTTCCGGGAATCTTGATTGAATGAACGACAGATAGTGACTTCCGTTTTCCGGCTCCCAGTACTCGGAGAGGGCATAATCGCTGTTTTGTGTCCTTACAAAGCTCAGTACAATCGGTATATGCTGACCCGCAACCTCGCGCACATCGTATACTCCGTCCTGCAGGTAGGTTTGGTAGAGCGACATGATATAGGCGGTGAACCCGCTCGGGTTCGCGTCAAGCGCAAGGATAACATGCGATTCAGTAGCGAAGACTTCTTCAGACATATATAGCATTCCGCCGTTATATCGTATCACTGCTTCCTTAATTAATCTGTCTATGCTCCATTCTCTATCATTCAGAAATATATGCGTCGCAATAGCCTCTGTGTTGCTAAAGTCATCACCGGGATTGCTTGAAAAATAGAAACTTCCGACGTCGAAGTAGCCGGCAAAATACATACCCGACCCTGTGAAGTCGGGAGTACCCAATAGGGCATATACATCCGTCTCCGTCATGCCGAGATAGATTTTATCGAATATATCCGGCAATAATGAGCTGCCGCCAACGGGTACTGCAGCTTTTTCTATTGCATTGATGACCTCGTCCACATCGTCATACCTGATGTCTATACCGCTCCCGCCACTCTCCCAACTATTTTGACCGCCTGATGGCCCGCTCCTTGGCGCTTCACCCCGCCCTGCGCCAAGAGCAACAGCCGTTCCGCATACCGCGAGAATCAACGCGGCTGACATAATCACCGCAGCACGGGTATGCTTTTTGCTTTTTGTGATCGCTCTGAGCCGCTCTTTCAACGCTTTCTTCTCCCAGGCGGACTTTATATTTGCATTGCACATAGTTGTCGAGAGGACGGCATGGGGAATCCTTGTATCAGCGGCGACGTAGATAAGGGTCTCGCCGTAGTCCTGTTTGCCTTTCGCGTCAAGATCGAGGACAACCGCTTCGTCGCAAGCCAATTCACAAGCGCGGTCAACCTCCCGGCGAAGAAGCCATATGAACGGATTTAACCAATGTACTGCGCAGGAGAGTACGGTGAGCCATTTTATAAATACGTCCTTTCGGCGCAGGTGCGTCAGTTCATGAAGCAATACGGCGCGTAGCTGTTCACCGGTATATTCGCGGTCAGGCAGTACAATAACCGGACGGAACACGCCGAACAGCATAGGAGTCGCAGCAAGCGGGTTACGGTACAGGAGCGGAACACTTCTGTTACCGCAGAGTTCAAAGAGCATCTCAGTTTCTTCAGCATGTGCGGGTTTGTTGCGCCGTCGGTGCAGCCTGGCAAAAACCGTATAGCTTATCAGGAAATAGAGCAGAGAAATCGCTGTACCAAACGGGTAAGTAACCGTGAAGACGGTAACGATCGACTCAGAAACGCGCGGCTGCTTTACTTCCGAACCACTCCAAGCCTCGGTTTGGCTGAAGTCTATGTTGCTGAATGCTGTAACAGCGGGATTTGTTTGAATGTCGGCGAAAACGCTTTGTTCCACAACCGATTGAACCGGCGCGACGGGTATCGGCGCCGGGTTGTCTCCTGAAAACACAACAAGTTTTGAAATGGGGACCAACAGCGCAGTTAACACTACCAGCCATAGATAATACTGCGTTGATTTCGGCAAACGGTAACGGACAAACGGTTTAATCGCGAACAGGAGCGCGGCGATGATACTGCCGGATATGGACATAACCAGGATTGTGCGTATGAGTTCACTCATTTACTGCTCGCCCCTTTCACTCCGTCCGGGAGCGATTCTCCGCAATTCTTGAAGTATTCCTGCAGTTCCTTAATGTCGCTGTCAGATAAATGCCCGTTTCGCACCATAGCAAGGGCGAGGGCTTTCGCGCTCCCGAATTTTTCGAGCAGGGCTTTTTCCTCTGAGAGTACGTACTCGTCTTCCGTCACGAGCGGCACATACCGCGCGACGCCGTAACGTTCCACCGGCTCGATCAACCCTTTATCGCGTAACCGGGTGGCAAGGGTGTGTATCGTGGACTTGTTCCACCCTTTGTTTTCTTCGAGTTCGCCGCGAAACTCGGCTACTTTGAGCGGGCGCTTTTCACGCCACAGGATCCGCATGATCTCCAGTTCCGCGTCGGCGATCTTAATATCCATATAGGTGATCCTCCTGAATGGCTGCTGATATGGCTTATGCTGTATCGGCTACTGATATGGTATATACTACGTCAGTAGTCTATTGTTGTCAAGGGGAATATTCTACATTTGTAGTTTTATTATGTTTAGTGAGCAAAAAGCTGTCGTCCCCTGTCTTTCTTGCTGTAAAATATTATGTTGTATACTACGAAGTAAGAGGGTATAATGACTACAGCATAATCATTATACAGCAGATTTAAACAGCAGCAAAAGGAGGTTTTCATTATGCCAAATATTAAACCTGTTTCGGATTTACGCAACTATAACGAGGTTTTACGTGACGTAGCGGCGGGAGCGCCTGTGTTCCTGACTAAAAACGGCAGAGGCAGGTACGCGCTGGTGGATATCGTTGACTACGAGAAAACGCAGGCAACTCTTATGCTCCTTTCGGAACTTACGAAGGGGGAAAAATCCGGTCGTGAAGAAGGCTGGTTGACAATTGAGGAAGTAGAGAAATCTTTAGGGGTGTAAAATGGCTAAGCTTAGTATTTCCCCCGAAGCGCAGAGGGATTTGCTTGATATAAAAAAGTATATCACGACAGAACTTGATAGCCCTACTGCCGCTGTGAACACGGTTTCTAAAATCACAAAGTCTATCCGCACTCTAAAAACTTTCCCTGACCGCGGCGCTCCGTTGTCCTTAAAAGTAGCAGTTCCTAATGATTACCGTATATTAGTATGTGGCAAATATCTTGTTTTCTACCGATATGAGGGAGGTATCGCTACAGTCGCGCGTGTAATCTATGGCAAGCGCGACTACATCGCTGTCTTGTTTGGGGATATGCAAGCAGATGAGTCCGAAACGTCAGAATAAGCAAAACAGCACACTGACTGCGTGAAGAATTTCACTACGACAAACGAGGTTGAATATCAAGACAGGAGAACCGTCCCCGTGTCTTCCCCCGTGTCTTCATCAATTAATCGCTTCTTCCGGCAGCTCAAAGTGACTCTTCCTGTATGATATGATCCCATCCGTCTTCAGTTTCGACATCTCTGCAGAAAGCGCGCTGCGCTCAACGGACAGATAGTCTGCCAGTTCCTGCCGGTCAAACGGGATTTCAAAACTGCGGCTGCTGTGGGTCCTGGATTGCTCAGACAGGTAGGATAGCAGCTTCTCACGGGTCGAACGCTTCGTGATATGCTCCATTTTCTCCGCGAGCATCATGTTCTTCCGGGCAAACTCACCTATCATGTTACGGATAAGCAACGTATGGATGGCGCAGGCCGAAGGACATGTCGTTATAATACGCTGGAAGTCGATAAAGCATATCCGCACGTCCGAAACCGCTACCACCGTAACGGGCAGGACGCCCGCTCCGCTGCATACTACTGCTTCCGCGAACATTCCGCCCTCCGCAATCTCTGCGATGATGTTGCTGTTGCCCCATGCGTCGTCTTTTATAATGTGTACCCTACCGTACACGACAATACCGATTTCACGGACGACGTCGCCGGCAATGTATATTACTTCGTTTTTGGAGAAATCCCTGAATAAGCAGCCCAGGCACGCCGCAAGCGAGCTGAGCTCATTTTCTGAGACGCCTTGAAACAGAGGCGTTTTTTTTAGGTTCAGATAGTCGATCATTTTTTCCATTTCTTTACATCACTCAAAGAGAAAAACACAATGTGTGAACAAGAATGTGCGCATGAGCTTAGGTTCGCGGAAGTGTGAACCGCTCACGCATTAATATGAGTTTATTTTCATGCTTAGCGTTTCCGTTGTAATTCCAACCGAAAACATGTTTTCAGTATAGTATTATTACAGCAGAAAATCAAGGAGGTATGGACATGAAACGTAAGATAATCGAAATCGATGAGTCGAAGTGCGTCGGCTGCGGGCTTTGTGCTAACGCGTGTCTGGAAGGCGCGATAGGTGAGGTTAAATCCTGTAAATCATGAATCTCATTGAGTTTCCTGTGACCTTGTTCTTACCCGGCGATTTTGCAGGAGATAACTAAAAACCTGCGGAACGGAAAGACAAGCAAATAATAGTAAATAACGAAAGGTCGAATACTAAAATGGACAAAATGTTTTGTATGCAATGCGAGCAAACAGCGGGCGGGAAAGCCTGTACGAACGCCGGCGTCTGCGGCAAAACCGCGAACACAGCCAGGCTTCAGGACGAACT
>Ga0082212_10003217_pt1 | contig 23265 bp, 23 predicted proteins | sample TergutNt197P3_FD_71548 | JGI IMG/M metagenome (GOLD analysis project Ga0082212, IMG submission 71548) | Neocapritermes taracua P3 segment gut microbial communities from Petit-Saut dam, French Guiana - Nt197 P3 | ecosystem: Host-associated > Arthropoda: Insects > Digestive system > Gut ...
CGCTGGAGAGGCATCGCTACACGATATGCCAAAAATACAACATCATTTGTTGCCGCTGTGCAAATCCGTTGTCTTGCGCTTTGGTTGAGAGTATTAGCATGAACTCGTGTAGACACTATCTAGTAATATTGGTTAGATGCAGAGAAAAACCTGACGTGAGGTCACCGTCACAGGCGAGCAGTGGCAGAGCTATCTGGCAATTGCGGTGTTGCAACAACCGGATAACTTAAAAATATAAACGTAATTTTGATGTTTTTATGGATAAACAGCGGCTGCTTCCAGTCCTGTGGTTTCAGGTATGCCAAGCATGATATTCATGTTTTGAATAGCCTGTCCCGATGCTCCTTTTACCAAGTTATCGATGGTGCTGATGACGATAATGCGTTTGGTACGCGCGTCAATTGTGGGATATATCAGGCATATGTTGCAGCCACACGTGTGTTTGGATTGAGGCGGGGCATCCACTACGCGCACAAACGGTTCGTCTTTGTAAAAATCCTGAAACAGCATTTTCAGACTGGAGCTATCAATACTTTCTGCTTGCTCGCCGGGCTGGGCGTATAATGTGGTGAGAATGCCGCGTGTCATGGGTATGAGATGCGGCACAAAGGTGACATTAGGTCGAACGCCGCGCATCAGGCATGCCAACTCCTGCTCAATTTCGGGTAGATGCCTGTGTCCACCTAACGCGTAAGCACTGACACTTTCGTTGGCTTCGCAATAGTGAGCCCCCAAATTGAGAGTACGTCCCGCACCGGAAATACCAGATTTGCTGTCGATTATGATAGAACTGCCGGTTATGCCGGCTTTTAGCAGTGGGGCCAGCCCCAATATTGCGCTGGTTGGGTAACAGCCCGGATTGGCCACCAGGCGGGCTTTGGCGATGTCACTACGATAAAGTTCCGGCAGTCCGTATACTGCCTCGGTCAGTAGTTCAGGGGCAGGGTGTTCAAAGTTATACCATTCCTGATACAAGGCGGAGTCCTTTAGGCGGAAGTCCGCGCTTATGTCCACGACCCGAACGCCTGAATTGAGTAGAGTTGGAACAACCGAGGAGCTTTCTTTATGCGGTAGAGCGGAGAAGGCAAAATCTACCTCACCCAATTCTGCGGTGACGCTCAAATTCAGGTGTGCCAGATGCGGAAATATCTCCCCCAATTTTTTGCCGGCGGTACTACGTCCGCTGACCGATGTAATCTCCACATTAGGGTGGTGGCATAATAACCGCGCCAGTTCCACACCCGCGTAGCCCGTCACATTGACAATACCGACACAGATTTTCTTTTTACATGTGGTGTACTCAACCCCCATAAATGCCCTCCATTAAATGCGACTTTGCCCTTGTGTCCATAGCGTGTCTATAGTGGCAAGGTATCTTCGTGCCTATAGCATGTGCGGTTGTCTTGGCTGGACAGCGCTTGTCCATAGGCTTGTCATGTGTATGGTATTATTGTAGCACATATGAGTGGTTGTGCGCTGCTAGACGCCAACTTCCTGCCCCTCGGATGCCAATGTTATTTTGCATGACAGCGTGTTTGCAACACTTTCCAATTCTGCGGCAATTTCGCTTTCCTGTGCCGAATTCATGTGTACTGTAATAACCTGTGGCAGGAATCCATGTAGTGTTTTGAAAAGCTGGAGTTCTTCCTGCAACAAAACCGGTGTTAGGTGCCCCTTTGCCCGTGCAAAATCGCTGAAGCTGTTGGGGGATGTTACCTCGATGATAAGCATGTCCGGTTGGATTTGTTGCCAGAATTCTTTCGGGCATGGTCCTGTATCTCCGGTGTAGAAGAAACTGCGATTGAGTTTTTTCACGTAATAGCCTTGCGCAGGTACGGCGTGATTTACGGCTATCGGTGTGGCTAGGTAATCTCCGATGCAGAAAGTAGCATTCGGCTGAACAATTGTGAAATGCAGTGCAGGGCTGTCTAGAAAGCGGGAGAACAATTCATTATTGAGCAGGTGCTGCTCCAGAGAGGTTCGTACTGCCTGCGAGCCATAGATATGCGCTGTACCATTGTTAAGAAAACATGTCATAGCCAAGGACGGAATGTCGCGGATGTGGTCGTAGTGCTGGTGAGTTAATAACACGCCTTTCAGCTTGAGTTGTTGCTGTATGCCCAAATGTTTTGTCAGATTTCCTGCATCCAATGCTATCTGCTCGTCAAGCAGCAGACATGCCAAACCGCTTGTGGATGTTTCAATGTTGTGTGAGCCAAGAAAGCGTATTTTCATGCTTACTTCTTTATTACAGAATAAAAGGATTGAAGTCGGTTTTATGGTCGTATGTATCAACTTTATCTTTGTATTTCAGGTAAGCTACGGCACGGTAAGTTAACGGCGTGGCCAGTATTTCAATCAGCACCTTAGCAACCCAGTGGTACAGAATTAACAGCGGGGTAAATGCCGGGGTGGCAATGAAAGCGATGGTGATAAACAAAGCAGTGTCCAGTCCCTCTCCGATGATGGTGGAGGAAATGGTGCGCAGCCATAGCCAGCGCCCGTGTGTTGCAATCTTTAGCCGTGCTAGAATAAGCGAGTTGACGAACTCTCCTACTAGATAACCCGCGAAAGAGGCCAGCAATAGGCGCGGCGTGTAGCCGAGGATGGCATCATATGCCCCTTGGTTTTCCCAGAAAGAAGCAGATGGTAGCAGTCCGCTTATCCATGAGAAAAACACGAAAATCAGATTACAGCCAAAGCCCAACCAAATGATGCGCCGTGCCCAGCTGTAGCCGTAAACTTCCGTGATAATGTCGCCTAAGATGTAATTTAACGGGAAAACAATAACTGCGGCCGGTAAAGCTATTGGACCTAGGCTAATGAGTTTAACAGCTATGATATTGGCGGTTATAAGACATGTGACTGATAGTGCCGCTATAATGAGCAGGCGATTGGTGCTTTTCATATCTCCATTCCGGTAAAGCAAATTTTACTTTTATTCTACATTATCTTGGGATTGTCATGAAAATGTGGTGGCATTTAGTTGACACCCGGACGCATAGAAATATAGAATAACTATCTGCGTGGCAACGTAGCTCAGTGGTAGAGCAGGGGACTCATAAGCCCTTGGTCGGTGGTCCAAATCCACCCGTTGCCACCATTTTTTATTTTGCTATCTATGGTGGTTGCCTATATTTCTTTGCTGTGCTGCGGATGCGCAGAGCTAAATTAACAAAAAACTTAACTCATACTATGTCGTTTGACATAACTCGGCTATAACCTCTATCTCCACTCGCGACCCGCGTGGTAAAGCTGATACGGCAACGCAGGAACGAGCCGGTTTGCTGGTGAAATGGCGGGCATAGACGTTGTTGAATTCCGTGAAATCATTCATGTCGGTCAAAAAACAGGTGCTTTTGACAACCCGTGAAATATCGCTGCCGGCGGCTTTAAGTACCGCTTTAATGTTGTGTATTGTCTGCTCGGTTTGTGCTGCGATATTTCCCTGTATGAGTTCACCAGTTTTTGGCTCAAGCGGAATCTGCCCCGATAGGTAAAGCATGCCGCCTGCTTCATTTGCATGGGAGTAAGGCCCGATGGCCTCCGGTGCCTGCTCTGCTGAAATATTTTTCATTCTGCGGTTCCTCGCTTATATGTTATGCAAAAACATTGAAGTTTCCAAAAATAAAACCACTCACCTGATGAGTGGTTGGATTTTTTGGTGGAGACGGGGGAGAGTCGAACTCCCCGTCCAATGACAGCGACCCAGAATCTACTACAGGATTATTCAGCATTAAATCTTGCCCGCCGGGACTCTGCTGACAGGGTATCAGCGGACCAGCCGGTTAATCTTTCGTTGTCTCTACCGGCGTACAGACAGCGGCATCCCGACTTTTCGTCACCCAAGTCCCAACCCGCTGGGATGGGGTCAGGCTGGATGGGCTAGCTTATTTAGCCAGCCAGAACCAATTCTGGTTCGGCAGTTGTTTTTGCCATTTGTTTAATGAGAAAATGGCACCTCATCCTGCAATTCTGTAGCACACTCCCACTGTCGAGACCATGCGTCCCCGTGTTTGTGCGAGCCTTGCGGCTCAATGCCTTTTTAATGTGCGTTCTATCTCACGGTCATTTTCGCGGCGAATGATAGTTTCGCGCTTGTCATAAAGCTTTTTGCCGCGACCCAGACCGATTTCCAGCTTGGCGTTGTGTCCTTTGAAATACATACGCAACGGCACGATAGTCAGCCCTTTTTCTGCCAACTTGGCCAGCAGAAAGCGGATTTCTTTGCGGTGCATGAGCAGCTTACGCGGGCGGACCGGATCATGCGCCATATAACTGGCTGCCTCATAGCGCGCTATGTGCGCACCAACCAGCCACAGTTCTCCGTGCTCTGCTTTTACGTACGCCTCACCAAGGCTTACCCTGCTTTCGCGTACAGACTTGATTTCAGAACCAAGCAACGCAATGCCGGCCTCAAATGTTTCAAGGATATCGTAGTTATGGTGAGCCTTGCGGTTAGTGGATACAACCTTTATAATCATTTTCCATTATAGCACAATTTATATGACCCGGCTAGTAGTTGTATGCGTCCAAAACGCGTTTGCACTTGTACCGGGGAAAGATGGTCTTTGGCTCATATGATTGAAACATCAGAACCCATTTTGACGGTACGGTATATTCTTGCAGTGTTTGCGGCAGTGTCGGGGGTTATTCAGGTGGCGTCTGCCCGCGCAGGGATACGTGGTTTGATGTTTTTTCCCTGTCATGTGCGCTTTCGTTTATGGCCGTCGCGGCGCTACGTGATACTGACACCTGTGCGCTTCAGTTATCTTTTCGCGGGAATCACCGTGATACCGGCTCTGCTCTACATGTTTGGCTGGAATGAGTATAACGAGGTAGGCCTCATTGAGGGCTCAGAACAGGCGTTATGGTTTGTTTTGGGCACGTTTGCTGCCGGAATTTTCTGCTTACTATTATCCTCTCTAATCAATCACAGGCGTTTGCAGCATAATCAAACGCAGGCACAGGGGCTGGAAGCACTCAAGGAGACAACATGGGTTCAGTCTTTTCGGCGGCGCTGGGTAAGGAAGAATAAGTGAGTTTTGACGAGAAACTTTTTACTTGGATAAACAACCTAGGCGGGCATGTAGGTTTCATTGACTTTATCGCCGGCTGTCTGGCCAATGACTATTTTATGTTGGTTGCGATGTGTTTGGTGCTGGTGGGTATGTGGTTTAGTGTAAGTAATCCGGAGTCTCGATCCCGCAACCAGTTAGCTGTACTCAAGGCTATGGCCAGTATGGCGACCGCAAGTGGCTTTGCCTCAATACCGGTGGTTGCAATTGTAGGGAAAGAGCAGCATGCTCATACGTGGATTTACGCAGTTTTCAATCGCCCGCGTCCTTTTGAGGTGTTCGGGCCTTCTGTTGTGCACCATTTCTATTTCCCGCATGACCCCTCTTTTCCCTCAAATATGGCGGCGGCATCTTTTGGATTGGCGCTTGCGGTGTGGCTAATGAACCGCCGCATAGGCACATGGCTTTTGCTTATGGCTTCACTGGTCTGTCTGTCGCGCATTTATGTGGGGATACACTATCCTTCCGATATTTTGGGAGGATTTTTGGTCGCTGTGGTGGCGGTTGGGGTGATTTATTTCATGTTCTGGCTGTGTAAGGTGTTGTTGCGCTTGGTGTTATGGATTATGAAAAACCTGTATGTAATGGGTTAATACTGCAGGTGTTTGCGTTATGTCGAAATGGAATGAAGATGTGCCGTAAAGGCCTTCTTGTCGTGGTCGGTCCCGCAGATTTCTCCTCTTTCGTTTATCGTTAATCCCCAAACCCTGCCCAGCCCGCAACTGCACTCTTTGCGTGACAGTGCCGCTGTCCAGTCCTGACAAGGGTGTGGTTTAACTGCATGGATGGAGCAAAGGGATTCCCTGCCGTGCTGCGAAAGAAAGATGCAGCCGCCGTTGTCGCGGTGTCTCAGCAAAAATTTCCCGAGGATAGGCCAACGCGGGTCAGTGTATTCGGCCTTTAGCTTTTCCGATGAGATTTTCAGGTAGTCGGCGATTTGCTGTATTTCCTCTTCTTCAACCAACGCTTGGTATCTGGAGCAGCATTCGCCGCAACGGAAACAAGTGGCAGAAAGACTGCTGTCAATTTCAATTGAATTGTCCATGCCCATGATTGTCATTGTAGCATTTTTGTGCGGCGCACAGTAGAATGAGCCCATGAAAGCGGTGCGTGTTTTATCGCGGTGGTTGCTGGTGTTGTGTGTGCCGTTACTGCTTCTTTCGGGTATGATTGGAGTGGCTTTCAACAGCCTGTGGATTTACACCTCCGGCTTCTCCAAATATGATGTCGCTTCCAAGATGGAACTTTCAGAGGCAGAGTTGAAACGAGCAACGCAGGAGTTGATTGCATATTTTAACAATCCGAACCAGCAATACCTTGATATCAGTGTAACCTATGACAATGGGCAGGCAGGACCACTGTATGACCGAGATGCTGTAGCCCATATGAAAGATGTCAAAGGGTTGCTGTGGCTGGATTATTATATCTGTCTCTTTTCGGTCGTGTATATCCTGTCGTATAGTGCGGTGCTCTGGTTTAGGGAGCGTTCCGAAATTTCAAATGAACTGACAATAGGTACTTGGCGCGGAGGCTTGTCAACGCTTGGACTGGTGGCATTTCTGGGGCTATTTGCTGTAACCGGCTTCGACGGGTTTTTCACTGCGTTTCACGAGATATTCTTTCCGCATGGCAACTATGAGTTTTCCCCATATGACCATATGGTAATAATGTTTCCGCATGGCTTCTGGTTTGATGTGGCAATGTTGGTCGGGATTGTGGTTTTAGGATTGGGGTTGCTGGTGGCAGGTGGTGGGTGGTTGTTCTTAAGGTATTTTAACCGCCGCGAGTTTTCTATTGGCGTGAAAAGTCCATAAAACAACAGCGCCGTCTTGTAAGTCCGACGCTGTTAAGGGTTATGCTTGAGAGTGGCTATTATCTGCTGTTGCATGTCCGATTCCAAAGGTAGGCGTAGCGCTTTTCTGATGACCAGAATAGCCATTTCAGCTTAAATAAGGCTTTGCTTAAGCCGCTGTGTCGCTCCTTGTTCATTTCTCACCTCCTCAAAATAAACTTCTTCTCCGTTGCAATATCATTATAAGCACATATTAGTAAAGTTGAGGTAAAGAATATGTGCGGGAAAAAAAACGGCTCAACAGACCTGTTAGTCATTAAAAATATGTTTGATAAGAACTGTTTGCTGTTTTTCTACTTTACACGCTCCTCGGAGCTGTATTCATCAATGATGGCTAGTGTTCTTTGACGTGATAGTTTGACCATGTACTGCAGAGTCAAGGTGGTGCTTACCCGTAGTGAAGCGGTAGATTAGCCTTCCATCTTCTCTTTCAAGAGAAATCGGGCATTTATAATCTCCTAAACAGCACCGCAAGAGTTGCAGGAGGAAGAATGGCATCCGTTGCAGGATGAGCCGCCTATGGGAGCAGTGAATCCTGTATCGTCTTTTGCTAGGCAGGAGAAGCGTGAGATAACCCGTTCGGAAAGTCGCCCGCATTTTGGACAGTCGGCTTTCTCGCCCGACTGGCTAATAGGGCGTAATATCTCGAACCTTGATTTGCATGACGGACAATTAAATTCGTAAATAGGCATAGGTTTACGCCGGATATTTTATGTTATGGTTTTGTCTTAGTCAAACCTAAATGGAGATATTAGCGCAATTCGCAAATCATGGTATGCTTGATTTAATAAATTGGTTAAGAGCCTAGGTGCGCATCACTTTTGCGTGATAAGAAGTACTCTAAGGGAGTGGAAATGTGAATGGCTTTGGATTAACAAATGTGGAATTGCGAACGGAACGGCCAGCGGATTATTGTGCGGCTGAAAACATGACGCGAGAGGCATTTTGGAATTTCTATTCTCCGGGATGTAATGAGCACTATCTGTTGCATATTATGCGCGACTGTTCGGCTTTTGTGCCTGAGCTGGATATTGTTGCGGTGCACGATGGCAAGATTATCGGAAATATAATATACACAAAAGCTGTCATTGCAGGTGATGACGGCGTAGAACATGGGGTGTTAGGCATGGGGCCGATTGCGGTTTTGCCTGAATACCAGAACAAAGGCGTCGGTGGCAAATTGATTGCTTACACAAAAAATCTTGCACGCGACATGGGTTACCCTGCCATACTCCTTTATGGCGATCCGGATTATTATTGCCGACACGGGTTTGTTCCTGCCGAGCAATTTGGTATTCGTACAGCAGACAATATGTATGCGGTGGCACATCAGGTATGTGAACTTCGTGAAAACGTTATGTCATGTATCACGGGGCGCTACATTGAAGACGCAGTTTACGAGCTTGATGAAACAGCTGCTGCAGAGTTTGACAAGGTTTTTGCGCAAAAAGAACGCATACTCGGTACTCTGTCGCAAAAGAGGTTTGAACAGTTGGTTTCAATGAGAAAGCCAGCAGCATGAAATAAACTGGCAGATTAGCGGGTCGTAGCAGACGCATTGGCCAAACAGGACATACTGTTCTTGGTTCGGTTCGTTGACACTGCAAAGCTTCGCCATTATAATTTTACAATTGTTGCCGAAGTGGCGGAATGGCAGACGCGCTACGTTCAGGGCGTAGTACTCGAAAGGGTGTGAGAGTTCAAATCTCTCCTTCGGCACCATCGGCACTAATAGAACAAGCGCTTGTAGCTCAGTTGGATTAGAGCGCAGCCCTGCGAAGGCTGAGGTCGTGGGTTCGAGCCCCACCAAGCGCGCCATTCCTTTTCTGCGGTGTCATGTGAAAAAATTAACAACTTACCCAAAACACACATGATGTATCTTAGCTGTAGCATTATTGGCTTTCCGTCTCAATTGGTATCAAGGGATTGTTACGGCTTTGTTTAATATTGGTTTCGGTATGGTATCCCAGAAAGGCATGCAACAACTTATGAGTTGCTCCACCATTTTTGCAGGGGATTACAAATGCCTGAAAAAGTCCTGATGACTCTTAGCGGAGGCGTGGATTCAGCGCTCGCAGCAGCTTTGCTTAAGCAAGCAGGATATGATTTGGTTGGTGTTACCATGCAGGTTTGCGCTTTCGAGATAGCAGCAGCCGATAAATATGCGCGTCGCGGTTGCTACGGGAGTTGCAAAACTGATGACATAGCTGATGCGCGCCGCGTAGCACAGTACCTTGGCATTCCATTCCATGTTATCGACCTATGCCGCGAATATGAAAAAGAGGTATTGGCAGAGGTTATATCTGGCTATAGCCATGGGCTTACGCCCAATCCGTGTATCTACTGTAATCCGCGCATTAAGTTTGGGGCACTAGCGCAGTTGGCGCAAGAAGCAGGGTTACAGTTTGGGCAAATTGCCACAGGTCATTACGCCAAGGTTGAGTATGAAGCGTCATATGGGCGCTATCTGCTGAAAAAAGGGATGGATGCACAAAAGGATCAATCTTATTTCTTAAGTTTTCTCAGTCAGAAGCAACTTGGGCGGGCGATTTTTCCTTTGGGATGCTATAGCAAGCCACAGGTGCGGCGCATGGCGGGCGAGATGGGCTTGCCTGTATCAAACAAGCCGGAGAGTCAGGATTTCGTTTCTGGCGGGTATCATGCGCTTTTGGGTGGCATCGGACAACCGGGGGTGGTTATAGATGGGCATGGTCGTGAAATTGGCACGCACGATGGCATTGCGCATTATACCATTGGACAGCACAAAGGGTTGAACTTATCTGTACGTGAGAAACTTTTTGTAACAAAAATTCTGCCTGAAAAAAACACCATTGTTGTTGGTGCAGAGTCTGAGTTGTGGCAGCGTGAGTGTTTAGTACGCTGCATAAATTGGATTGCGATGGATAGTTTATCGGATGCTCTCCGTGTTGATGTCAAAATTCGCTCCAAGGCTGAATTGGCTGCGGCAACGATTGAGCCAAAGGGTGATGGTGTGCTGGTGGTGTTTGATACTCCGCAGAAAAGTATAAGCCCTGGACAAGCGGCGGTTTTCTATCGGGGAGATGTTGTTTTGGGGGCTGGTATAATTGATGCCTTGATACACCAGCCTTAAACTTGGAATTATTCTTTACTAATAAATTTTGTTGGCAACGCAGATGAAGTAGAGGGAATTTTATGCATTTGTTTCTTCAGGGACATCCGCGAATAGGCAAGTCGACTTTACTGCGAAAAGCATTGGAGCCTTTTGCTTCAAGCATCGCCGGTTTTGTAACGCAGCGCCTTGGATGTGATGGAGAGATTATCGGTTATCGTTCTTTGAGTGTAGCTGGAGTTATGCCGCCTCTAGAAGCAGAACATGACGTCAACCAAACTGGAATTTTTTTGTTCAAATCCAAGATAGATATCTCAGTTTTGGAAAGGACTATTCTCCAAGCTGAACAGAGCACAAAAACCCCAAAATGCAAACTTATTCTGTTGGATGAAGTCGGTGGTGTTGAGTTAAAATCGGAAGTATTTAAGAAGGCATTACTGCGTATTTTAGGTGGAGAAAAGCCCTGTATTGGGGTTTGGAAGTCCACTCCGAACCTATCACATACCATATCTATGCTGAAATTGAGCAGCGAATATTACAATCCACATGATGGCCTTGAGCCAATGATTCAATCAAACGGAGAACTTTTGACGGTTACAGACGAAAACAAAGAAAACATACAACGGCATCTTGATATGTATGTCCAGCGGGTGCTTAGGCTAGACACTCGGGCTTAGGTAGTGTCCTCATGAGTTCTATCCAGCACATTTATGCAAAGAATAACGCATATAATTTGCGTAGCATACAAGGACCTATTGTAGTATAGCACCCGGCAGGCTGCATAGGCTTGTCAACCATAGACATGAAGATATATTATCAAATGGTAGCGATTGTATTCGCTTGGCAGGCCCTGCCGCCAGTCCGATTACACCCAAGGCGGCACACGGAAGGGGGAGGTTATCATTTTAAGACGGGGTTGTCCGCACCCCATCACCTTGGTTTCCCCCGGCAGAACCTGCCAAGTTACGATATATTACGTAAGACATATGTTATACGAGATATAACGAATTGTCAAGAGGGTTCCATATTCAGTTGTTAAAAAATTTGAGAGTTATTCTTACAAGAAAGTTGACCTTAGTAAATAAAGGCTATTTCTTGCCTAGCGAATTGGCTACCAGCGCGTCATATTGTGCCTTGGTTATATCGCAGTGGTAGAACAGTTGGAAATACTCCTGCACCTCGTTGTAGACGTTGTATTGTGCCGTGTTGGGATAAAGCAATTGTGACATCCATATCATGCCTAGGTAGCGTTGAACAGAAGGCGGAGAACCCATCCAGTTGTAGGGGCCGAAAGGAACTTCGTAGTAGTTACCGTTCTTGATAGCTGTGATGGCTGCCCAGTCGCTGTTGCTTCCGACAGTACTGTATATGCTGCCTGGTGCAAAAATAATGATCTCCGGATCCCATATCATAATTTGCTCTAGATCAACAGAGTTGCCATTTCCGCTGCTGGACGGGTTGCTGACAATTGCCAGATTATTGGACAAAATGTCAAGGATTTCGGCGTGATAAGAATTTTTGGCTATAACATTAAGCCCATCGGGTCCAGTAATATAGAGCAAATTGGCTTTGCTGTTGTTGGTGCCTAAACGGTTGGCAATGGAAATTGTGTTGCCATAGATTCTGTCGCAATACTTGGCTAAAACATCGGCTTCATCAGGCATATTGAGCAGTTCTCCAAGCATGCGGTAGCAGTTGGCCATGGTGGTTGTATAGGCATCAATATGTACAACCGGAATACTAAGTTGGCTTTGTAAAGTATCCATGTCGATAATCATGTTAGCCTTGATTTCGCCAACATCAATGAGTAACTGAGCGCCGGAGTTTGCAATGACTTCTCTGTTGAGATCGCCTGAGCCTGAGCCGGCATAGAATTGCCCCAAGACAGGCAAGTTGTAGTATTTGGAGTCAATGAATTGCTCTGCAGATGAGTCAAATCTGGATGCAAGCCCGACCAGCTTGTCAGGGCAAAGAGCAAACAGTACGATTTGAGTCAGCGGTCCGGACATGGCGACTTTGGTGATATCGGTGGGTACTTCAACATCGCGGCCCAGCGAATCAGTAAAGACGAAAGAGGTGGGCTCTTCAGCGTTCGGATTTTTGGTTATAGTGACGGTTATGGTTTTATCTGCAAAGCATCCAGCCGTTGTACTCAACAATACCGCAGAAACGATTGTTATCCCGATGACTTTAAGAAAACCACGTCGCGTGGCTGATTTATAGTGTTCGATTTTTCCCTTGATTAGTTTTTTCATGAGTGTGCATTTCCTCTGATTTAGGTTTATTCTGTGCGGGGTTATTCATTTTGTAGGTACCATGTGCCTCTAAGTTTCATTTTAAAACAATCACATCATTTCATATTCCAGACCCTCCATTAAGGTGTTTTCGGTGACCTTTTCAGGTGAATAAGAATTATTAATAACTACTTTTGGAACACATATACGTACGTTGTCGTTATACAAACTTGCCACTTCAATGTCAGTTGCGTACAGTTTTTGCATCAAATCTTCAGTGGCCACATCAGTTGGTGCCCCACAAGCCAGTACGTGGCCGTCCTTTAAGGCCAGAACGCTGTCGGAGAACATGAAAGTTTGATCAGGGTTGTGAGTGGCCTGCATTACGGTGTAGCCTAGGTGTGCCAGCTTTTTAATTTGAGTTAACACCAATAATTGATTTCCAAAATCCAAATTTGCAACCGGTTCATCCAATATTAAAACTTTGGTTTGCTGTGCTAGCGCACGGGCAATGATGGTAAGTTGGCGCTCACCACCGCTGATGCGCGTATAGGCACGATCGCGCAGATGAGCAATGCCCAACTGGTCTAGAGCCTCCTCTACTAACAGAAGTTGTTTCTTGCCAGGTGTTGAAATAGAGGAAATATGCGATGATGTTCCCATCAACACCATGTCAGAAACGCTGAAATTAAAAGAGGGGTAATTGCTCTGAGGTACATATGCTATCAAGCGTGCCCTTTGCTGGATGCTTAACCCCCGTATATCATGTCCGCCAATTAGAATGCTCCCGCGGTAGTTTGAATAAAGACCTAATATGCAGTGAAAAAGAGTGCTTTTACCGACGCCATTCGGGCCGATAACCGAAAGAAGTTCCCCCGGTTGCGCCGTGACATTTACACCATCTAACACGGTGCGATTGCCGTAGCTGAAGCAAAGGTCCCGTACTTCAATGCTCAAAGGGATTCCTCCTTACGTGTGATGAGATAAACAAAGAATGGAGCCCCGATAAAAGCTGTGAGTATGCCAATAGGAATTTCTGTTTCCGTCAGGTTGCGCGATATATTATCCACCAGTAGCAGAAAAGAGGCCCCGAAGAGCATCGATGCTGGCATAAGATATTTGAAGTTGTTTCCAACCAAGCGACGCGCCAGATGAGGGACGACGAGCCCAACCCAACCAATCATTCCGGTAACGGCGACACTGGCGGCGGTAAGCAATGTGGCCAAAACGATGATTATGATACGAAAACGGCTTGCGTTAATCCCCATGGTTTTTGCCTCTTCATCTCCAAGCGTTAGGACATTGATGCGCCATCGCAGCATAAGCAATGGTAGTAGCCCGATGGACATGGGGATTAATGCCAGTAGGAGTTTGTTGTTTGTTGCGCCGTTGAGGCTGCCCATCAGCCAATAGGTGATATTAGGGAGTTGGTTGCTTGTGTCAGCAATCAATTTGATATATGAAATACCCGCAGAAAATAGCGAGCCGACCATAATTCCAGCCAGAATAAGACCGATTACTTGTTTGCCGCGCGTCTTATGGCTGATAAGAAACACCAATGCCACAGTGAGTAATCCAAAAACGAAAGCGGACAGCATAATTGTCATGCTGGATTGTCCTGTAAATATCGCCAATGCTGCGCCGAAAGCTGCCCCTGCGGCAGCCCCGAGTATATCAGGGGCTGCCATGGGATTTTGGAAAACGCCTTGGTAAGATGCTCCTGCAGCTGACAAGGAACAACCGACAAGGCTTGCCAGCATTATTCGAGGGAAGCGAACTCTTAATACTATACTCTCCATCTGGTCGGACCATGTCTTTTCGATATTGAGAAACACGACGTCGATATGTAAAATATTACGAAATAAATCTTGAATAGTTCGGGATATTTGCGAAATGGTAATTTTGAAAAGGTCAGGAGGCGAAATAGGATAACGCCCCCAGAAAAATGAGAGAATAATTATTGCCACAAGCAAAATACCCAACCCCAACACTACAACAGAACCATTAAGACGCCCTTTTTCTTCTGGCATAGCCGATATCCTTATTTATTATTCGCTGAAGCGCAGATTATGCTAAAGCAATATATCATTAAGAATATATATTATGCGAGATATAATGCTTTGTCAATAGCGCATATCAGATAAAACACGACTAATTAAAACGGCTGGATGGTAACCGCAGTGAGTATCTGCAGGCTATTTTGCATAATTTGCTATGGCTGCGGATGGGGATTAGGTGACTTTTGCAAACTCTTATCCCACCAAATAAGAGACCAGAGGCTGTTTTTTTGCTGATAGTAATATCCATCGCTGTAAGTCAGCCGATGTTCCAAGAACTCTATTATCGCACGTTGCTCAGTTTCTCCTGCTGGATAACTGCGCACTATTTGTATGTAAGCTTCCGGAATTGAATTGTAACGCCGTCGCCCGCTGGTTCGGAAAAGCTCTACGTTAGCGTGAATACCCATGCTCAGAAGCAGGTTGTATAGCACGGCGTAGTCCGGTGAGGGGGTGTATGGAATATTGAGCATGGTACTCAGTTCTGATTCAATCTCGTCATAACCACTTGCTTTCCACGTTATATAACAAAGACGTTTTGCGGCTGCATCAATGGAGCGTAGGTTGTGGGTGATTCCTTTGTTTGAGGGTAATGAACGTGATACCAGAACAATATCGTGTTGTGGAAAATCCCGACCTACTTGGATTTGCGCCCAGTCCAGATGTAGTGGAGTGATGTTGGCCAGACCATTGCGGTTGGCTCCATTCATGATGTGGTCCAGCATGGCAGGAGACTGGTCCAGAGATGTTACCTGACGTACAAGTCGTGCAAGAGGTATGCTTAATGCACCTGTTCCGGCTCCTACGTCAAGGAGGGTGTCATCGGGAGTAAGTTCCAGGCGGCTTATTAACTCCTCAACATAGCCGCTGTGTTCAGTTTTTAGCGGCAGCGAGCGTGCCCAGTTATCCCAAAAGCCTGCTCCATTCCCGCGGAAAGTAGCCTCATCCATTTGCTGGTGCCACATGTGGGCCCAATCTATGTCACTTAGCTTATTGGGGAGAAGTAAGTTGTTATTACCAAGATTTTCTCTTTGCATATAACCCTCATGATTTTGATACTGTTATTGATGCCGACAACAGATATTATGCCAAAATATAACTGCAATGTACTATTTCCCTGTATTGAAATTTATCGCTGATAAGTATATCATACTGGATATAACGAGTAAAAGCAGTTACAGGGAGGTTTTTGTACATGGATATCGGTTCTTATACTTTTGATGAATTTGTGCAGAAAGTGTGCGAATTTCATGGTGGTCCTGCGCCTGGCGTAATCCTTGGTGGCATGATAGTGGATATGGCAAAACGCAATCTATCGCCAGAATATTTGTTTGATGCAATTTGCGAAACCGACAAGTGTCTGCCTGATGCCATCCAGATGCTGACTCCGTGCAAAATAGGCAATGGATGGATGCGCATTATCAACACGGGGCGTTTTTCGGTTACGTTGTATGACAAACATTGTGGTGACGGAGTGCGCGTGTTTGTAGACGCTTCCAAGACTAAAGCATTTAAGGATTTTAATGATTGGTTTGCCTGTCTAGTCCCCAAAAAAGAACAGAACAGAGAGCGGTTGATGGAAGACATCCGCAATCATGGTCGTGACGTGCTGACTTTGCAACGTGTCAAAGTGGATATAAATGCGCTGCCCGACAAAGAAACGGAAGAATATACCATTTGCAAGGAATGCAACGAGTCTTGTTTGCCGACTGATACTGGAGTTTGTCTAGCCTGTCAAGGCAGGACTTATACGTCGCCAGCAAATGAAAGTTGCGGCTGTAAAGGGTGTTGAGGCGCGGGATAGAGACGCATTTTACAGGTTGAGCCAAAAAGGATAGAATGGGCAGGATTGTGGGCGGTTAGCTCAGTCGGTTAGAGCACCTGCTTTACACGCAGGGGGTCATAGGTTCGAGTCCTATACCGCCCACCATGGCTTTCCACAGACGAAACACCAAAGTTTATGGGAATGCCCATATTCTTCTTTTCGAGCAGTTCTTTCACTTCATCAAATGTTATGCAGAATTCTCCGTCTTTGATGTTTAGCGTGACCAGCATTTTGTCGTTGTAGACGTACATGCTGTTCAAAAACACGTTTATAAGACGCTGCCTTTCTTTTAAGTCATCAAGGTTTATCGATTTGAATTCGTCTAGTCTAAATTGAATTGCTTTTTTGCTCATTATCGGGCGTTCAATGCGCTCTTTGGCAATAGCGATTTCCATTAGTTCTTTATCCTGCTCTAGTTTGAGAAGCGTTTCTTTGGTAGTAGTGGTAACAATTCCCTGCTTGATGGCGTCCATCACATTGGTTATTTCTTTGGCGTTCTGCTTGAGTTGTTTTTCCAATAGAGGTAATGCAGGACTCTTTATTAACTGGGCTTCGTAACAGTTGTCTACGATTTGCCTGACGTGTTCAACGTCATTTATCACATTCATTATGCAATTGAGTACACCAAACTCAAGGAACGATTTGACATCACGTTTCTTTTCGCAGGCTTTTTGTTTTTTGGCTAAACGACAATGGTAATAGCGGTATGTAATATTTTCCCTACTTGTGCCGCTTTCTCCGACGATAGTGCTACTGCAATAACCACAGAAACTTTTCCCTGTCAGTACATACTTGTCTGCTACTGGTTTGAAATGTCCTGGTGTTCGTTGGTTAGCGAATAATCGCTTTTGGCACCTCTCAAAAGTCTCTTCATCTGTTAAAGGCATGAATGAATTTGGTATGACGACATCCTTAAAGCGATATTCTCCGAGATAGCGACGGTTTTTAAGCAAAGCAACAATAAAGGTGTATGACGGAAGACATTTCTGATTTGTTTGTAAACCGATGTCTTTGAGCGATTGCACTATTTCTTTGGCACTATCTCCGCAGGCGAAGCGACGGAAAATATCAGTTACAATCGGCGCCTTAACCGGATCCGGTTGGAAGTGTTTATTCTCATCAATAACATATCCGAAAGTTGGGATACCTCCATTGTATTTGCCTTTGAGAGCATTTTCAGTCATGCCTCGACTGACTTTTTGCGCAAGGTCTTTTATGTAGTAGGCTGAGAAGCCCTCGAATATGCTTTCCATCAATTGTCCTTCAGGGCTTTCGTCGATTGGCTCTGTTGCTGATACTACATTGACGTCATTCTTTTTTAGGGCGTGCTTGTAGAAAACGCTGTCATACTTATCACGAGAAAAGCGGTCTATTTTCCAGACGAGTACTGTATCAAATCCCTTTTGTTTGCTGTCGGAAATCATCTGCATAAACTGAGGGCGGTTTTCTGCCTTTTTGCCGGAAATGGCTCTGTCGGCATAAGTTTTGATGATGGAATATCCCTTGCGAAGAGCAAAATCCTTGCACTCACGTACTTGTCCTTCTATGGATTCCTCTCGCTGATTATCGCTTGAGTACCTGGCGTAAATAACTGCTTTCATGCATTACCTTTCATCATCTGTAGTAGTGTATCTTTCAGCTTCCCGCTCATGGGAGACTTGGGGTCAAAACACATATCAATGAATAACTTCATTTCGTCGTTACTCTCTATCTTGGGCTTGAACTCATATAACTGCCCTTGTGGTTTATCTGTTCTACCGAATAAGTAATCCAGTGAAACATCAAAATAGTCCGCATACCAAATCAGAGTAGTAAAGGGTGGGTCGCATCCATCATTCTCATAACGCTGAATGCTTGATTGAGTTCCCCCGATTAGTTTAGCGATTTTGGCTTGGGATAGCCGGAGTCCTTCTCTTAATCCACGTAATCTCTGACCTACAATTTGCATAGTAAACACCTCACTTTAGAGTACAGTATAACCCAATATAACATTGCTGTCAACACAATAAACGAGTACAAGCGATGCAAGAGGAGACGGTATTGTTTCTTAACTGTAGGGGTTTCCAAAGGGGCTACCCTTTGGCACGCGGCTTTGCGAACGCAAAGTCTAGTGTGTTATGCCTCGTAATAAAAAGAATGTGTTGATGCTTTAAGTTTGCCATGTTCAAACTACTTCTTCGCAGATTTAACAGTTTTCTTACCTCTTTTCTTTCGAATAGGAACCATAACTCTCATTAAGTAATTGTTAGCATCACCGATGCAGATTTCATTGAGCGGATGCTCTTCGTAGAAATCACCGCATATCTCATAGCCATTTTTTTCAATGTATGCCAGCAGTCGCTTATATAACTCACCACCCTCACCATACCAACTGCGATTATAGCCGATAGCATATAACGCCGCTGGCTTTCTATCATGCCCGTCTGGATTATAGAAATACAATCTGTCAGGATGAACATAATCCTCCCGCAATATGCTTTCTTTAGAAAGGATGCCCCAAACAGAATAGTTCAAATCTACTTCAGTATGTTGCTTACTCATTTCATGGTAAAAACTCAATAAAGCGTCATAACCATCTCGTCCACGGCTGTAGTCATTTAATCCCCCAAGGATAATCGCTTCCTCCGGCATGTATTGGGCTGTGATTTCTTTCTCGTTAATATTAGCAACTGATTCCATAGACTTTTTGAGTGTAAGTATGAGTTTCTTAGTGCGAACCATTTCATCGATTTTCATGTTGATTGTTTCAAGTTGACGCATAAAAAACTTCTCAGCCGTTTTGGGATTAAGAGTTGTCTTAAGGTTTTTTATCTCTTCCAGCGACATGCCAAGTAATTGAAAAGTACGGATAAAATGGACAGTTGTTGTTTGCTCACTGCGGTAATATCGATATTTACTATCTTCTCCACGCGAAACAGGTGATAGCAAGCCGATTTTGTCATAATGCCATAGCGTAGCCTTGGTTGTACGTGAGAGCTTGGCGAATTCGCCAACGGATAGAAAATGCTTGTTCCCCTTTGCCATAAATGCCAGCCTCCTTGTATTTGGACTTGTCTGATTGTAATGGAAAGGTCATGCCTGCGCAACATCAACAATCATGTAGCAATGAAGTTATATAAGTGAAAATACCATAAATAATCGCTTATTACGCACGACTAAAACATCTTGACATCAATGCGACATTACAGCATACACTTTTCAACAAGCATTGATAATACTGCCACGCTCACTTATTGTGAGTAATTGCCAAAGGAGGTGGTGTCAATGGAGACTTGAGAAGTATGGCTTATTTTGGTGTTTTATTTACTCTGTGAAGAAAAAGACAAACAATGTCTATGAGAAAGCGAGAGGCTAGGTTAAACGCAATATCGTGATATCAAAACATATAGGAGGGTTCAAGTGAAACATATTAAAAAGGGCTTATTATTCTTTTTGGTTTCATGTTTTTTGCTCAGTTCTGCCGCGTTTCCAACTAGTGCAGATAATGCTGATTATCCCACTTCCCCTGATTGCAGAAGTATAGCAAATTACGTTGAAAAAAATTTGGGTCTATTTGTTGAGGACTATAACTCAGGTCTAAACACAGACGAGAAATTATTTTCAGCAAGCTACGTCGAGTTCAAGAGAGAAATCATCTTAGTGGAAAGCGGAGACATAGCCATTTACCTTGATTTTGATGGTGATAATGGTTATATGCTCCTAGGCGACAATTATGTCGGATATGCGTTTGAAATCGAGGGAGACCTGGAATATCTAAGAAATATTGATGAAATATATTTCTACAGCGTATATGACAAATTCATGTTCGTACAAAATGGCGAACTGATTCCTGCAGGTATTGAGTTCAAAGGTGAAGATTTCTGGGATGATTTTAATTATGGTGTGCAATGGGCTGGGCAGGACCCTCCCGGTGGTGCAGGTTTGATATATAATCTTCCTGCTTATATGTTGGACAGATATGACGCAGGCTATTTACCGCATGAATCAAATACGCTAAGTGGTTTCATTCTTGCTAAGCAATATGACCTTAGTACCTACTACAAAATCAATGGCAATGTTTCGACTAGTGAGGGAAATTGTGTGCTTTCTTCAATATATGTTCTTCTAAATTATTGGAGATACGCAAAAGGTTATTCTAGTTTTCCATCGACATCGTCAAACTATAATCCAATTAATGACTATTTTTATACCCAAGTAGTAAATGATGGATGGACTCCTCATTATCCTAACAATACTCCAGACTTGTATTTGACAATTCGTAGTATGGCAGTCAATAATCACGGCTATAAGACTGGTGGTGTTTCTGCAATTGACATGGTAATTGAAGAAGCCGCAGCATTCTACGGTTATAACGCTTTGGATGCATCCAAAAGATTAACTTGGTCATTTGGCGGAGAAGTAGTGAATCAAATCAACGCGGGCCGTCCTTCACTTTGGAATCCAGGGTTTGGAACTTATGGCTCTCATTCAACGGTATGTTATGGATATGAAGTTTACAGAAAAACTACTAGAGTTCTATTTGTTGATTTCTACACCTATGTGCATCTCATGAAGTTAAATGATAATTGGAATTCTACATTCAGATATTTCGATTATGATGCATATGTAAATGGAGATGGAATATATGGGACATTTGTTACAATGTCTTAGTAAAGTGAGTAGATATTTTGTTTTACCTGTTGTGGTTTTATTGATGATATTTGCATCTTGTTTGGTGGCATGCGTGAAAATCAATCCATCTGTAGTAGTGTATCGTGTTGGGGATACTTACGCTGCATATGATTCGACAATAACATTGAATAGCGCCAGCCAATCTGATGAAATTATTATTAATAAAAGTACAGTTCAGGCTGAAAGCTGCAAAAAGTTTTTGGTGCTTAACATCACGATAACAGCAAAGGAAGATATCGTACTTATAAATGAAAGATTTCAGGTTCACGTTTTAGATGTCGTTGCCGATGCGGAGTTATCCAAGAGTTTGAATAACAATATTGATTATTTATGCTCCTACACGCTTATGAGCGGTGAAATCATTACAATTGATGTTGTATTCCAATTCGATGTTGAAGAAAATGCTATGTACGCAGTTGGTTTGCATGAAGCACTTTTTCAAGTAACCACATAAGTTTTGCCATCTAGCACTCTGGAAAGTCAACCAGAGTGCTAGATGGCGTATAAATATTTTGGTAGTCGGCAATCAGTAGACAATTTCAGTTTCATTATAGACGCAATAGAAAACTTTTTCGGTTTTGATTGAACTGGGAAAGCACTATTGTAGTTCACCATGCTAAATATTTTTTCAAAGCTTCTTCAAATTGCTATTCTAGAGGGGCTCTAATTCTTAAACGGCTAACAATTTCTGCATATGGTTCGTTTTCACTCAAAATGCGGGCTTTGTCAACAGCTCCAATCTGTCCGAAGTCCTTCCAGCTATAAAACATTCCTAACCCATTGACCAAAAACATCATTTTCAAAAATATTATAAAATAATGGCAGATTTCTGGAACAATTATGCTATGGTTAAGGCGCAAATAATTAGAAGCACTTTACTCTTTCTTGATTGGAGGTGAATTATTACGCATGCAATACCAACTCGAAGTCCCCGGTAGCCATTATATCAACTATCTGCCTTTCTTTTATCTCATACCTGAGGATATGATGGCTAGATTCCCCACACTAAGCACCTTGCCGCGCTGTTTCGGCGACATACCTTCTTCCGACGAACATTTGGATACTGTGGAAAGCATGATGTTCGCAAATGAAATCTCCGATGCCATTGCGACATTGGTATTTTCTCACTTCGGTGTTAGGGGCTGGCTGGAACACTATTCCGCGGATAGCCCGGTGTGGAAATTGGCATACTGCTTACCCTATTGGCTCAAAGCATTGAAAGACGAAGTAGGCTGGAGCCTGCAAACCCTCTTTAATGCGCCGCGTAGAATGGTTATGCCTTTCCTATCACATGAGCAGGTAAATAACGTGATGGGATGTGTCGTGAAGCGCGCTATTCGGGATAATAACCTGCAATCTGTGTTTGATATTGTCAAGAAGATGCCTTGTGAGGAAGACTTTGAAAAGTGGGACACCCAAGTCAGAATAGACTTTCTGCGGCACTGGTACCACTATCGTTCAACCAATGTTCAATCGGTTTCACTGGAAGCCTGCCTGGAAGATGAAGAACATGCTATCCACGATATAGAGGATACGACGGAAAACATTGAAGATACGGCAGTAGCCGAGGATTACTACCAACGCTTCAAAGAGCGCTTGTCAGAGAAAGATATGCAAATACTGCAAATGCGGGTAGACGGCTTTACCTATGAGGAAATAGCCAAAACTTTGGGTTATAAGAACCACAGCGGCGTTATCAAAAGGATGCAGTCTATTACCAAAGCATTTATCAAATACGAGGAGGAAGGCTAGCGACAAACGACAAAATCAAAATCTAAGCGCACAGACCATCGGGATAGGGTTATCCCAAACAACAGAGGGCAAATAAGCCCTCGTTTTTATTTTAACAGCCAAACCAAAGGAGGTTCAAACTATGGCACAATACGCCATCATGCGCTTTGCCAAGCGTAAAGGAAGCTTTGGCAAGATTGAGGCGCATCACGAGAGAACAAAAGCCAAGTATGCCAGTAATCCCGATGTAGATACTTCAAGGAGTAAGCATAACTTCCATATAGTTCAACCAAGTAAATCGTATCTACAGGAAGTAAACCAAATAATAGCGTTGGCAGGCTGTAAAGTCAGAAAGGACAGTGTTCGGTTCATAGATGCGCTCATAACCGCCAGTTCCGAGTTTTTCAAGGGCAAAAGCAGGGAAGAGGTACAGTCCTTCTTTCAAACAGCGGTGGACTTTCTGGAACAGAAGATAGGAGATGCCAATATCTTTAGTGCTGTCGTGCATATGGATGAGAAAACTCCACATATGCATCTGTGTTTTACACCAATAACCAAGGACGGAAGATTATCGGCTAAGGAAATCATCGGTAACAGGGTTGAACTAACCAAATGGCAGGATAACTTCTTTGAGCATATGGTGAGTAAGTTTCCAGATATTGAAAGAGGAGAACCTGCCAGTGAAACCAAACGTCAACATATTCCGACTAGGGTGTTCAAACAGGC
>Ga0082212_10003218_pt1 | contig 23263 bp, 33 predicted proteins | sample TergutNt197P3_FD_71548 | JGI IMG/M metagenome (GOLD analysis project Ga0082212, IMG submission 71548) | Neocapritermes taracua P3 segment gut microbial communities from Petit-Saut dam, French Guiana - Nt197 P3 | ecosystem: Host-associated > Arthropoda: Insects > Digestive system > Gut ...
AAATCAGTATTGCTCCTGTAAAAAACAACGACAAAACAATCGTGTATTTGTTGAATACGAAAGGGAATCCTTTTCTGAAACGTCTAATGCGGAAAAGCAAAATCGACAAAATTATCTGTAAGGCGAATACAAGGGTATAACTCAAAAGAAAAATAGGCTCGTTAAAATCAAGAGGCGTGCCAACATCATGCTCACGGCTTGCAAAAAAAGCAGATACGACAGAAACCGGAATCAGTGCAATGTAATACAGTGCAAGGCTGATTCCAAACGACAACAAATACGCCGAGACCGCTGTTTCAAATTTCTGCCTTGTTAAAAAAAAGACAAAAGATACAGAAGTCAAACACGCAAGGGGTCTGATTAAAGCGAGCGGTATTGCGGAGAAAACTGCGGCATAACCGTATAAAGCCGCCCATAACAGACACCACGGAATAGATATAGCCTTATATCTTGTATCATCGGCATATTGAATTGATTTTGCGTAAATATAAAATGACGCAAACATGCTGCCTGACATAATAATTGAACGAACACAAAAAGCAATCAAAGGACTAATCACCTCCTTATATTCGACCATTTTACCATAAAAACTCCAAAAATGCAAGAAAAAGAAGTCGGCAATGTCCGACTTCTTTTTCTTATGTTATATTTTCTTTAATGTTTTTGTTAATTTTTTACAATCATTAACCGCCAAACATACGAAAAATAAAATCCCACATAACAGGCAACCTCCTAAAACATCATCATTGTACTTGTTTTTCAAGCACAATAAAAGAATACCACACAGAGTGCTAAAACCCTGTGTGGTATCTTAGTGATGTTGAGTGAACTCAAGGGGTGTTTGAAAGTTGCAAAATCAAAATAAACGTGTGAGAACCACTGCTTTTGGATATTTTCAGAACGTCATATTCAACATTTTTTACCATAAAAATGGGAAAACGCAAAAAAGAAGTCGGACAATGCCGACTTCTTTTTCTTATGTCGATTTCTAAAATGTTTTATGTCAACTTCATTTATGTTCTTTATATAAAGAATACCACACAGAGCGGTAAAACGCCGTGTGGTATTTTGGTGATGTTGAATGATGTCGAACAGTGTCGGAAAGTTGTGAAATTAAGATAAAAGTGCGGGAAACGCTGCTTTTACGAGATTTTCAGAACATATCCCGCCGAATTTTATCGGCGTAATAATGAATAAACTCGGTGGGGGACGGCGTTCCCAAGTCTTTTCTGACAGGGGCGGTGTAGTGTTTCAACAACTCGTCAATGTCATCGGCGTTTTTCCAAGCATCGTTGATTGCGGTTTGTATAGCGCGGATTATATTATTGTAGTTGTTTTTCTGCGTTACGGAAAGGTCTCTGAACACTTGCTCGGAATCCCCGCTATTCTTGTTCATGAGCAGAAGTATAGCCTCCTCTGTATACCGCCGCCCTTTCAGCCTTGTGGAAATCCCGAATTTATCCATCTCGGCTTTGATTCTGCTCATAATGCGGTTTTTCAGTTCATCGGGCGTTTCAATCGTCTTTATTTCAACACCGTTTCGCTGAAGATGATAAAACTCACGGAATCTAAATAAGTGCCGAATCACCATTTCGGGGCAGTAGCCTTGTTGTAACTTGTAGAAAATCCAGTTAAGTTCATACTTAGCGTGGAGCTGGGTGTGAATGGCATCGTTGCGATTGCGGGTAGTTATAACGACAATCGGGCGAATGGCGAACGCTGTCTTGTAGAATTCTTCCAAGAAGTCATACCCCGACCCTTCTCCCATATTCAACTCCAAGTCTAAAATAACCGCCTCCGGCAGTTTGTCTTTAACAAGCTGCAAGCCTACATCGCTTTTTCCTGTCATTCCCACAAAAAGAATATCGGTTCTTGTGCGGGCATAATCTGCGAAATCTCGACAAGCGGAAACATCGTCCTCAATGAGAACTATTTTCATGGGCTTTTTATTTTCCGTCATAAAAATCCTTTCAACATCACAGAACATCATTTGTCTTCATTGCCCGACTTCTTGTTGAACAATAGCGTTTTTTGTATAATAAAACAGCATAGATTTGCATTGGAAATGCTTTCAAATCTATAATACCAAATTTTCGACTGTTTTTCAATAGTTTCACCAATATTTTTTTTTGAAAGCTACAAAGTAAAGTTAAAGGCAGGGTTGCTGAATGAGCAATTTGCGGATTATCGGTCAGAGAATCAAGCATCACAGGAAGATGAAATCATTAACCCAAAAGCAATTAGCGGCAGAATTGGAAGTCGCGTCTTCGTACATAGCCAACATTGAACAGGGTCAAAAAGGGATTAGCCTGGACAAGTTGGTTGATTTTTGCAAATACCTCAACATAGGGCTTTCGGATTTACTTCCGTTAGAAACAGAGAGGGACTCGGCGGCGAAGGAAAAAATTATTCGTGAAACTGTGGATTTATTGCGGGGATTGGAAACTACGCAAGTGCAGATGGTTAAAACGATGGTTGCGGGCGTTGTTTATAACGCTTGATATATCACCGAGATTTGAGAAACTGTATTCATAGACGTTTCAAAAGAGCGTATGATGGAAGAAAATCAAAACAAACCAACTACGGTTCTTGTAAACCAACCGTCAAGCATACTGCTCGTCAACAGAGTTGCCGACACCTCCACTCTTACGGAAATCAAGCAGAACACGAAAAAGCGGCGGGTGTGTTGGAGTCGGTTAAAAACAGTATTATTGCCGCATATGTAGGAAATTAATAATTATTTCCCGCTTAACAGCAATAGTTAGATGTTTTGCCTAAAAACGAAATGACAGGAGGGGTGCTTAATAGTTTTATAATAACAATGTATAATTTTCACACCAATTGCTAACAAGAATCGTTTCTAACTAAAATTAATTAAAAATAAAGGAGCATTTTTTTATTATGAAAAAAATTCAAAAAGCATTATGTTTAGTCGTTATCTTTTCAATCATGGCATCGGTTTTGGCAATCTCTTCCTCCGCGGGCTCGTTTGACGAATTTGCCAAGAGTAAAACTGCCAGCCGTTCGACAATTAACTTAAGCAACGGTGCTACATGGTGGAATCCTGGCGTTATTGCAAATAATTCAACAACAAGGTATAGCGATTATTGCTACAAAAGCACAAACGGGAGATTGAGTGCGAACATCTCAATAACAAGCAATAAGAATGTTCAGGTATGGGTGGATTTGTACGATGCCGCAACCAATAAATTAGAGCGTTCAAAGATGGATTTCTTTGGTAAAGATGAAACAATGAAATTTACTTTCGATAATCTTGATGTGAATAAAAATTATTATGTTCATATTATACTCACCGGAGGGTCAGCCACTCTTTTTGCGACAGTCACGCAATAGTAATGAATAAATAACAAGTCAATTGGTGTGAAATTATTATAATCCCCCTGCTGTAGAATGTTCTACGGCGGGAGGCTTTTTGTTATTTTGACACCCCTCAATAATGAAATACCGCGATTGATTAGATAAAAATATAATGTGTGATTAAAAGTGAAAAGCCTTTGAAACCGCAGTTTCAAAGGCTTTAATGCTCGTTGTGGTGGAAGGATTTGAACCCTCGAATGACGGAGTCAGAGCGCGGAAATTACTTTTTTATTCATAGTAAGCCAGTCGAACGCTTTACTATGAACATTTTTTATTATCATTCATTCCAATACCTGTCTTGATAAGTGTTGTAAACTCTGAATGTGTTGGAAACCGCCGAATACAAGCGGTTTTCAATGCTTTCAGATTTTCAATGCTGTACGGTGTATCACCACCACATGGCAGGGCGGGTCATCGCGGTACAGTTTCCGATTAAATTATAATATAAAGGCGCGAACCCCACGTTTTCATGACCGTACGGTAATACGGTCATTCCATTTACAGAGGGAGGGCGAACAAAGGGATATGCGATAGACTTTTGGGAAAATTAATTAAAATAAAAAACAATTAACATTAAGTATTGACATTGTGTAAAAATCATGATACAATGTATATACTACTAAAGAGGGGTGATGTTTTATGGCACAAACTACTTTAAATGTACGCATTGATGAGGATGTGAAAAAAGATTTTGAAGAATTCTGTTATGATGTTGGCATGAATGTTTCGGTTGCGGTTAATATGTTCGCAAAAGCGGTAATAAGAGAACAACGGTTACCTTTTGAAATTTCTGCAATCTCTCCGAAATTTAATAAAGTCACTTTATCCGCTTTAGATGAAAGCGAGGAAATAATTAAATCAGGTAAATTTAGATTTAAAAATCCCGCCGAAATGTTAAAGGAGTTAAAAAGCGATGTTGACGCCTGAATTTACTACGCAGTTTAAGCGAGATTATAAGCAAGCAATCAAGCGTAATCTTGATATGTCCTTAATTGATTCGCTGGTTATGGACTTAACAGAGGAAACACCATTGATTGAGAAACATCAGGACCACTCGCTTAAAGGTAAGTATAAAGGTTGCCGCGAATGTCATATACAGCCCGACTGGTTACTGGTATACCGTGTTGTTGACAAGGAAAATATCGTTTTCGTTAGAAACGGAACACATTCAGACCTTTTCTCAGAGAATTAAATTACAATGATAAATAACCTTTCTCCGCTCGGTAATCCCGGGTGGGATTTTTTTGCCAATAGGAAATTATTCACAGTTAGATTTAAATACTTGGTCGCATATAGTAGGGATGTCTTCGGTATTATCCTTATATTTGTCTTCTAATTCTTTGGCTTTCAATTCGGCTTTAACTCTTGGAATGTCAAACATTAAACTATATTTTTCCTCTTCCCTTTTTATAGTTTTTTTGAATTTTCTGTCGTTTTCCGCGATTTTTGCTTTCCTTTGTAAAAAATCTAAAATCATGTTAATGTTCCAATACCTTTCTAATGAATTTAATAATTAAGTCTGTAGCTTTGGCGATTGCCGAGCGTGTTTTTCTGCTGATTCGCGCTCGAAGTCTTCGCGAGTTTTCAGCAGTTGTATATATTCTTCTGCTTTTTTGCGGTCGTCGGGTGAAAGGGTCGAAATATCATAGTTGAGCCTGTCCGTTTCCGAAAATCCTTTCTTCGGTGGTGACGGGTTTTCGGTCATACCAAGTAAATAATCAACTGACACATTAAAGTAGTCTGAAAGTTTTACAAGCATATCAGCAGACGGTGTACTTGACCCTTTTTTCCATTTACTTATTAAACTATTATTTATACCAGTGTCTTTTGTGAGTTTGTAACTTGATATGCCGTTATTTTGTAATAATTGTACAAATATATCTTTAAACATTTGTATACCTTTCACAAATCGTAAATAATGACGATAAAAAGTGTTTACAATCGTAAAATATTACGATATACTAATATTAAGCAAAGATATGGGGGTTAGAAAAAGTAATAGTAAGAGTTTTTTAATCTGTCTAACTGAAAATGGTAATACAAGCACCAAAGCAATCAAGATAGGAACAAATTCAAGGAGCGGTTCTAACAGGTGTGTGGTTAAAACTTTCTGTAGAGCTTCCAAGAACATATCAAAAGATTCTTGAAACATATTCAATTTTAAAATCCCCTTTCTTTGCCAACAATACAGCATAATATAGATATTCTGTAGAATTATACCATAAATGATAGGGATTGTCAAGAATTTTACGATAAATAGCACGGAAATCAATTTTCACCCACTAACATCGACAAAATCTCATCGCACTCAAGTAAACAGTCAAACACAATTTGGAAATAGATGGTTTTTTTCATAAATATTATTATATCATGGATTTAGCGTTTTTGAAAATTGATTTCCGTGGAAGAATGTTAGACTCTTGACAATCGAAAATTTATATGCTAAACTATTAATCATATTCTAAAATAAAAGGAGATTTAAAATGAACAACCAAACCCAAAACACACATATTAAAACCGTAACGGGAGCAACACTCAAACAAACTGCAGAAAAAGGCGGATGCGGAAAGTGCCGCGCTTCCTGCCAATCGGCTTGCAAGACTTCCTGCACCGTTGCAAATCAGCTTTGCGAGCGTTCATAGCGTGAGCAATTCTATGCACAAATTTTCCCTCGGAGGGGATTATTTTGTTGTTGACCCCGCTTCAGGTGCGGTTCATATCGCGGACAAGCAAGCATTTGATTTGCTGGATAAAGTCAAACCGTCGATTTTTGACCGGTATGAGGGTCTGCCCGGTGGTTGCTATTCAGAATTATACGCTTTATATAAAGCGGGGTTGCTTTTTAGTAAAGACGACTGTCAAGAATACGCAGAAACTTCGATTGACGCGCCGCTGAAAGCGTTGTGCCTACACGTTTCGCATGATTGCAACCTGCGATGTGCATATTGTTTCGCGAAAGACGGCACTTACGGTGGAGAATGTTCGGCTATGTCGCCCGAAACGGCAATCGCTGCACTCGATTTTCTTGTGGAACATTCGGGAGAGCGGACGGAGCTTGAAGCCGACTTCTTCGGCGGAGAACCGCTTATGGCATGGGAAACAGTCACGGCAGCGGTTAATTATGCCCGCGCAAACGAGCATAAATGGAAAAAACACTTCCGTTTTACCATCACGACCAACGGGTTGCTGTTAGATGACGAGAAAATCAGCTACATAAACGCCCAAATGAGTAACTGTGTATTATCCCTTGACGGCAGAAAGGCGGTCAACGACAGGGTTCGTCCTACCCCGAGCGGGTCGGGCAGTTTTGACTTGATTATCAACAAGTTCAAACAGCTTGTTGACAGCAGAACAAAACCCGAATTCACAGACTGGTATGTTCGCGGGACATTTACAGCGTATAACCTTGACTTTTCCGAAGATGTCATTGAATTGGCACAACTGGGGTTCCGCAATATTTCCCTCGAACCGGTGACTTCCGATTCAAACCGCCCCTATGCAATTAAACTTGAACACCTCCCGAAAATAAACGAACAGTACGAACGAATTTATCAATTGATAAAATCAAAAAAAATTGATATTAACTTCTTCCACTTCAATGTGGATTTAACAGGCGGTGCTTGCGTAATCCGAAGACTTCGCGGGTGCGGGTGCGGCAATGAATACTTAGCGGTCACTCCGTCGGGCGATTTCTGCCCTTGCCACCGATTCGCCGGAATCCCTCAGTGGAATATGGGAAACATCTCAGACAAAACACTTGATGCCGATATTAAGAAGTATTTCACCAAGACTCATATTTACGGTAAGAGCAACTGTCCCGAATGTTGGGCGCGGTTTTACTGTTCGGGGGGGTGCAACGCATCCTCTTATGAACAATTCGGGGATTGCCGAAAGACCGATTCCGACAGCGCAGAATGTCTGATGATGAAAAAGCGATTGGAATGTGCGATTGCGCTTAACGCCTTGAAATGATGAAAAAGTATCTGATTTACTTATCCTGTGTATTAGGGCTATGTATCATTCTCGGAATCACATCGCGACTCTCGGTCGGATTTTCCGAATGGTACGCCGTGACGGTTTACCCGTTGATTGTCGGAACAGTCGGGCGACTTTTCGGCGGGTGGTTTCCTGTTTCTTTTGCAGAGATTAGCTTAATTTTTTTAATCCATGTTCCGGGAGCGATGATTCTCGCACTGGTGATGAGGCTTCATCCGAATAAAGGAAAGAGAAAAGCGATTTTAATCGAAACAGGGAAAAGTTGGGGAATACATTTGTCTTGTTTCATTTCGACTTTGCTTTTAATTTTTATTCTGAATTGCGGAATCAATTATAATCGGGAACTTTTGTTAAACGATGAAAAGTATGGTTTCGGCGAGAATTACAGTTTTACCATGAACAGCGATTATTATGTAAAAGAATGGCTGGTTTTTTTGACGGCGTTAGATGAGTTTCACTCGTTAGACCTTCTGGAAAACATTCAAACAGATGAAAACGGCGTATTTGTTCTGACCGGGGATTTGGACGTAACCGCCCCTGCCGCCATTCGGAATTTATCAGCGTATGACAAGCGGTTTAAAACTTACTCCCCCCGTCCCAAACCGGTGCTGGTTTCCGGACTGATGACGATGGCACGTATTTTAGGAATTTATTCTCCTTTTACGGTTGAGGCGAATTATAACAACATCATCCCCGACAGCGAAAAGCCAATTACTGTTTTACACGAACTGGCTCATGTTGCGGGATTCATGCGGGAAGAAGAAGCGAGTTTTATCGCGCTCCTCGCTGCGAAAGAAAGCGGTGACATTGAATTCATGTACACCGCTTATTTAGATATATTGACCAGTCTTTCCGGAGGGATTACTAAAGGGGAATTGGACAAACTCCCCGAGTATTATCAGGACTTGTTTTATCAATATGCGGGTGAGGTGGATTGGGAAGAGACGGAGTTTTTTGACGCTTATCAAATGCTTCCCGAACAAATGCGTACCGACTTATCGGCTCGGTTCTCCTTTTGGTGGGAGCGGTTCAACAAGTCTAATCTTGTGATTGACGCGATTAGCGATATTTCCGCCGCCGCCAACGATACCTACTTGAAAATTCAAGGACAGGAAGACGGCGTAGCGAGTTACGGAAGAGTAACGGATTTAGTGATTGCGTATTATATGACGGAAATCTCAGTTCCCTAATCCGAAACTCACCGACAAGGCATTGTCCACCCTGCCCATGGAATTATCGTCAAGTTCACCCATGCGTTCCTTAAGACGCTTTTTGTCGAGCGTACGCACCTGTTCAAGTAAAACAACCGAATCCTTTGCCAGCCCGCAATCTCTCGCATTGAGGGAAATATGAGTGGGGAGGCGGGATTTTTCTTTTTGGCTGGTAATAGCGGCGGCTATTACGGTGGGGCTGTGTTTGTTTCCTACATCGTTTTGTACGATTAATACAGGGCGCATTCCGCCCTGTTCCGAACCTATTACGGGGCTTAAATCCGCGTAATAGATTTCACCGCGTTTAATGTACATATAAATTACCCTTTCTTCGCAAAATCAAGAATAAATGTATTTTTCTGATTCTGCTTTAACATAAATTGAGAATCGTAATAGTATTTTTAACATATAATCAACAAATTATTCAAATGTTTAAAATAATAATAGACGACTTGTTGTTACATTTTATTATAATTATTGACAAATGTGACTGTATGGTATAGAATATATAGGAGTACTAAGGTTGAAAGAAACAGAAACAATGGGAAAAAGAAAGAAAAAACAATTGAATCATCTGCCGGAAGGCGCGTTGGAAGCCGGGAAAAAGGCGGGAAAAAAAGCCGTCAATATCATAGGCGAGTTCAAAGAGTTTATTTCACGCGGTAACGTCACCGATTTGGCGGTAGGCGTAATCGTGGGAACCTCTTTCACCGCGATTGTCAATTCCCTCGCGAATGATGTGCTGATGCCCTTAATCGGAACGCTTATGGGCGGGATTGACCTTACCCAATTAGCGTTCACGGTAAACAGCTTTATATTCCGCGATTACAGCGTTTCGATTGCTTACGGGAAATTTCTGCAATCGGTTGTAACTTTTCTTATCATCGCGGTCAGTGTTTTCTTTATGGTCAAGATGCTGAATATTCTTCGCCGAAAAAAAGACACGGAAGACCCGCCTAAACCCGACCCCCAAGTCCTGTTGTTGACCGAAATCCGCGACTTGTTGCGCGATGGTCAGCGCATCTCCGAAGAGGGTGAGCAGTTATCTTTCGATGATATTGAAAAAGAGTCGTTAAGCAATCAAACAGATGAAACGGATTCTCCCGTTTGATTGCCCTCGTCAACCTAATCCGGATTCCGACCTGTCAGAAAATAAATTGAGCGATTGACCGCCGTGCGAACCGGTTCCATTTCGGGGGAGCGCAGTTTCCCTGCGTTGCGATAGTCAAAACTGTCACAGAATTCACCCACATCGGAATTTAACTTTGATGCATAAGCCGCAACTAATTCGTCAAGTGCGTTCAAAAAAACCGGAAGTTCATTTTTGCCGAGAAAATCGGGTGCTTTTGCTCGCAGCCATGCATAATGCGGCATACAAATAAACTCTTGCTTGTCAAACATCGGCTTGAAAGCAGGGTCGTCACGAAACATGACAAAAAAAGTTTTGACCATGTGATTCATGCCCCAGTTGGTTTTTTCACAGATAAAGCAGGTTTCGCCTGACTTTTCGGCTTTTTCGGTACGCTTGTCCTTTTTCAGCACATTAAAAAAACCTTTCTTGGCAAATATATCCGCACGGACACTCTCTAAGTGAGTGTTGAGCATAAGCCCTAATGAAAGTCGGTTCCCTTCTTTCAAAAGGTCGCAGAAATGCCTGTGGCAGAATCCCAGCGCGTTGGTTTCAATCCGGACATCGGATTCCATCATAGCGGCACCCATTATGTATTCGCAGATGTGCTTTTCGACTGTGTCACGCATTCTGCAAAAGGGGCAGCCCTCAGAAGGCTCAAACACCGCATGAACCGGAATGGTAAGTATGCTTTCTCTCACACGTTTCCTCCTTTCATCAGAATTACAGGATGTGTATAATCGGGAGGGTTGACCCATCCTTACAACCTATTTTAAACTATATTACAGAAATAATCAAGAGGATTTTATGGATTATTTTATCAATTGCGGATTTATCGACCTTAATACGACATTTAACTGCGGTCAATGCTTTCGCTGGAAAAGAAAAAGCGAGGGGATTTACACAGGCGTGTCCGGAAACAGATTCGCCGAAACCAGACAAGAACAGTCAGGGATTACGTTGCTGAATATCAACCAATCCGATATTCCGTACTGGGAAAACTATTTCTGCGCCTGCGAGGACTATTCGACGATTATCGAAAGATTCTCGGAAGATTCAACATTAAAGGCGGCTTACACATTCGCGCCCGGGCTGCGGATATTACGACAGGAGCCTTTTGAAACACTCATCAGTTTCATTATGTCACAGCGAAATAATATCAAGCGGATTACAGGCATCATAAGAGAGATGTGCCGCGAATTCGGACGAAACCTTCCCGGAACGGAGAACTATACGTTCCCGGATATCGACGACTTTCTTTCAATCGGCGAAAGGGATTTAATGTCGGTCGGAACGGGTTACAGAGCGCGATACATACTCGATGCGGTAAAAAAAGTAAAGTCCGGTGAAATAAACCTTGACGAAATACAAAAAATGGAGTATAATAGAGCAAAGAGCGAATTGCTGAAAATAATCGGTGTGGGTGAAAAAATCGCTGATTGTGTACTGTTATTCGGTTTTCATAAGACCGAGGCATTCCCAAAAGACGTCTGGATTAAACGGGTTCTCGCTGAGTATTATCCGGACGGACTCCCCAATTGTGTAAAAGGGTACGAGGGAATCGCCCAACAATTTTTATTCCACTATATCCGCACTAAAAATCAACAAATCATTAAGGAGAAATAAAATAATATGTATTGTCCCACCTGCGGTTATTCTATTGATGATAACCATAAATTTTGTGCCAATTGCGGTGTAGCCGCCGTTACAAATGACCCAAACGAAGAACCCGCAGCGCTCGATTCGTTTGAGCCGTCGGAATTGACTGCGCCGCAAGCATCTGTGTTCGCGGAAACTGTTGAGGAATCGGTCGAACCGGCTGTTTCTGCGTTCACTGAATCTTTTGCAGAACCTGTTGAACCGGTTCCGATGATAAAAGAGCCAAACGAACAGCGTCCGCCTTTATTCAACGAAGAATTTCACGAGCCTTTCAACGAAATCATTGAAGAAACCGTGCCGTCTGTCTACACGCCTCCCGAAATCCCCCAAGTTCCTGAAATGCCCCAATTCACCGCACCTCCGATAACGCCTTCGGTCTATGAGCATCATGAAACCCCTCCCCCCCCAATACCTGTTCAACCCATTCAAAAAGAAAAATACTTCTTCGGGAAAGGCGCGTTGGTGTTCTGTTTGGCTTTAATCGGGATTTTATCGGTAACCTCCGCTATGTTTATGGGGTTGTATTTTCATGAAATCGGTGGACTGCGATAGTCACCTTAGAAAACGAATGGGATGAACTCTTCCGTTCAGAGGGGGAATGGGAGAAACCGTATTACAGGAATCTGCGTTCATTCCTGAAACAGGAATACCAAACGCATACCGTGTACCCGCATATGAACGATATATTCAACGCCTTGAAGTATACCTCTTATTCGCAAGTCAAAGCGGTGATTTTAGGGCAAGACCCGTATCACCAACCCGGTCAGGCGCACGGACTTTGTTTTTCTGTCCGAAAAGGCGTCCCGCCTCCGCCGTCGCTTGTGAATATTTTTAATGAATTGTACAGCGACATAGGGTGGAGTCTGAACCCCGCCGAAAACTGCATTGTGCACGGTGAATTAACCAATTGGGCGAAAAACGGTGTCCTGCTGTTGAATACCGTCTTGACTGTCCGTCACGGGGTTGCGAACAGCCATAAAAATCAGGGATGGGAAATTCTCACCGATAAAATCATTGAGATGTTGAACCGAAAGGGCAATATCGTATTCATTCTTTGGGGGGCGAATGCCAAATCCAAATCCTTCCTGATTACTAACCCGAGCAGCCTTATGCTTACCGGGGCGCATCCAAGCCCGTTATCGGCAAATCGAGGGGGATTCTTCGGCGGAAAGTATTTTTCCAAGACCAACGCTTTTTTAGAATCACGGGGATTAGAGCCAATCAACTGGCAATTATAATTAAGGAGAAATTGATATGAGCGAAAAATTCAAGAGCATATTTGATGAAGTAAAAACAAAAATCGAAAAGTTCGACCCGACGAGTTATAACGGTTTTCTCGCGATTCAAGTGACACTCACCGATTTAAACGAGGTGTTCTATGTTGAAATCAAAGACAGAAAACTAATCATTGAGCCGTACGAATACAACGACAGACAGTCGAACATCATCATGAAGTCAGACAATTTCAGAAAAATGATTAACGGTCAGCTTAATTCTGTACTCGCGCTCACAACAGGAAAGCTTAAAATCGAGGGCGATTTAGGAAAAGCAAAAGAATTATCAAGTTTATTAAAGGAGGGGTAAAAAAATGAAAACATTATTTACATCAGAAAGCGTTACCGAAGGGCATCCCGACAAAATCTGCGACCAAATTTCCGACGCAGTGCTTGACGCTCTTCTCGCGGAGGACCCTATGTCGAGAGTCGCCTGTGAAACATCGACCACCACCGGAATGGTTTTAGTCATGGGAGAAATCACAACGAAAGCGTATGTCGATATTCCGCGGTTAGTCCGCCGGACTGTACAGGAAATCGGGTACGATTCAGCAGCTTTCGGTTTCGACTGTAACACCTGTTCGGTGCTGACTTCTATCGACGAACAATCACCCGATATCGCGCAAGGTGTCAATAACTCAATTGAAGGAACCAACGACACCGGAGCGGGCGACCAGGGAATGATGTTCGGGTACGCCTGCGACGAAACGCCTGAATATATGCCTATGCCGATTTCATTGGCGCATAAGCTGTCGAAACGCCTTACCGAAGTCCGTAAAAAAGGCGAAGTTGCGAATCTTTTACCTGATGGAAAATCACAGGTTACCGTCGAATACATAGACGGTAAACCCGTAAGAGTTGACACCGTTGTCGTTTCCTCACAGCATAAGGAGGGTGCGACGCTTGACCAAATCAGAGCCGATGTAATTGAAAAGGTGATTAAACCCACCATTCCCGCCGGATTGCTCGACGGTGATACCAAGTACTACGTCAATCCGACCGGCAGATTTGTTGTCGGCGGACCTCAAGGGGATTCCGGGTTGACCGGTCGTAAGATTATCGTTGACACCTATGGGGGATACTCTCGTCACGGCGGCGGTGCTTTCTCCGGTAAAGACCCGACTAAAGTCGACAGGAGCGCGGCATACGCAGCACGTTACGCGGCGAAAAACATCGTAGCCGCCGGACTGGCGCGCAAATGTGAGATTCAGATTGCATACGCAATCGGCGTGGCAGAGCCTGTTTCGGTGCTTGTGGACACATTCGGTACCGGTAAATTCGCGGACAGCCAAATCGCCGACGCCGTATGTAAAGTATTTAATTTCCATCCTTCCGCCATTATTAAAACGCTTGACCTGCGTAAACCGATTTATCGGAATTTAGCGGCTTACGGGCATATGGGACGAGAAGATTTAGGCGTTTCGTGGGAGAGATTGGATAAAGTCGACGAATTGAAGAAAGTGATGGGCGGTTGAGCGTTAGTTTCATAGCGAACCCCATAGGACGGGCAAAGCCCGTCCTATGGGGTTCGCGTTAATTGGAGTTAATTGGAGTTAATTGGAAAATTTAATTGAAACTTTTTATTGACAAAATTTTCATAAAGTGATATAATATCAATAAATTTAGTAATTGAAGGAGCGGTACATAATGGAATGGTTTAAAAAAGCGGTCATTTATCAGATTTATCCTATAGGATACTGCGGAGCCCCTCGAAACAACCCGTTTTCTCCTGCCCCGCCGGTCGGAGAGGGGAGGATTCTGCGTGTCATAGACCACATTCCCGAAATAAAAAGGTTGGGGTTCACTGCGGTGATGTTTAATCCGCTGTTTGAATCGACCAAGCACGGTTATGATACGATTGACTTCAACAACATCGACCCACGGCTCGGCACCAAGGAGGATTTTAAAAAAGTCTGTGACGCACTGCATGAAAACGGCATCAAAGTCATTCTCGACGCGGTGTTCAACCATGTCGGGCGGGATTTTATACACTTTAAAGATGTGCGTGAGAATAAGTACAACTCTCATTACAAAGATTGGTTTCACATTCGTGACGGAAACTCCAACTTTAACGACGGATTCTATTATGAGGGGTGGGAGGGGCATTTTGACTTAGTCAAGTTGAATCTTTTCAATCCCGATGTCAAAAAACACCTCTTTGATGCGGTCAGTGGTTGGGTACGTGATTATGATATAGACGGACTTCGGCTCGATGTGGCTTATTCTCTTGAACATAACTTCCTGAGAGAACTGCGTGTCCATTGCAAGGGTCTGAAACAAGACTTTTGGCTTATGGGAGAAACGCTTCACGGCGATTATAATACATGGATGAATCCCGAAATGCTCGACAGTGTCACCAATTATGAGTGTTATAAAGGATTATACTCGAGTTTCAACGAGTTGAATATGTACGAGATTGCCTATTCGCTCGGAAACAGGCAATTCGGTGCAGGCGGTCTTTATAAAGGAAAACAGCTCTATTGTTTCGTGGATAATCATGATGTAGGGCGGATTGCTTCGGTCATAAAAGACATACGGCATATTGAAGCAATTTATACGCTGATGTTCACTATGCCGGGTGTTCCGGGGGTATACTACGGCAGTGAATACGGAGTCACAGGCGGAAAGCGCGAGGGTGACGACGCACTCCGTCCCGAGTTTATTCTCGGTAATTATAAAGACACTCCGCTCACAAAGACGATTGCCAAATTAGCGAACGCGCACACGGTGTTGAAACCGCTTTGCGTCGGGGATTACAGACAGGTGATTCTGAACAATCAATATTTCGCGTTCGCGAGGAGTTGCGACGGCGAAACTGTGTATACGCTTATTAACGCGAGCAGTAACACACAAGGTTTTAATCTCGGCGATTCGGGGCAATATAAAGATGTGTTAAACGGAAAAGTTTTTGACATTTCCGGGAATATAGATGTTCCTGCGTTTGGCGCAATGGTACTGTACAGTTCGTCTGAAGACTTAATCTCGGTACAAGAACAGACCGAACAACCTGTTCCTGTTCAAAAACCTGAGCCTTTGCCGCCCCTCGTTCCTGTTTCTGCAGAATCAAAAAGACCGGACCCCGAAACAATCGAACTTCTTAAAGCCGCATACAGAAATATTAAAGCAATCGCAGATAGATTAGACATAACTTTAGAGTAAGCAAAACGCAGGAGGTGAAAAGAAATTACCCGTCATATCAATAGATTTACCATCATGATTATAGCGATTGCTGTAGCCTTGTTTTTCTATGGTAATTTTACGCTGTTCATGCTGACATATGTATCCACATTTTTGTTTTTGAGTTTTCGCGCAGTTCAAAGCACAGGAAGGAAACGCTCACGCGTACTCTTGATTATCACCTATATCATCGTCTTATTCCTGCAAGTGATATTCTATACCCTTATTATGTATGAGGAACGGCTTTTAAGCAGAATCTTTTCTGTACTGACTTTTCTGCTCCCGATAATCGTGGGGCATTTTGTAGCGGGGCGAAACAAAGAGCGTAATCTTCCGCGGTTTCAGGAAGCTGTCACCATCAGTTTCGCACAGATTCACGCGCTTGGTAGTGATATATCACAGGCGATTAACAAATTTAAAAAGAACGGACGAAACCTTTCTTATAAAAATTTCAAGTATATCATAGAAGATATGCCGCGGCATAATACTTTCCGCTACGTCAACACCGAGAGCTTGACTGAGGATTATTTCCACGCTGCTGAAGAAAGTTTCGATGACCCGAATCTCTATATCGTCATCTCTAACACCGGCGCACCCTCCAGTGAGTTTATTTCCACGTTTACGCAAAAGCAGTTTAACCACGCTTCACTCGCTTTCGACGCGGAACTCCAAACCATAGTCAGTTATAACGACGGGCAGCGCGTCTATCCTCCGGGACTTAATTATGAAACGGTTTCTTATTTCAACCGAAAACCCGATGCGTCTATTCTGGTTTATCGACTTCCGGTGACCCATGAACAAAAACGCTCGGCTATTGATTTAATCGCTAAAATCAACCGCGAAGGCAGTGCGTATAATTTGTTGGGGTTGTTGTTCGGGAGGTCGTATAAAAGCAATATCATGTATTGTTCACAGTTTGTCTACAGTATACTTGAACATATCGGAGCTTCCTATTTTCACATTTCGGGTGTAATCAAACCTACAGATTTTATCGAAAAAGACTATTTACGAAAATTGAATTTCGTGGAAGAAATAAAATTAAACGAGGAGTAATTAACCTTCATGATAAAAGCAGTGTTATTCGATATGGACGGAACCATACTTGATACTGAACCGGTCTATAAAAAAGCGTGGAAATCCGCTTTTGAGCGTGCGGGGTGCGAGTTCTGCGATGAGTTGTTCAATAAATGTGTAGGATTACCTATTCCAATGGTCAAGAAATACGTCACCGAATTCTACGGCGAACCCAAGTTATTTGACGCAACATTCCCGATGGCAGCTTCGTGGGCGTTCAATTATAAAAAAATGAACGGGATTCCGGTCAAACCGGGATTTTATGAATTGCAGGAATTCCTCAGAAAAGAAAACATTGTAAGTGTAATCGCAACTTCCACCAGTCACGAAGCGGCGGTGGAGGATTTAACCCATTCTAAAGTGTTAGATTATTTCAAAGGGGTCATCGGCGGCGATGATGTCGAAAAAGGAAAACCCGCTCCCGACCCTTACATAAAAGCGGCATCATTAGCGGGATTTTCGGTTAGTGAGTGTATCGCGGTTGAGGACAGTGTAAACGGAATCCGCTCGGCAGTCGCCGCAGGAGTGAAGTGTGTGTTTATTCGGGATTTTCTTGATATTTCCGAGGAAATTGAGAGTCTGGTTTATAAAAGGGTCAATAATCTAAGTGAGGTTGTCGGGGTGATTAAATCATCATAACTTTTAACTCATCAAGAATTTTGCGTTCTCTCCGTGAGACCTGCACTTGAGACATTCCAAGGATTTCTCCGACTTCGCCCTGTGTTTTTTCCCCCCAATAGCGCATGATAATCAATCGCCGGTCTTCCGGCGAAAGCGCGGTCAGCGATTGCTTAAGCGCGATTAGTTCAACTAACTTGTTTTGCGGCGGGTCTACCGGAACATCATATTCAACCGAAGCGGAACTGCCGCCCGCCGAACTCCCCCCTTCCTCAAAATGACCGGTTGTTAAAGACAACGGCGGAAGTCCCACCGATAACGCCTCGCTGACTTCTGAAACACTGATGCCGAGAATCTCACCTATGTCCGAAAGCCTTGGGTCTTTTCCCTCTTTTATAAGTTGCTCTTGAACTCTCGTAACTTTAAGCGAGAGTTCTTTTAATCCCCGGCTGACCTTAACCGCTCCGCCGTCACGGAACAGTCTTTTTATTTCACCGAGAATAACAGGAACGGCGTAAGTCGAGAACATCAAACCTCGCTCGGGTTCAAAATTCTTCGCCGCTTTTACCAACCCGATACACCCCGCCGAATACAAGTCTTCATATTCAACGCCGCGTCCGCGGAATCGGTTAGCAAGCGAATGAACCAACCCAAGATTCTTCTCTATAAAATCATCAGATGAGGTGTGTTTCGCCCGAATATAACTGTCATTATTCTGTAACAGCTTATCGGAGGAGCAAACTTGATTGATATTATCGGTCTTATGATTTAATAACTCGTTCATCTTTCAGTGAGGCGTTTGCTCATGGTGATGGTGGTTCCCTTTCCTACCCTGCTGTAAACCTTCAGCTTGTCCATAAAACTTTCCATAACCGCGAACCCTAAACCCGCCCGTTCCCCTTCCGCACACGTAGTAAATAAAGGGGTCTTCGCTTGCTCTATATCGGCGATTCCGCAACCTCTATCCTTAATCCGTATGTAGATGGTATTGTCTGACATCATTCTCGCCGTCATCTCAATCGTTCCGATTTTTTCAATTCCGGCATAAGCATGGACGATACAATTCGTCACCGCTTCGGATACCGCCGCCTTTATGTCGTTAATTTCCTCGACGGTCGGGTCAAGCTGTGACGTGAAAGTCGCCGCCGCCGACCTTGCGAACAACTCGTTCTGCGAACGCGCCGGTATAACTAATCGGAATTGATTTCTGATGGTTGGTTTTGTTTTCATTTTTATACTCCTATTTCAATATTAATCCCGAAAGTCCCGCTAATTTTACGATTTTTTCGGCATGACCGGTGACATTCTTAAGGAACAGCTTCCCTCCGAATCCCTCTAGCACCCTCATCCTCCCGAGAATGAGCCCGATTCCCGAACTGTCCATAAATTTCACCCCGCCGAAATCCAGTATAAGAACTCCGGGTGTGGAATTCTCCAAAACCGCATCGATTTCCGAACGAATTCCCGCTGCGGAATGATGGTCAATATCACCTTGAATCCCTGCGGTCACCCGCTCGCCTGAATTTTGTATTTCTACCATAACGCTTGTCCTCTTCTTAATAATAAGCATAAAACAATAACCTGTTACAATTGATTTTAACAGGTTATTTATAAAATATTTGTCGAAAGCAGTAGGAGATTAATTTTTTTTTCATATTTACGACTCGCGGTTTTTTTAAGTTCCGGCACGAATGACGAGCAAGTGCGAAGTTTTGAAACAAGCAAATGTTCATCGCAGACTGTGCGGTCGGTCTCCCAAAACTGCCAAAACGCCTCACGGGTCATCGCCTCAACTGCGTAATGGTCGGCGGGTGTTTCTAACCGAAATGTTATGTTCATGTTTTAATTTCCTTTAATTTTTAATTTTCAAAGGATGTATTAAGTAGAGGGGGCGATACCTATGGGAAATAGTTATACAGATTTGACCTATGAAGAATTACGTGAACTGCTATTAAACGGCGAGTTGGAGCATGAGCGTATGTCTGAATCGGATTATGAATTCTTGCTTGATAACGAAGTTGAATTTGGCGATTGTAATGAAATTATCATTGATTTTTGTACAGAAGGATTGAAAAGATTCGAGAAATACAAAGAGTGCTTAGACCTTTCAACTAAAAATGAAGTCGATTTTGAAGTTGTCGTAAAAAAATATCAAACAAATTCATTGTTCGGCGTGATTGAGAATAAAAAGGTAACGATAGTTGTTCATCGAAAATTAAAACGATTCTTTATCGCAATAGCGGCTGTTGCGGTTTCATTTTCGCTTATTATCGCAACGGCTTCGTCTATGGGGTACGATGTCATTGGTTTAATTAGAAAAGCTTTAAACTCGCCTGAAAGGTCAGCTACAGACAATCACGGTGATGGAATAATACTCTCAGACGATATTCGTGTTTATAACTCAATGCAAGAGATGCTTGAGTCAGAAAACATCAGCGTTTTGCACCCTGTGAATTTACCTGTTGGATATGAGTTCACGGATTTCAGAGTAAATGATTTTGGCGGTCGTTTTATATTAGGGGCATACGCTTAGGCAATTGTTCAAGAACAAATTGCAAATACTCAAAAGGTTTCAATCCGTTCTCCTTTGCGGTTTCGATTAAAGAAAAAGCAATCGCACTCGCTTTAACGCCATTGACAGAATTACTGAACAACCAATTTTTACGCCCCATGTTTGGCTTTGTGGAGCGCAAGTCGGGGCTTAGGCGGTATCGGGAGGCATTCTTCCTTTGCGGGCGAAAAAACGGCAAAACAACGCTGATTGCGGGGCTTGCCTTGTATATGCTGACCGTCAGAAGTCAGCAGGGGTTTAAGTTTAGGGTCTTTTGTTTCCGCTCCGTTATCTTTGAGCGACTGCATTTCTTTTTCGCATCCCCACTGTGCGTTTTGTCAAGTATAAATTTTGTCTTATAGACATTTATTTTTTATACTGCCTTTTTCGGCTTGTAAACGCCCATTTTATCACTTTGTAATGCTCCGCGAAGCAACAAACCTACCGACCCGCACATCGTAAGCTGTGTTTATCGTGCTATACTAAACGGCGTGACGGGGGTTCAACCACCTTTATCACCCCGCAACGCCCCGTCAGCAACGCCGACAAGCGCGATAATTTTCAAAAGTCAAGGAATAGTGGTGGAGATTTTCTCCGAATACAAGAGAAAATACTACCGCCCTTTACTTTTGAAAAAACAGGCGATAAAAGGGGCAGTTTGTATAAAGTTTGGAATAAAAAAAGCAACCGCAAAACTGCGATTGCTTTTCAAACGATTGCTAAGTACCTTTGTTGCAAAATTATTACATTATGCACCTAAATACTTTCCGCCATGTGATGTTAGTAAGTTCACCATGTTTGCAAGCCCTTTTCTCTGTGCAAGGCGTACAGCCGAAGAACCAAGAATGTCTGTTGCGTTCACATTTGCTCCGTTTTTTAAGAGCAATTTTACAACTTCAACACATGATTCGTCATACCCTTTCATTGCGGCTACCATTAGTGGTGTCTGCCCATCACTGGCACGGTCATCTACATTAGTGCCAGCATTAAGCAACTCTTGAACTTTAGCTACATCACCATTATATGCAGCGTCAACAAGTGGTGGAATCCCCATAACAAACCTCCTTTCAATTGTTTATGATTTTGAATAGTCCGTAATTAAAGGACTATAATCCGATAATAATTGCGAAAATGCTCTTTCGGCAATATCGGGGTGTACAAAACCTTTGGCTGTTTCAGCTTGATAATTTTGCAAGTGTCTTTCATTTCCACATGAGAGAATAGTAATAATTTTTTCAATAGTTTCTTTTCCGTAATGCCCCATTTCGTGGGCACTGTTCATTCTTACTTTCATCCAACGACAAAGCAACGCTACATCACTTGAAGAAACTTTGTTGTTGCGAGCCTCTTGCATTAAATCAGCTAAATCCAAACCGTTCATTTCTTTAATGTAAGATTCCTTTTCTGTTTGTTCCATTCCTTTGAATTTTTCAATTAAAGCCATAATAATACCTCTTTTCAAAATTTTTATTTACCTTGAAATTCAAGGGTTTTTAATAGAATAATAGCTTACTCCTTTCTGCTTTTTTTATGTGAATTTATAATGTTTGTTTTAATTAAAATTTGAGTTCTTTCTCGAAATATACTCGCCACCGCATTTTGTCAATAACTCAACCATCACGCTATTATTCGACCTATGTGCAATAGCTACAGCAGATAAACCCCAAAAGTCTGTTGCGTTAATATCAGCTCCATGTTTTATTAATAACGCAACGATTTCTAAATACGCATTTCCAAATCCTTTGGCGGCAACTAATATTGGGGTTTCAGTTTCACCAAAACTCATGCCATAATTCTTGCCGTATCTGTCAACATTTACATTTGCACCAGCATTAATTAATTTGTAGACTTCTTCTACATTACCCTCACGTGCGGCTATAATTAATGGTGGGGCTTCATGTTTAATTGGAGCGTTAATATCAACACCACATTGTTTGCATTTGCCATTTTCAAAAAGATGTTTTTCTGTCTGTATATCGCCACAAACAGAACACTTTTCTTGACATACACCCGAAACAGGTTGATAGTTGTGATTAAAAATTTTTCCTTCCTCACCACATATAGAGCATATCTCTATGCACTTACCGGAAACGAACTGATATTTGTGATATTTATGACCCTCTTTACCGCAGATAGAACACACTTTATTACATTTTCCAGAAACGGTTTCAAAGTTATGCTCTTTATCTCTCACCTTGCCACATTTTGAGCATTTGCAACCATTCCATTTGTGAAATAAGCAAATCATTTAACTCCCTCCAAGATTTTCACTTTCTATTTTACAAAACATGACGAATGTCTCCCGTTGATGTGTATTTAAACACAGGGCAACTGCCATCATAAATTTGCATTTTGATTTTCGTTTCATACGGACAAGGATTCAATCGCCCTTCTTGTGCAACACATTTGCTATTTTGGTAATAAGGGCAGTTTATATTGTTATTGTTTCTCATTTGATTTTCTTTCCTTTATTTACGGACAAATCGAACATCGTCAAACATAATGGTTTTATCATCTATAGCACGTATATTAAATTGAGAAGCAAAACCATTTCCATAACTGACTGTGATACATGAACTGCCGTTAGCGAAACTATCCAAAGTATAGCTAAATGTTTGAGATGATTCGCCATGCTTTGAAATTGTTATTTTGTGGTTATCAAATTTCAGTGATATATATTTCTCTGTATTATCAGGAATATAATACCCATCAGAGAAAGTTATCGCATTAACGAGTCCTAATATTTTTTCCGCTACTTTTGCTTGTTCCTTTTTCTTTCCGAATCCAAACAATCCCATGGGCCGCGCTCCTCCCGTTTCAAATAAAAGAATAGATTTATCCCATCAATACCATTGTAACGTATATACGGTAATAAGTCCTCAGTTTTATCGACCGGATCAAACAGGTTCCCGGCCGGATGCCGGGTCAATGCTTGAGCTTTTCATGCAGCCCTTCTATATACGCAAACAACTGCTTGCGCCTGACGAGCACAAAGATAAGGAAAGCGGCGACGACGGCAAAGACGGCGCCTACGCCTATGTAGTTCCCTACGCTGATGAAGTGCGCGAACAGCATTGTAGCCAGCATCGCCGGACTGCGCGCTATGACAGCCGTAAGCGTGAACGGGATTGAGCGCAGGCTCGAAAGACCGGCCGCGTAAGTGAAAATGTCCTTGGGGAAGCCCGGGATCAAATAA